>TARA_R100001594_G_scaffold91916_1_pt1 | contig 15693 bp, 24 predicted proteins | sample TARA_R100001594 | Tara Oceans TARA_R100001594 (sample SAMEA2622752) | marine metagenome | biome: marine biome (ENVO:00000447); feature: marine epipelagic mixed layer (ENVO:xxxxxxxxx); material: "saline water (ENVO:00002010), including plankton (ENVO:xxxxxxxx)" | depth 150 m | reverse complement strand
GGACTATAAAACTTGTGAGTATCTCCAGTGGTTATACTCACAAGGAGTAGCCGATGTAATGACCACAGCGGGAACATCTCAGTATAATTTGATGGACCTAGAAGATATCCTACAATTTAATGAAATTGTGGCAACGTCTCATCCTGGGAATAAGATTTTGGGCATTCCCGCCTACAATACTTTTGATATGAAGCTTCTTTTGAAAGATATGAGAAGCTTGAATTTTAAGAATACTAGTTATTTATTTTTATACCCTGACAGGTTTTATGATACTAAAACTATTATTGATTACTTTAAAGAAGCTAGTGATACTTGTGAAGCTCCAGTTTATGTGCATGATATGGGTATGCGTAAAGGAACTGGAGGATCTTGGGAGTATACGGCAGATGTGATTAATGAAATGCATAGCCTGGGTATTGTAAAAGGTATCAAAGAAGAACACCCAACTTTAGACTCGGCGTTTAAATTCATAAGTAAGCTGAATAAAGATTTAGACGTTATTGTTGCGGGTGGCAGCATGAGAAGGCATTATCTACTTCGACACGCAGGGGCTAATGCTTTCTTAGGAGGAATAGGTAATTTAATACCTAGGGTCGAGCTTGAGTACTGCAAGTTGATAGATGAAGAGTATACTAAGGAAGCAAAAGAAGTTGATTTCCTATTAGAAAAGGAAACGATTTTGTTTGATACTTTTATGTCTTTTGGGTGGCATAGATCTTTACGAGAGGGATTATCCCAGCTAGGGTACGGATGTGACTATGATAGAATGCCTTGGCCTAAAAGAGACTCTTACTTTAAGAGCAGTATTAAAGAATGCATAGAGAGGGTAATAGAATGAAAGATAAATTATGGATTCTAGGGCCTTGTTCCTTAGAGAATAGAGAAGTGTTTATGTCCACGTTAGGTGAGATTAATTCTTGCATGAACGAGGATGATAATTGGTATATGAAAGCAAGCTTTGATAAAGCTAACAGAACTTCTCTACATGGAGGGAGGGGCCCTGGTCTGGATTATTGTAAAGATGTGTGGGCTGAAGCTAAGGAGAAGTACCCAGGCGTAAAACTGATTACGGATGTTCATGAAACTCATCAAGTTGAAGATCTTGTAGGCCATGTAGACGCTATCCAGATACCTGCCTTCCTTGGTCGCCAAACCGATTTAATAGTAGAGTGCGCTAAACACTTTACCGCTATTAATATTAAAAAAGGCCAATGGTTGGGGCCTAATAACTTAATCAAATCTGTAGATAAGGTTAAAGAAGTTAATCCTGATTGTGAAGCTTGGATATGCGACAGGGGGACAAACTTTGGATATCATGATTTGTTTGTTAATTTCGGTATTGTGGATGAGCTTAAAAAGTATTACGATAAAGTAATCCTTGATTGCACTCACGCTACTCAAAGATCCAGGGCGGTTTATGGAACTCAAGGGGATCCTATTCTTGCTGAGAGATATTTCATGGCTGCAAACTTATTTAATTATGATGGTGTGTTTGCTGAGATTCACCCATCTCCTCAAGAAGCTGTATCGGATGGAGATTGTCAGTTAAGCATTCCTCAATTTCGTGAAGTACTTAAAAAGACCAGACTGATTGATAACCTCCCTCCTGTTGGAGAACACCGTAGGGTAGAGGGTCACTGATGAAAAGATTAGCAGTAATACCTGCTAGAGCGGGTTCCACCAGACTAAAGAATAAGAATACTTTCCTTTTAGGTGGCAAGCCTCTTATCCGTTGGATGACTGAAGCGGTTCTGGAGTCTAAGTGTTTTGATAAGGTAATCATCTCAACCGATGGTGATCATATTTTTGATGCTGTGTCAGACCTACCTGTAGAGAGGCATCATCGCCCTCACGATGACGCTACAGTTGAAGCTACTGTGCTTGATGCTATGATTAACCTCATGAAAAGCACAGAAGATGAGTATAATGTCTTCGCTTACTTTCTACCGACTTGTCCCTTCATAAGCCCCTCAGAGATTAGAAAAGGAGTCGAAGCTTTAGATTCGAGTGCTGACTCAGTAATCAGTATGACTGAGATTCCAGAGACTTTACAGTTAGCTTGTTTAATGAAAGATGACTGGGTGTTACCTGTTTATGATAACTTGGAACAAGGTATGACGAATAGTAAGTTCATAAAGAAATATTATAAACCTTCTGGTGCTTTTTACATGGGCTGGTGGGACACTATCCTTGAGCATAGAAACTTTTTTAAAGGTAGAACTAAAGGTGTTCGAATCCCTCAAGAACGATCAGTAGATATCAACGACATTCATGATATTGAACTAGCTCAAAACTTGCTATCAAAATGAAAATCTTTGTAGACATAGATGAGACGATCTGTGACACTCCAGCATCCAGAGATTATAGTGAATCAACACCGTTAGTGGACCGTATAGAGAAGATAAATAAACTTTACGATGAGGGTAACACTATTATTTACTGGACTGCGAGAGGCACAGAGACGGGTATTGATTGGTCTGAGGTTACTCACCACCAATTTAAGGACTGGGGCGTTAAGTATAGTGATTTAATGTTCGGCAAACCCGCATATGATCTATTTATAGATGATAAAAATATAAACTCAGAGACCTTCTTTAAACATGACAAAACAAACATTTCTTGATCTAGGTAGGCAGCCGATAGCCAACGGATTTCTTAACAAAGAAGATTGCGGTGACGAGTTCTTCTTTAACTTAGAAGTAGCACTTGATGACGAAACAAAACTGGTGACATTAAAAGACTACGTTGCTCCAGAGAAGATGTTCAATGAAAGCTACGCCTATCGAGGTTCCATGTCAAGAACTATGGTAGAACATTTTAAAGCTACATCTTCTCTTTTAGGCGATAAGATATCTGCAAAAGCAAAGGTTTTAGAGATAGGAAGTAATGATGGTGTCTTTATAAAAAACTGGCCTAAAGAGACCACCTTTGCTGTAGAGCCGTGTTCTAATTTTGCAGAAGAAACCAATGCTCTAGGTTATAAGACTTATAACAGATTTTGGGATAAGAATTTAGCAAAATATATTCTTACTACAAATGGAGGTATGGATTTAGTTTTTGCAGCCAACTGTATGTGTCATATCCCTAATCTGCAAGAAGCTTTCTCTTCTGTTGCAACCTTATTAAATCCTGAAGGGTTGTTTGTCTTTGAGGACCCTTCTTTAGCTAAGATGATTAACTTCAATTCTTACGATCAAATATATGACGAACACGCGCACATATTTTCGGTGATCGCCCTTAAAAATGAATTAGAGAAGGTAGGGATGAGAATTATTCAAGTCGATGACCTCTCTGTTCATGGGGGATCAAATAGAATTTGGGCTGCACATGAAAACTCTTCTTGGGAGGTTACAGATAGTGTTGGACAGGCTCTAGCTTTTGAAAAGCTTCTAGGTCTAGATGATATAGCAGTTTTTGATAAATTCAGCGAAAGGGTAGCGCAATCAAAGTTTGATTTGTTGAATATTCTTTGGTCATGTAAAAATAACGGTAAGAAGGTAATTAGCTATGGGGCAACATCAAAATCTACAACGGTATTTAACTACTGTGGTATAGATTCAGAACTCATTGAGTATATTACAGACACAACACCTGAAAAGCAAGGTAAACTGTCCCCAGGTGTTCATATTCCTATTGTCGCACCAAAGGCTACTATTAAACCTGACGTTGATTTCGCTTTCTTAGGAGCCTGGAACTTCGCTGAAGAGATTTCTATGAAGGAAAAAGTATTTGTAGAACGGGGAGGAAAGTTTATAACTCATGTCCCTATTGTGAGGTTTGTATGAAGTATAGATTTAAAGACATTCAGTATAATGAAGATGACCGCGCACAAAGGTATTTAAATGTCTTCCCTCATTTAGAAGGACAGTTAAATGTGTCTTATGTTAATTCAACTGAGCATATTGTTGCTTGGCATAAGCATGATATTCAAAGTGATTACTGGTGCTGTATAAAAGGATCATTTAAGGTTGGTTTAGCAACTGATGACGGAGAAGTGAGATGGGAATACCTCTCAGAAAAAACACAACGGGTGTTAGAGATTCCTCCTGGGATATATCATGGCTACAAGGCTTTAGAGCCTGGTTCTATTTTAATGTACCACCTCACACATAAATATAATCCTGAAGATGAGATTAGAGCTAAGATAGGAGTTTTTGGAGAGAAATGGGAAAAAGAAAACAAGTAACTTTAGATGATGTAGTCCTCTATAATATGCCAGGAAGGGTAGAGGATAATGGAACTCTTACCGCTATTGAGGGAGAGGAGCTACCTTTTTCTATAGAAAGAGTTTTTTATATCTATGATGTACCGTCTGGAGATATTAGAGGATGTCATGCTCATTTCAGAACAGAACAATTGTTGCTATGTTTGCGAGGTGAAGTGGAGGTAGTATGTAAGGATGGGAAGAATAAAAAAAGATACCTTTTAGACTCTCCACAAAAAGGTTTATACATCCCTCCTCTTATTTGGGACGAACAAATTTACGGGAAGGACGCAGTTCTTGTATCGCTGTGCAGCACCCCTTATATCCCATCTGACTATATAAGTGATTATGATGAATATACCGCACTTGTTAATAGATGATTTCATCCCTAATGCATCCTTAGTAAGAGCAGCAGCGGAGAGCTTTAACTCGATGCAGCCTAACGACTGGGTTCGCTATGTCGGGGGGAAGGATAATCAAGTTCAGTTATGCTCTCCTCCTGATCGTGAGAGAATCCCCCCTGCGGCTCTACTTGTTTTAGATTATATAGCAACTCATTTTGATCCTAATATAGCCTTTAACGATTTAACAGATTCAGCATTCCCAGACGTTTCGCATTACGGTGGAGGTATGATGCTTACTCCTAATTCTAAGGGAGAGGGAGGTTACCTCGGAATGCATGTGGATGCTGAAGTTCACGGGGTTAATTCGGATTGGAAAAGAGAATATAGCGCGGTTTTATGCGTTTCTGAGGAGTACGATTCTTCTTTTGATTTGCGTCTTCATGATGGTGAAGATCATACTAGGCTTCCTTATAAGTTCAATAGACTAAAGGTTTTTAAATGTTTAGAAAACTCCTGGCATGGTTTTCCTGAGATTACTAAAGGGCTGGATAGAAAAACATTAGGAGTAATGTTTTGGTCTAAAATGACTGCCGAAGATCAAGATCGTCCGAAAATTAAAGCTCAATTTACTACAGATTTAGTGTTCAAATGAAAAAATTACTTATTACAGGAGGGCATGGAAAATTAGCTACTAAAATCATAAAAGCTAATAAAGAGTACCACATTCTGGCTCCAGGTAAAAATGAAATGGATATCACCTGTTTGTTGTCCGTGACAGAGTATATGGATAAACATGACCCTGATATCGTACTTCATGCAGGCGCATATACTAGACCTATGAGTAAACATCAGGAAAATGCAGATGTAAGCATTAAAACCAATATTATAGGAACTTGTAATGTTGTTTTATCTTGCATCGAACGCCAATGCAAATTGGTTTATATCTCCACCGATTATGTTTATCCAGGGACGCAAGGCAATTATGATGAAGATAGTTCATTATCTCCCTATGCGGGTAACAATGACGGGTTGACCAAGTATGGCTGGTCTAAATTAGGTGGAGAGTGTGCGGTGAAGATGTATGACAATTCGTTAATTTTAAGAGCTTGTATATGTGATAGACCTTTTCCACATAAGAAAGCTGCGGTGGACGTTAAGAAGAGTTTACTGTTTAATGACGAAGCGGCAGAAATCATATTGAAACTTTTAGGACACACAGGTATAATAAACGTGGGAGGACCAGCAAGGTCTGTGTACGACTTTGCTATTAAAAACGATTCTACCACCGAAAAGTTAAGTAGAAAAGATATTAAGGATGTTAATATAGCTCCCGATACAACAATGGATATCTCAAAACTAAATAGTATTTTATATAAATGAAACCAGTAAGATTAAATATAGGCTGTGCATCAAGGTTATTACCTAATTACATTAATATTGATTTAGATTCTCTGGATGAGATACGCAAGAGGTATCCAAATATAACTGTCCCAGAGGATGGGGAGTTTATGGTAGGAGATGTTTTGAGTTTAGATTTTGAGGATTCTTCCGTTGATGAGGTGAGGGCAGATTCTCTGTTAGAGCATTTATCTTTTCTTGAGGAGCCTCGATTTTTTAAAGAAGCTAGTAGGGTTTTAAAATCAGGAGGAGTATTAAGGTTTTCTGTCCCTGATTTTGAGGATACTATCCGTAAGTGGTTAGCGGCTGAGGATGATTGGAAGGACTTTTTCAGAAATGATGATGAGGCTATAGAGTCTAAACATTGGTTTGGTAATTATTCATACTCCACAGATAACAGGTGGGGTTATTTAATGGCGAGTATTTTCGGACCACAAAATGGAGTCGGGCAGTTTCATAAAAATGCCTATACAGAAGATAAAATTAAAGCTATATGTAAAAAGTTAGGATTCGCAGAACCTATCATTGAGAGATTTTTATGGAAAGAGGATAGGGACTTAATGCTTAAGGTAAAGGTCACTAAGCTGTGAGTTTTATCAGAGATAACCTTACCGTTCTGGTGACTATTAGAAATCGCCGCAATACATTGCCTAGGGTAATGAACTACTATAAGGATTTTCCTGCAAATGTAATTTTTCTAGATAGTACAAGAGGTGGTAAGTATGATAATTCTGAGTTAGCGAAACCCAATAAATATGAGTATGTTGCAGGTAAAACCTATGTGCAAAAGATTTTAGATTGCTTAAATACTATTGACACAAAATACTCTGTTGTGGTTTGTGATGATGATTTTTTATCTAAAGAGGGGCTCTCAGACTGCATTACTTTCTTAGAAGAGAATGAGGATTACTGCGCTTGCAGAGGGCAAGAGGTTGCTTTATTTGATAATTTTTTAAGTTTTGAAACTCTCGATTACTTAGTAGATGCTTTAGATAGTTTTAGGTCAGATTCTGCTAAAGAACGGGTGTATAATACTTGGACTTACTTTAATGGTGCTAATGTTCATAATATAATGAGGACAGAAGTGCAAGTAAAAATTCAAGAGTTTCATTTAAAATACTCTCAATTTAATGCCATCAGTGTATATGATAAAACTTTGTCATATATAACTGCCGTTTACGGCAATATAGCAGTTCTTCCTGTTTATTATATCATGAGAAGTAGTGAAGCTGGTGCTAGATCTTTAAAATTAGAAGCTAACGCAGACAAAGATATCTCAGACTGGAAGCCTGAGATTAAGTTTAGAGAACATTTTTTAGATGCTGATACGACACCTCTGGAAGATTTAGTTAAATCAGATAGAAAATTTATTGAAACTATATTTAATAATCTATGCACAGAAACTATTAAAGAAGAGAAGTTTTTTGATTTGTTAGATAAACATGATTTGCTTGTTGAGAGTTCTGATTCTATAGAAGGCTACCCTTTATTATTTCGCTTTGGGTCTGGAGGTAACTTGATGGGGTCTGGTGGTTATAGAGAGAGGTTTAAACGCAGGCAGGAAAATCAAGACACCTTCTACCCTGTTTTGGAATATAAAAATCTAAAAGATTTGAAAAACACTATGAAGTATGTAAAGGATTATCCGCTATGATGAAACAATCAGAAATGTTTAAAAAAGCTTGGGAGGATAGGGAGACGGTTGAAACTCGACCTCATTATATTAGAAATATTATAATGGTGAATGCTGATGAGTTTTATGATAAAGTGATGAATGCCACAGAAGATGTGGTGTTTGATTTAGTTGAGTCTATTTATAATGGAGATGCTTATGTACTAAAAGATGCTTTTGACGAAGAGTTTATAGATGAATTTAAAGAGAAAGTATTTATTTGGTCTAAAGGTATAGAGAATAAATCTTTTGAGATGAGAGACGGCTGCCCTGATTATCATTGTGTTTATGATGAACCTCAAGGCCCTGTGGGCGGTTATACAAGTTTAGAACATTCTTATGTGTTCTTTAGACATAACAAAAATCCTTTAGATGTGTTTCTTCCATTAGATAAGTATTGGCAAGCTATAAAAGTTTTAAGCGGTCACGACAAGGACGCTTATAAGGATAATATCCCATCAAATGGATTAGTTGATAGAATAACTTTTTTACAATACCCAATAAACTACGGGAAGATTACCAAGCATTTTGATTCTCCTAAGTCTCAAAAATTACTTCTAGGAATGCTAATGTCTCAAATAGGCCAAGATTATGATTATGGTAAAAATGGTTTTTATTTGGTAGATAATAAACAAAGAAAAGTATACATTGAGAACGTGTGCAAAAAAGGAGATTTCGTTTGTGTTTATCCCACACTGTATCATGGAGTCCCTACAGTATCTAAAGGTGACAAATTTTTAAAACACCTAGATTGGAATTCAACCGAGGGTCGCTGGTATCTACAGTGCTATACAGCCGAGTCTCATGAGGTGGAAGGGCGAGAATACTCTACAGCAGTAAGAGATGAAGCTGGGCATGGACCTATAGCTAATCATATAAAATGAAAGACACAAGACTCACTATATTTATGCCTTTAAAAGACAGAGTTCATTATACTCTGCGATTTTTGAAGTATATGGAGGATGTTAAGTGTCCGTATAAAATCATTTTGGCTGATGGAGGTAAAGATAAAACTATTCAAGATTTATTAGAATCAAAACAGCATTTCAAAAATTTAGATTATGATTACATACGTTATCCTTATGATGCTAATATTGATCTGTTCTACGAAAAGATGCACTCTGGGTTGTCTAAGATTGATACTCCTTTTACCATGATTATGGACAACGATGATTTCGTTAGCATGGAGGGATTAGCCAAATGTTTGAAGGTACTACAGGAGGGTGATTGGTCATCGTCAAGAGGTAGGATAGATGATATGTTAGGCCGAAGCGTCTACACAATGTACCCAGACTCCGTTTTGGGAGAAACTTGTACAGAGAGGATACTAGATCAAACAAACCGCTTCCACGGCAACTGGCATAACGTCACCCAAACTAAATATATAAAGGCTTGTTGGTCAATGATAAATATAGTAAAACCAACCAACTTTAGAATAACCGAGCAGCTTACTGGTTATTTAAGCATAGCGTGGGGTAACGGACATAGAGGCGATTTCCCTTGGCTAGTCCGAGACGATGGTGAAAGGATTGATACAGATTCTGGATCTTTACAAAACCACTTTCCTCCACAGGACGTATGGTTAAATGCGGATTACTGGCCTAAAGAGTTTAATAAGATGGTTGATATAATAGCAGCTTGCATTTCATATCATGATGACACCAATTTTGAAGACTCTAGGAATCTTTTCTATGATAATTATTGGTGTAAACTACCTGAGCTAAAAGATCTAGTTACTAGTCGCATATCAGATGCTAAGAAGTTAGGTTATAGTAAGGACCGAGTTAGTAAGCTATTGAAAGTGTGTGATGAGTATGGTCTTAAGTAACCAAGAAATAGTTGAAGCTGTCAAAAGGGATGGCATATATGTTTTAGGGGATGATCTACTTAGTAAAGAGCAGAAGGATTTCTTTTTACTTTCGTTAGATCAACTGTCTAAAAAAGATAGTGATTATAAGTTTGGAAAGGCTTATAATACAGGAGGTGTCCATAACTGGGTAGGGACGCCTATAGCTGAGTTTTGTGGTAGTCCTTTAATTACCGAAGTTGCATATAATTATTTTGATAGGCAATCAACTTGTGAGGTTTTCTTAACGCATGAGTATAAGAACGATGAGGGTTTAGAGAGAAACGGATTCCTTCATTTTGATAGGATTCATACCCTTAAATTCTTTATCTACTTAACAGATTGTGACGAGGATTGCGGCCCATTTCATTATGTCCCTGGTTCACATACGTTAGGAAGGCAACTAAGAGAGCAAGGAAGTTTATCTTATGAAAATGATTTTATTAAGAACAAGAGAGACTATGATGAGAAGAAGAATCGTTTAGAGGAGGATTTCCCAGAATTAGGGTACACAGCATCGGACGCTATACCGATAACAGGAAAGGCTGGTACGATGTTTATTTTCGATACAGATTTATTTCATTTCGGTGGTAAGATTGCAAGCGGCAAAGAGCGGAAAGTTATGAGGTTACATATAAGATGAAGAATGCATTAGTATGTGGAGCAGGGGGGTTTATCGGAGGCCACATGGTTAAGCGCCTTCTTGATGAAGGATATAAAGTAACAGCAGTTGATATTAAATCTCAAAATGAATGGCATCAGCTTCACCCCGAATCTACTAATATTACAAAAGATTTAAGGGTTCCTTATGAAGTTAATCACTTGGTAATTTTAAAGCAGTTCGATGAGATTTATCAGTTCGCTGCCGACATGGGCGGTGCTGGTTATATTTTTACGGGTGAGCATGACGCTGATGTTATGCATAATTCAGCTACTATTAATTTAAATATAGCTCATGCAGTAGCAAAGTGGAGCAATAAGACTAAGTGTTTCTACTCCTCTTCCGCCTGCGTTTATCCAGAACATAATCAATTAGATCCAGACAATCCTAACTGTGAGGAAAGCTCTGCGTATCCTGCGGACCCAGACTCAGAATATGGTTGGGAGAAGTTGTTTTCAGAAAGAATGTGGAGATCTTTTGCTCGCAACTACGGTCTTCAAGTTCGTATAGCACGATTTCACAATATATTCGGACCAGATGGGACTTGGGATGGAGGAAAAGAGAAAGCTCCTGCCGCTATGTGTCGTAAAGTTTGTATGTCCGAAGGAGAGATAGAAGTTTGGGGTCCAGGCAACCAAACTAGATCGTTTCTTTACATTGATGAATGCCTAGAAGCCGTTCGCAGACTTATGGAATCTAATATTGAAGAAGTTATTAATATTGGCTCAGACGAGATGATATCTATCAACGATCTTGCTAGAATGGCAGCGGAGATCAGCGAAAAAGATATCACCATTAAGAATGTAGAAGGCCCAGTCGGAGTAAATGGGCGTAATAGCGATAACAATCTAATAGAAGCCTTATTAGGATGGAAACCTACTGCCCCTCTTCGAGACGGTATGTTAAAAACTTATAAGTGGATTGAGGAGCAGATAAATGAAAGAAGTAATCAAGCCTTGGGGTAAGGAAGTATGGTTAGTTTTAAACGACAAATATTGTTTAAAAAGGCTATATGTCAATAAAGATCATAAACTTTCGTTACAGTACCACGAAGTAAAGAAGGAGACAATGTTTCTTGAGAAGGGACTGTGTGATCTTGTCCGAAATGGAGAGAAAGTTCTTATGGAGAAAAACCAATCATATACGATTAATCCTGGGGATGTACATAGAATTATAGCGCACAGTGATACTATTATCTTAGAGGTCTCCTCACCAGAGGTGGACGATATTGTAAGGATAGAGGATGATTATGATAGAAAAAGTAATTGAGTTTCATGAAAAGTTTGGGCATAAGGTAGCTTTCATTCAGGCTCGCCAGGAGGAAAGGGAGATTACTCAAGAGGAGGCAGATACAATCAAGCTTCGTCGTGATCTTATTCAAGAAGAGTTTAGAGAGCTTATGGAGGCCCCTTTCTTAGATGATGTAATGAAGGAGGGGTGTGACCTTGTGTACGTTGTTCTGGGGATGTTTGTGGAGTTCGGGTGGGACTTTGATGAGGCATTCTCCCGAGTCCATGAGAGCAATATGAGCAAGCTTGGAGAGGACGGGAAGCCTATCTATCGGGAAGACGGTAAAGTACTTAAGGGTCCTGACTACAAGAAGGCTGATCTATCGGATCTTGTATAAAAGTCAAATTTCAACAGGTTATTTGGAAACTCCTTGCTAGTATACAGGCATGAACACAGAAGTATTAAAGCGACTTAAGAATGCAGGTTTGTTGTCAGAACAATCCCCAGATATGGGCTTTGTTTCCACGGGGAGCTACGCTCTGAATAAGGTTATTTCTGGGGATTACAATAAAGGTATCCCCATCGGAATGATTACCCAGTTTCACGGGGAAGCTTCTACCGCAAAAACAGTTTTTGCTACGCATATTTTAAAAGAGGCACAAGAAAAAGGCTATTACGCTATGCTTGTGGATTCCGAAAATGCGTATAATCCTACTTTTGCTAAACATTTAGGAATTGATCCTGATAAGTTAATTTACGCTGCTCCCGAAACTTTGGAGGATTGTTTTCAAGTTATTACAGAGGCAGTAGTTACTATTAGACAAGAGGATAAGGACACCCCAATTGTAGTAGCTTATGATAGTATTGCCGTCTCTCCCTCAAAAGCAGAGTATGAGGCAGAGAATTATGAAGGTAATAATATGCAAGGAGCGGTAAGAGCCAAGTCTACTGGTGCCTGTTTGCGTAAGATTAACCCCTTGATGCGTAAACATAAGGTTGCTCTCGTCATAATCAACCAGATCAGGAATAAAGTAGGTGTGATGTACGGTAGTCCTGATACAATGGCAGCAGGAGGCAAGTCCTTAGAGTACTACCTAGGGGTAAACCTTAAATGTATTTCTAACAAAACTAGTGATCTGATTAAAGATGATAACAAGAAGGTTGTAGGGATTCAAGGAAAGGTCAGGAATACTAAAAATAAGTGTTCTATTCCCTTCCGAGAGTGTGAGTTTGAATTACTATACAATGAGGGCCTTAATGCCTACGCAGGTATACTCCCTCAGCTAATGTCAGATGGCCTCATTAAGCAATCGGGAGCTTGGTATACTTTCAGGGATGTAAAGTTCCAAAAGAAGCAATTTAATGAGGGGTTTCTGACTGATGAAGTATTTAGTGAATTAAGAGAGGAGATTGGGCTATGAGTGAAGAAGAAAAAGATCTTATGACTCTATTAAATGAGATGATGGATGAAGTCTTCAACAAGAAGATGGATGACCACTTCGATGGAAAAAAACCTGAGATTTTTTATGAGAGTATAGAAGATTATACAAGTAAGACTGGCAAGCGTTTTCGCATGAATAAGGACCAAAAGGAAAGAAATTTGAGCAGGGATGAAGCTTTCCGAGAGCTTTTTCCTGAAAAACCTAACGATTAATCCTCTATATACTAGTAGGAGGTATCATAATGGGTAGCTCAAATCGCAAGATTTATGTAGATAAAGATAAGTACATATACACTTATCAGTTCAGATTTCTCAAGAATATTATAAAGTACGATAAGTCTTTCAATTATTCTAGTATGAAGGATTTCCTAGATAAGTTTATAGTTTATAATATAATCAGCGATTTAGAGGAGCAGGACAACGACTCTGCCTCATTGGTTTGGCTAGAGGACTTAAGTTCCGTAGCTTATCAGTTCCCTGAGGAGGGTAAGATTGTAGATGAGCTAACCAGAGTAGGGTTTGAGTTTCCTACAGAAGATGAAGATTATTGGTAATGCGTTTAAATTACTTTCAAAGAATTGTGTTCGCAGGACTGGAGGTGATCTCAGCTATACTTAATGTGTTCACAGCCCTTATAGGAAAAAACCCAACGTGGGATTTTGAGGGTAAGTATTGGATGCGTAAGCTAGATTCATTATATAATAATCGTGTGGAGGAAACATCAAAAGTTAGAACAGAAGCAGAAGAAGTTTATAAAAATGAGAGATACAATATCATTAAATCCGATACAGACTGATACTTTTCCCGAAAATTGGACTGGTAAAGATCTTCTTAATTGGTTTAGGTTCGAGGATAGTATTGCTCCTTCTATTAAGAAGCTACTTCCTTATGATGATCCTAATTCCCCGTTAGTGTGGGAAGGGTTACAGACATATGAAGATTTGATGTTCATTTATATTAATAAAGATTTATGGGGGTTTGATAAACATGCCTAAAGAATATGTATTAAAAACTAGTCCTATTGACGGAAATAGGATTAAGAAGATTGCTAAACAATTAGTGGATGACGCTAAAGAGGACAGAGATTTAACCTTAGAAGCATATAGGTTTTTTAAGGAATTAGCCGAGGAAAACCCTGCGGATAATGTAGCTAAGACTCAGATGGGCGCACTGCTTAAGATACTACAAAGCACTCATAGCAAGACTGTGGATGCTATTAATGCGCTTCTAAAGTACGAGGATCTGCAACTTAAAAGAGAGCGCACCGATGCAAGTAAAGGTTCCGACGATAGCATTTACGACATTTTACGCAAAGAAGATTAATGAAAGATAACCCTTACAGGATTTTTTGCCCTTTTCTGGATGAGGTAGTTAACATGAAAGTTTTAACTCCTGAGGAGGAGTTAAAACTATCTACCGCAGTGTATACTCAGATTTCTGAGGCAACTAAAAAGATTAATATAGCTGAATATAGGCAGTTGGTATGTTCCTTGGTTATAGAAGATTGGGAGCCTCTGCTTCAGAAAGTTATTGATTCGATTTATAGTGTTAAGCAAAGTGCCTCGCAGAAGGATATATTTGGTAGATACATTAGAGATATTTATACTTCTATATTGTCCGTCTATGGGACTTTAGATTTAGATGCAATGTTCTCTCAACTTAATAATGAAAGAATGAGTGCTGACTGGTCTGAATATTTGAAAAAGGTTATGCTAGGTCTAGAAGATGATATCCTCTCTGATACTAATCCTAAACCTAAGAAACAGCCTATTGATGCTACTTTTCCTAAAACATCTACTGATTTAATTAAGTTAGAGTCTAAATTAAATAAACTAGTTATTGGACAAGAAGAAGCTGTTAAAGCCACCGTAGATTCTATCAAGCTCGCAGCTACAGGCATGGCAGACTTTAGCACCCTCTTCTTTGTTGGCCCTACAGGCAACGGAAAGACTAGACTAGCAAAAGTCTTGAGTGATATCTACTATACTGATAGGTTCTTCAAGATTAACTGTGGGGAGTATTCTAATGCACATGAGTATGCTAAACTAATTGGTTCTCCTCCAGGATATATCGGTCACACGGACAAAAGCCTTTTAGCAGAGAAAGCTGAGAAGTCTAACAGTTGGATTTTCCTTTTTGATGAGATTGAAAAGGCTCACCCTAAGTTTTATGATTTCCTCCTCAACCTTATGGATGAAGGTCGAGTCACTGATGCTAATGGTAAAGATCTCGACTTCTCCAAATCATTGTTTATATTTACATCTAATCAAGGTACTGGGGACATTAAAAGAAACCCTGTAGGTTTTTCTGGTGCTAAGAAAAACGATAAGGAATTGCATCAGGAGAGGGCTGGGACTTTTGAAGAATCTGTAAAAAAGCATTTTAATCCTGAATTTATTAATAGAATTGACAAGACTATTATCTTTAATCAACTAAATAAACAACAGATAGCTAAGGTAGCTAAGTTAGAGTTAGCGGGAATTCCTGTTAAGAAGACTAAAGAGTTACTCAATTATATAATTGAAAAGGGATATTCAGATGAGTACGGAGGACGATTTATGGTAAAATTTATTAAGAATAATATATCCATATTGGTAGCAGAAGCCGTGCTTGAGGGAGTTACTCCCAAAACAGGTAATTTATACACCTGTAAAATTAAAGAAGATAAACCATATTTAGTAGAAAGGGAAAACAATGCCTAGAAGACCCGTAGGACGCAGAGCGCAGGCAGCCGCACAAGCAGAAGAGGAATCGAGAGCAGCAGAGCAGTTAGCGGACAGCATAGCTGAACCTGCCGAAAAGTTTAAGACTCCTTCTAAAAAGAAGAAGGCCCCTAAAAAGAAGAAGGCCACTAAAAAAGATCAGTAGTGTTGAGGTAGGCACCCTACGCCTTTCGT
>TARA_R100001594_G_scaffold22796_1_pt1 | contig 15741 bp, 16 predicted proteins | sample TARA_R100001594 | Tara Oceans TARA_R100001594 (sample SAMEA2622752) | marine metagenome | biome: marine biome (ENVO:00000447); feature: marine epipelagic mixed layer (ENVO:xxxxxxxxx); material: "saline water (ENVO:00002010), including plankton (ENVO:xxxxxxxx)" | depth 150 m | reverse complement strand
TCGTTCGCCTTAGTTTCAATCGGCTTTTCATTACGAGCTGCATCTTCCTTGTTCTTCTTTGTGTAGTTTTCACTTGCCCTGCCTAGTTCTGTGTCCGTTAAAGCTTCTTCACCTGGTATCTGCTTTTTAGGTTCTGATTTAATTACTAACGTATCTGCCTCTGCCCACTTAGGATCTTTTGAATAAAACACATCACGTTCACCAAATTTATTTTTAAGTAGTAAAGAGTATAGTTTCTCTCCTTCTCCTACTTCTAATCCCTCGATAGGTGTTTTTGGTGTAGTCTCACTTACGCGTATTACCTGGAAGTCGCCTGTTACTTCTTCTCCACGGTATACCCCGTCTTCACCTTTTGTCACATTAATGACTCGTTGTTTTGTTAAATCTTCTTTTGCTGGAGCTTCGTTAGTAAAGCGTGTTCTAGGTGCGGTCCTTTCTTTAAGGCTACTTACTACGAGCTTAAGTGATTCTTCAAAGGATTTACCTTCATCCATTCTTCTTTGTACTTCAAGATGCAACTTGGCGTCAGTTGGCCGACTAAATCCTTCCGCACTTAAAACGGAGTCAATTAATGTGATTTGATCACCGTACTCAGTTACTGTTTTTGGATCAACATCGCGCAACTCTGCAATAGCTTCTTTAGTTCCTCCCTCTCTTGGTTCCATTATTAACTCCCCGAACAATGTAGAGTTTAATTGGTTCTCTGGTCGAATAGGTAGGTTGCTTATTTCAGTAGCATAATTCCGATTGACTTGTGTGATTAACTCTTGTGAACGTTGTGGTGTAATTTCACCCGTCTGTTCTAGTTCACGTATTTCTCTTATCCGTGCATGATGTTCAAGAGCTAACCCTTTCTTAAGCATTACTTGCTTAGCTTTGTGTACTGGGGTAGGAGTACCATCTTCTGTTAAGTGTACTACGTTATCATATAATTTACTCTTATTAACTACTGGCTGTTCATTTGCAACAGTTGTACTTTCGTGTGCAGTAGTGTTCGCCTCTAATGCTTGTTGTGTTTTGTTTGCTTTCCGTACATTATAAGCATCAAGAGCCGAGAACGGAATCTGTCCAACTAACCAGTTAGCTACTATATTTTCTTCTGAGAATGTTTTATCTAATATATCGCCCCACTTTTCTCCCCTTATTTTAGCGGGTAACATATGTGAACCAACTTCGAAAGCCCCGATTACCCCAACATTGGCCCCTACGTAACCTGCCGCTTTTGTTGCTGTTGTCTTAGCGGTATACTCGGTAGTACGTCTAAGTGCCTCTGGAAGAGCTTTGTGATAAAAGGGAGTAGATGTACGTGTCGCAGTAGTAAAAGAAGAAGGGGCTACCTTTGACGCAAGCCCGTAAGTTGCTTGTCTTCCACTAGCAAATATCTTAGGGACAAAAGCACCTACTACACCTGTGCCTATTCCTTGCACAGGGTCATCTGTTTGTGCGTAAGTTGTTGTACCTAATGCAGTACCCATTGCTAACGGTTTAGCTCCTGTGCCGAAAATACTTAAAAGCATAGTCGGAAGTGCTCCTCCTACGTCTTTTGCAGCTTCTATTGTACTTGGTTTAAATTCACCAAATGGGCCATAGTCTGAAACAGCTTGAGTCCCAACTTTAGCCGTTTCACCTAATAGGGCTGACATTGTCTTAGGAGTAGGCTGGCCTGTTAGTGTTGTATCACTAATCCAACTTGCCGGGTTAGGTATACTCCGCCCAATTAAATCTATCGTATTCCCTAAAGTACTTGCCGCTTTATGTAAAAACGGAGTGTTACGGTGTTCTTGTGGGATGTTATTTTTAACTGCCCAATCTTCGAACTGTGGGAACCATCCTCCTTTACCCCATTTATCTGGGTTATTTAACTGATCATGACGGAAAGCACTATAGTAGTCTGCCCAAGAGCCAGTCCACTTCTTTCCTTCCTGATACGGTTTAAGGTATTGCGTCTTTTCCGCCATTTAATTAAAGTTATAGTTTATTTTTTAGCCGCTACGTTAGGGTTCTGAAAAGAACGTGCAGGATCTGGATGTAACATAAATGCAGCAAGTTGTTGTCCCGCTTGTTGCATAGCCAGTTCATGTCTCATCTTATCTAACTCATTTGATTGAGCTGACTCACGCATTGCATTTAAGTTAGTAAATGGGTCAGGTGCTGGTTGTCCTTCTAACTGACCGCCAATGGTTCTTCTAGTTGCTCCTGGACTTAAGAAGTTTAAGATTGCACTTAGCTCAGGAGAACCTTGTGCTTGTAACCCTTCTTGCACATTTGCTGGGACAGCAGGTTGAGCTTGTTCACCTAACCCCATAAAAGGATTTGTTCCCATTAATAAGTTTAGTAACGGATTAGTTCCTTGGTCAAAAGGAGTTGTATTTTGTTGACTTTGTGGGTCGTTGATTGTATCTGCCATAATATTTAATTAGTTAATTTTGTGTGTTTTTAAAACGTTCGACTGTACCTGAACCTTCTTCTTGAGAACTAAGATATTTCTCAATAAGGGCTTGCGTTTGCGCGTTATTTTGAGGGTTTATAGTAGTAGGTATAGTAGAAGAACCTTGGTTATAAGAGTCAAGCAAAGCCTTAATTATCTCATGTTGATTAATCTCAACCTCCTCGGGGCTAAGTGTACCTTGTCCTGCCATACCAGCACCTTGCATCTGTTGATTTATTATATTCGCGACAGAAGCCTCCAGTATTTGACGTAACCGTTCCGATTTATATTGTCCGCCCTGTAGGCTGGTATTTAAATTATTAAGCACTGTTTGTAATGCTGCTTGACCAGCCGCTTTTTCTGTTGCTTCATTTTGAGCTATTTGACTTGCTATTGCACTATCACCTGTTTCACGAGCTACTCGGTTTTTCTCTAATTGTGACATTGTTGACGCTTCTGTGCCTTCTGTTGTAGCTACAAGATTAGCGAGATTTGCGGCACGTTCTTCCGGTGTTTTAATACCTCCTAGAGCTTGTTGAGTTAGTGCTTCATAATACGGACCCATTTGCTGTGCCCGCTGTGCCTCTAATTGTGCGCTTTGTTGCTTTTGCATTACATCTGCTATTGAGCCTAACCGCATCGCGTTCGTTCGTTCAAGCTGAGCAGCAAGTGCCTGTTGCTTCAGTTCCCGGTCTTGTTGCGCTTCAGGGCCAAACACATTATATAGTGCCATTACCTGTTGTAGTTGTTCTGTTTTGTCTGCCATTTGTGTTTAGTTGTTAAATTGTTATTGTGCTGGAGCAGTATAAGCTTCGTCTGTCGCGGCTGTTGAACCATAGGAACCCACCGCCAATGATGGACCGTGCCAATAAAAAGCGTGATTTAATCTCCATTCCCATGTAGTAATATCTCCTCCTACGTTACGTGTAACGCTTCCTAAAAATTGATGCTTTGCTGTGTCAGTATCAGAAGGTTGATTAGCTGAAGTTTGTGCGATCACATCATACTGCATTGCTGTTGCGGCTGTTGTATTGTTTGCTAATGTTGTCCTAAGAAAAAATTGCGAAATAGAACCTTCTGCCGCTTCAGGGTAACCTGGTCCACCGGGGCGGTGTGTTATATCATCTGCAACAACATAGCTTGACCATTGTGGCGCAAGTAATTTTACAAAATAATAAGTTGTAGTATTCTTTGCCATTGATAAAGCGTCTCCTTCTGTGTAAAACTCTCTCTTCCACATTATTTCAGGTTGTTCTTTACCCGAAGCAGGTTGAGTAGGAATCAAGTTCAACCCTTTACCTACGTTTACAGTATCAGCATTAAGATTAAATGATGGTTTCCAATATAATAACTGCGTTCCACTAGGGATTAACGGAGGCGCATCATAAGTTAAATAAACTTGTTGGTCAATATATGTTTCAGTAAGTTCTGTTTCTATATTTAATTTACCTACCTTAGTGTATTTTAACACAGGATCTTGGCCTATTACCCCGCTTTGATCTTCGGGTTGATCTGCATCAGTGTCAACTATATGCAAATAACTATCTGTTGCAATATACCAAGGTTGTCCATGTCGGTTGAAAGCATTAGCATTAAACTGCGCTTCTGATTCATTGTACCCTTTAACACATAAATAAATGAAATACTCTTTCTTACCTGCTACTTTGAAATCTGCGACAGGAAGAGAAGGGCGACCCAAATTAGGGTCAGAGTACATAACATGTAATAAGTCGTCTCCACCATCTTTTATTTTAACATCGAGTAAGCTGTACCGAGAAGCCACATCATTTGACGTTGTTGTAAATATTTCGAATTTTGGCACATAAAGTTTTCCGTCACGTAATCCAAACCTACGGAAATCTCCGAGGTGCTCAGGGTGCATTCCCGCTTTACGTCCTTGTGAATAACCTCTTTGTGGTGCATCACTGGGAGATAAATCAGGACGCGGAGAACGGGTAGCATCGTAAGCGGCAAGTCTGCCAAGATACTCTTCTCGTTCTTCGTTTATCCTGTCGGTATAATCACTCATTCTGGAATAATCGATACTCTTTCTTTCCGCCATGTGTTATATTTCCATGGCTTAATTGATTCACTTATTAGTTTATAATCTTTATTTGCCACTGCTTGATTGTACTCTGTCGCAGTAGGGGTACTAGCACCATAATTAAAAGTCTCAAACGCGAAACCATAATAAGTATCTTCTGAGTGTGTATTAGCACGCAAAAAACCAGCATCACATAATACACTTTGTTCGTTCACATTAAATAATACTCCGTCATGTACGAGGTTCTTGGGTATAATATTCCATATTTCAGTAGAGGGTGTCGGCTGAGTTAAATGAAGACTTATTTCTATTTTTGCGTTTGTGGTTTTTGTGAAGCTATCACGTCTATTAGTTGAAACCATAAACCAAGATCTGCGAGATTGAGTAGAGAAACCATCTGCAGTATTAAAGCCGAGTAATACACTAGGAAACCTAAATTTCACTTCATCGTACAAAACAACAGGATCACCAATGGTAATGGTTCTTGCTGTCTTTAACGAGCGCACACAATCAAGTTGTTTAAGCGTTACATCAGTACCAGCTACGACAGAAGGTAAAGGAAAGTCTTTTGTAACAATTTCTTTTTCAACTGATACAGGATAACGGAGGATTGGTTCGTGATAGTAATCCGTTAAAGTATCATATTTGGTATCAACTGTGACATCTGTTTTAATCTCATGTACACCATCTATATCTTCGATTTTACTGCTTTGTAATAATAAAGTAGGTTGGGATACACCTGTTCCAGCTGTTTGTGTGTTTTTTGTTGTGATTGTTTTACATACAAACTGTTGCATTACTGCAGCTTTGTCTGTCCTTGTTCTAAAAGAAGATACCTTAGTTGTCTCAAGTACGGCCCGTGTAGAATTAACTGGGCTAATCTTATTAACTACTGTTCCGTAAGCTGGAGTAATAAGAGCTAATTCATTTTGAACTTCTTGCCGTAAGGTGATATGTTCTTCACCATTACTTGTTGCGTCCTTTATGGTAGTGATATTCTCATAACCACGTGACGCATTCCCTGCAGGAAACTTGGTTGGTGTATTTGCCGCCATTAATCTAAAAAGTGTACTTGCTTCTCAAAGAGTGCATTATCCCAATCAACTAAATCAAGCCAAGCTCGTTCAGCCATTTGAGTAGGTGGAGGAAGATTACCTTCTTGACGAGCAACAAATTGTTTTGTGAAGTAGTTTAATTCAACAAGCGTTTGCCACATTAACCAGTCAAAGCCAAACTCAACAACGAAATTGGTATCAGTATTACCGGCTAAATCAGCTAACCACTTGTATCCAGTTAACTCAACTGTTGTTGCTGTATCAGGTTTAGGATGAATGTAAATTTTATTTCCTTCTACTAATGCGTATTGGTCAGTAACATACTCAACAGCATCAGTCGGATACCATTCTCTTGCTACGCTTCTATCGTTAGAGCGTAAGACTTCGTTAGCTAAGTGTGCCCTTGTCATCCACCGAATGGGTAAGACCCCAGTATCTTGGACAAGGAACACACACTCTAGCCTTCGTAAAGTCGTTCCTGTTCCTTCCGGATTAGTAATTGACGTCCAATCCACACCTAAGCTGGGATCGACCGTGACCTGTGCAGTATGAAGCAAGTAATTAAAATCGTGCCTCTTTTGTGCTGTTCTCAATGCGTTGTTTGTAGCAACTAATATAAGATCAGTCGAGTTACGAGTAAACATTGCTTCATCTGACGTTGGAACTTGGAGGTACTGTAAAACAGCATCACGTAGTTCTAGATAATTTCTATTCACGGTCTTTCCCTTCTTAAGTGTGTTTCAGTTAGTGAGGATGTCTAGTTATTAGCCACCATGACCTTGGGTCTTGCCGGGACTTCCCTTGCCTCCCCTTGTGGTCTGATGCTCCTCAAGTTTATTTTTACCTGTAGCATACGTTTCCGATGCTGTTGTTGTTAGGGACTTACCCCTACCATCACCCGTTTGGGGTGCTATATAACGCGGATCTTTACCCGCAATCGCTTTAGTTGACATAGTCGTTTACCTTTCAGTTAAGTTACGCAGCTGCTGTGACATTCCCCATAAAGAGGTGTGACTCAGGAAGAATGTTCTCGATTCCAAGCTCAGACAAATACTGATCCTTACGGTAGTCAACATCGTTAGCTTGTATGTTCTCCTGAATATGTGTGTCACGATTATTCAAAGGACGGATCTTCAGGTTATTGATGTCCACAAACAACGCGGAGTTCTTGAACTCAGAAGTCTGAGAGAACAGTGGGTGAGTATGGAAGAACACAGTTCCGTGCATAGTTGTTACTTCAGCTACGCGGAACTTGAATGATTCATCGCCCAACATAGTGGTACGAATATCAACTTTAGAGTCAATAATCCTATTGAGCACCTGCAAGAAGCCGGAGCCACAGAAGCAGATCTTCTCAAAGTTTTTGTCGTTAGTAACAGTGAACAAACGGCCCATGTAATCCTCAAATTGAACATAATTCATTGTACCATTGATGTCCAGATAACGTTTGTTGTCATCTGTATTCACTGTTGCACTCTTAGAGTTATCCCACTCACGAAGGTAATTAAGTACCCCGTTCATAGTACGCTGTGGTGTTGTAAGACCGTCATGAGTAATATCAGTCTTAGTCTTAATACCAAAGATAGCCGCAAGTTCAATCTCCTTAGCGTGGGTACGCATTGCTTCCCATGCCTTGTCCTTGTAGTGACCAGTGTCACTCCAGATCATTCCTTCTTGTAAGGAAGTTCCAGTAGAACTAAACGGAGTCTTGAATATCTGAGTGTAGTTTGAAGTCAGCTCAGGAGTATTCCATACGCCAGACTGAGAACTACCACCTTCAGGGTTAGCAGAACCAACAATGATTGCCGCTCTGTTATCTGAAGTATTCTGAGCACTAGAATCATCACCCCACCTTGCGCCATTGTTGTTAATATTCTGCGTTCCTACTCTGCCTCCATCATCAGCACCTGCTACCACAGTAGCATTGTTGATTAGCTTGAACTCAAAGTAATTGCCGTTACTAGCAATCTCTGTGACTTGCCCTTGGAAGTCGCACACAGCAGTACTTGTTCCAGTTGGGATATCCTTGAATAAAACAATGTTATTCACACGGAGTTTATTCGCAAGAGCCGCACCTGTTTGTGCTCGGTAAACAGTGCCGTTTACTAAGTCCTCAGATGTGGTACTAGTTGTATCACCATGATAGGTTGTTTGTCCTGTCGGAGAAAAAGGACCATGTCCTCCAGTTCCTGTTCCCAGGACAACTCTCATGTCCTGATCTCTTTTATGATACCAACCAAATTCTGCTTTATCTGTAGAATCTGTGTCGGCCATTGATAGTAGCCCAGTCATAGGAGCACTGCCGTTAGGAAAAGCGTAAAACACTTTCCTTCTTGCAGATAAACTCGCATGGCTAGCTAAGTTGTCGGTCTGCGTTAGACCAAGTAATGTTGCCATATTCTTTTATTCTATTTGTTACAAACGGGTCTAGTACGGCACGGAGAAATTAAAACTGTAAAACATCAGCGGCAATTTGTTGCCGTGTCTTCTTTACTGGTTTTTCCTTTCCTCCACCAGATCCACCCTGCCCGCCTATTTGTTGCGTTGCAGGTGCTTTCGTCTGTGTTTGTTTTGTTTTAGTTGGTTCGCCTTTCAAAGCAAAGTCTGGAACCATGCTTTTAATTAGCGTTTCAGTCTGTGCCGCTATTTCTTTGTAGTAGTCATTTGTCGTGGCAAACTCTTTGCCCGACTGTTGGATATTGGTTGCAACTGTTTTCGCAAGTGGTCGATACTGATCCGTATCAAGTGTGGGATAAGACTCGTAAAAGGTCTCTTCTGCTTTTTGCTGTGCTGTCTCAGTATATTGCTGTAGTACAGGGGCAAATTGCTCAGTTAACTTTTGTGTCTGTTGCTCCACTAAGTAGTTAGCTAACGTAACCGCTTCACTCACTACTCCTTGTCGGAGATTATCTAACGCACGAAGTTGGCGTTCTTTATCCGCTGGTTCCTCATAGGTACCAAACATATCCTCAACAAACTTTTCATCAAACTTCATCCGATTAATCATTTCTGCTTGTTCGGCTTCGGTCATAGTTTGTTGTGGTTCTGCTTCCTTTGTTACAGGTTGTAACGCTGGACGTAGCTCGTCCGCAATAGTTTTACCTATTTGTTGTGCATCAATAGGAGCCTCTGTCACCGTTGTTTCCTCTTCAGAGTTCTCTGGGCTCTCAGTTGGTTCTTCTATTGTTGGTTCTTCTATAGGTTCATCCTCTACGACAGGCTCTTCTGTCACCGGATCCTCTGCTGTTGGTGTATCTTCAACGACATGAGGTAATCCAAGGTCAGCGCCGCCACCGTCACCAAATTCTGGTGCTTCTTCGCGGATAAACCCTACTAGGTGCTTTTTCATTATTTTTTTTTCTTATGTTAAGTTTAGTAGATCATACCCTTCATCAAGTAATTCTCGAATAGGGTTGATTGGTCTTTCTTTACTTTCCTCCGTACCATTAATAATACGGAGCAAATCTGCTTCCCTTTGTTTAATAGAAGCACGAAGCTGTAACATCCCACGGATCTCACCTTTTTGATGATTCTGTAATTCTCTGTGATGTTCATTTTCGATTGGTTCTAGTAAACCGGGTAAAATTGTTTTAACTTCAGTATCCAGAAACTCCAGTATCTGAAGCGTCTGGGGATGTTCCAGCCACTGGCGGAGTTTGTTCAACTCCTCCTTGGCCTTGTTGATTTTGATTTCCTTGTCCTGTGCTCGCATTTGCTTGTTGTTCTCTTATTAATCTATCACGAAGAGAATGACGACGTAAGTCACCTGCTCCACGTAATTCCATTATCTCATCCCAAACACCTTTTGGATCTATGTCAAAAGCGGTAGCGGCTTCTGGTGATGACATGATCACCTTGAATAGATCGCTCAGTGATTGAGCCATGTAAACTTTTTCTGTTGGGTTAATTGTATCAAGTACGAAATGGTCTTCGCCAGCGGCAAGATGAGCGGGATCGGCCTTGAACAACTCCCATTGTCGTTGTTGTTGGGCTACAGCTGTAGCATCCGCGGGGTTGGGTCGACCGACCGCACGCTCAAAAGTTTCTTGCTCTATTCCTTGTCGGAGATTCATTAATAACTTATGTGCGAGTGGTTTCAGTCCTTGATTAAACATATTTGCTCCTATCATACGCATCCTTGCAGAAGCACCCTGGTTCGCGGCTCGGTGTTCTGAAGCAGATCGTCTGCCTCCATGGATAGCACCCATTGCTGACTCATTAACCCCTGTCACAAGGTTAGTTAACTCAATGAGTTGCTGTGCGTCAGTCATATGACCAGAAGTCACATCCCCCATTTGCAACTGCATTACCGCATCAGTTAATTTCTTCCTGCCGGTGCTACGTTTCAATGGCACCATTGGAGCACGTGATTTCAACGCATTAGAATCAATAAAGTTAGGATCAAAGATTAATTGGTGATCGAGGTTACGTCTAACACTAAGTATACGTGTGTTTACAAACCATGTTACAGTACTCTGCAACTTATCGATTGTTCCTGCTAATCCTTCACCCATCCAATGGTGAATATCGGGGTCAAATTGACCAATGTCAACTGTAAAGTTTCTATGCAGATAATTAGAGGGTTCTGCCCGAATGATACGTTGGTTATTCGCTATCCATACAATATACTGCACGGGATACGTTTCTGTTCCAAGTTTCTTTCCTTTTCCATATTCAAACTTAGATGGGATAAGTTTAATCTGCATACGTGTTACATTCACAACACCCTTGCTGTTATTAAACTTATCCTTTTCTACGTGAGGTTTAAGTAATGTATGTCTTCTTCCTCCACGAACTTTTTCGAAGAAATTTTTGTCCGGCTCAACTACGTGTTGCATTCCTGCGACATATCCGTCATTCTGCAGTTTATACAACTCAGCCCTTGACATCTCGTCTTCTACTGCAACAAACTCTCCTTCTTGCATACGTGTCAAAGAATGACGTGGGTCAGGGAAGAAACGGTAAGGTGAAATATTATACAGCTTATTGCCTTGAAAAACAGGAACATCAACTAAAGTCTCTTCTTCTTTTTGGTAGTTAAAGCCCATGACATTCTGGTCAACTAATTGAGTAACAGGGAACTTTTCAGTTTCGTTACACCATGTATGCTCGATCACACCGATGTTAAATCGTGCACAATCAAGAATCCATTGGTAAAGTATCTGAGACCAATTTGACTTATAACAATCGCGATGTACCATCTTTTCGCAAATTTCTCTTATCTCATAATCAGTATAATCCTGTGGCTGATACTCAAAAGCATATTGTCTTTGCTGGAAATAAAGGAACAAGAAAGAAGTAAGCGTATGTATCTGTGCACGAGATAAAGGTACAGTCATCTTTTCTGGCGCACCTATTTTCGCGGCACGGTTATCTTCTTTATCTGCAGTACGTAAACCTGCAACAGTGTCTCCATGCTTATCCCACTGTGTGTAGAATTTCTGCATATGATCGTAACTCATACGTAACAATTCATTGCACTTACTAAACAACGCTTGGTGAAAGGGAGACATTGCATCCTTTTCAAGCTCTTTACGTATATCTTCGGTCATTGCCATAACTTCTTCATTCAGTGAGGATTACACGCTATCGCGAATTGTCCTTCCTTGCAAGGAAAGCCAACTATAATCTTCTTGTTTTGTATCTAATTTAGGTAAATCTAAACTAGCTGGTTTATCTGTATTTATTAAATTAATTGGTGGTGCGACTGCACCTTCATTGTAAATTGGATCTTGATAATCTAACCCCTCCATGACTAACCGGTAAAGGTTTTCCATCATGTGATCATCATTATCAATGGGTTTTTCTTTTTTGTCATCCCAAACATAAGACTCTATCTCATACAAGAATCTATCCATATGTTTCATAACATAAATAAAAGACGGCTTTGTTAAAGCTTGCCTTACTTCTAGTATCCCCTGTGACAAAGCCCTAGGAGCTTTATGTACTGGGATTTCAAAATCGTCAAGGTGATCAGCCAAGCAACGCGCATTAGAATCTTGTGGTTCCTCGAATGCCATCCAGTCACATGGACTAGACTCAGGCAACCGATCTCCGAGGTGGTTTCTTATTGCAACAGCTAACTCATCAAAATTCAATCGTTCGTATATCTCATGGTAGAAGATCGCTTCCCCTAAAGGTGAAATCGCAACAAACAAAACTGCATGAGGCTTACGTGGGTGAGGGTCAATAGAGAAACGTATGTTCCAATGTTTTGGTGGAGTAAATGGATCACGCCAACCTTTTGGTGTTTCGTCAATCACGTGCCTATCATAGTTAAACTGAGGATAAATAACCCCTTGGTAGTGGGCGGGTCTACCTTCAATCCTTGTCGCAATCTCATCACTTGAAAGGTCAGCTATAAATTCTTTCTTTGCACCCTCAGAGAGGAAAGGGTTATCATGCATTGATCCTATTAAAAGCCATCTATCTGCACCATTGATTTGGAATACGTTTGCTTCCGTATCATCAACTACAGAATAACGACCGGGAACAAACATGTCATTAATCCAGCGTTCTCTCAAAGGCGTACAAGTAAACCATGCAGAACCGTGTGCATCAACAAGACCACGAGAAACGGCTTTCCACATAGCTTGTGGACAAGGCTCATCAATGTGTACCCAATCCCAGTTTGATGATTCTTGGGACATACCGTCTAATTTAAATGACTTCACTGTGTCTAAGTAAATAGAAGATATGCCACCATGAATCGATCTTACTCTCACTTGTGTAATACCAGAAGAGTTCTTTTTAAACCCTATAATTCCTGGGGCAGTTTTATCAGGGTTCTTACGTGCATCAGGTAAAAACTTAAGTAGCTTACCTCTTCCGATACCGTCCTCTTCTGCTGTAAATATCTCTTGAGCTTTGTCCCAATCTTGACAAATGATTAAACCTTTTGTTGGTCGCTTTGGTAACCCGATTGTTCTTCCTTCGTCACCTTCGGGAAAAAAAGGACGATAACCTAATGCCCAGGAACAATCTTCTGCGGCTCCCATGTCAGATTTGCCAAATCGGTTACCCGTCCGAACATACCTTCTTTTAAACTCACCGGCTCTATGAAACTTCTCTTGTTTCGGATGAGGTTTGTAGAAGGGTAAACCAAACGCCCGCTTTGCACGCAACTTCGCTTGAAGTGCGTCTCTTAGCTTTTGTTTAGTTTCTAGTTCGGCAATTAACATTCTTATGTCGCAGTTGAATCACTTTCAGTTATTACATAACGATACTTAGCAAAGTAGGTAAGAGAAACAACACTGTCACTCCCACTGATTGTGCTTGATAAGTCAACTGAAGCACTTCCATATGCATCGAATACATCAGCTACAGTTGTAGAAGTAAAACGTACTTCATAATCAGTTGTTCCGTTTCCTGTTCCACCCGTAATCCTCATCAGTGCTGTGCCCATTGTTTGAGCACCGTCAAAGGTTACTGTCGTTGCTGTTGCAGAAGCCAAACCTTGACTAGTTGCAGTCGCAATTGATGTTCTCACTTTAACCGCATGGTCTGGTCCTACTGAAATTAAATTACTTACGGCAGGAGGAATTACCACATCATAGGCTGTTCCATCCATACTTACACCTAAATCCCCAACTGTATTATCGTTAGTTATAAGCAACAACCCTTCATTTGTAAGGCCAGCCGCTGGTAAGACAGCTGTACCAACAACCGCACGTCCTGAACCGGCAACATAATCGTTACCTGCTGTCCGTGTGACATAAAAAGTCTCGTTCTGTGAAAACTTACCAAAAGTTAAATTTATGGTACCTGTTAAATTAGTTGCCATTGTTTTTCATTGTTCGTTGTTGTATTTGTAATTGTTGAATTTGTTGTTTGAGTTCTGCTACATCACCTTGTTTCTCTGTTGCGTCTTTCACTGTTCTTTTATGTGCTGAACAAAAGGCTAACAATACGATAGCTAAAGTCAGCCATCCAAGCCAGAGAAACCGATGAAGTTGTTTACATGTCATTTGATTATCTTTTTAAGCATTCCGTTTAATAACAAAGCCAACGTAGATAGTACCTGGACAGAACCAAAACCGGCAACACCAGCTAATCCTACCAGGAAATAACTATTTCCGTATGACTTATGTAATACAAGTGAGATAATTAAACCTGCAACAATCCCACATATTAGATATGTCCAGATTGCTACTTTAGTTAATTTATTTTCCTCGTCATCAAACGAATCACTAAGGAGACGGCTGACTGATGCTATTGAACTAAGTGCAATAACAGACAAGAAAAAAGTAACCTCGTCCCAAATAGGCTGATTAACTAAATTACTTAAAATATGTTTTATTTTCGACATAAAAAATTATTTGCTATGCGAGGGTCTTCTACTAATAAATAACTATACCATCTTTTTGAACGAGGAACGTCCGGCTGATGTCGTGCAAGTAATAACTCTAAAGTACTATGATATGCGTCCCATTGGTCGGGAGGGACAGTCTGACAACCAGCAGAAGAAGTAGTCTTTTTACCTCCTCGGTGGTCATTGATCCAGAAGCGAGAGCCTGATCTATCTGACCAAAATCCCTTAGAAACGCATAATCCATAGGAGGGGTGTTTCTTGCCCACGGGATAGTGGTCTGTCCCGTCCCGAAAGACTGTAACGTGAGATCTTTGTCGAAATGCCTGATGGCCAAACTTCGAGTTATATCCATGGTATCCTGGCTTGTATGTGATTACTTGCGGGGCTTTTAAACTTGCCATACCTGTGCGAGACCTCGAAGGATCTGTGTTTGCGTTATAAGAAGAAAAATGATCTGCGGTTAAAATAAACTTAGCGTCATCATAAATCCCTCTATCATTAACTCCGTATTTTCCCATTGTATTAAGGTAATAACCCCTAACTGCAATAACTTGAACGGGATTATTCCACTCGTCCGTTGAATATAACGACTGATGTTTACGCATCGTCTTAATCACAGACGTACGCAATGCTTGTGGTTGTTTCTTTGGAATAAGTCGCATTACAAGAAAATTCTATCGGGTGCGTTTGTAGGACGTGGTCTATCTTGGTATTCCCACGCCTCATCTTCTGGTGTGTCAGGATCATCTCCTACCCATGTGCCATCTTCATTACGTCTACGGACTAAATCTTTTTCGTAAGAAGCCCACTCCATATACGGTTTTGCAGGAGTCGGATCTAGCTTATCTACTAAATCCCGGAAAAGTACCCAGTGTTTTCCGTCACTCTTCTTTTCACCTTTTTTACTTGTTGGCACAAAATGTTCACCAATGATAGTATAAACGTATTCTGCGCTTTGAAGTAAAGGCGTTCTTACAACATTGCCATCCTCGTCTTTTTCCTCAGAGGCATAACCATTATTCAAAGCAAACTCCATTGCTTCTTCTGGGGAGTCAAATTTCAAAAGGTATTCAGTCATCGTCATCGTCCTCCTCTTCATCTCCGGCACCATCGGGGGTTTCACTGCTTGTCACCCAGTCCTCTGGTAACTCATCCACTAACTCATCCTCGTCAGTAAGTAAATTCTGTTCAGGGATGTTGATTGTTTCCTCTTCCGTCTCGGGGTCTACGGATACATTCTTTTGTATCTCGATAAACGCACGAGGATCTTCTTCAGACGCCTCAACTGACCAACCCCAATGATATTTGGTTCCAGACCCTTGAGTCCAGAATGCGTAACCCATCACTTGTCCTGCTTGGGCTGAACGAGCTTCCGCTTCGTCTGGTGTGTCGAAAATTATATATGCCATAATTAATAAATGTTGTAATGTGAATTGATGTTTACCTTAGCGTCTGCCTTGTCCGACTGCTTATCGTGATCCCAGATGATGAACTCTGAAAGGTCACCAGAGAAGCTGTAAGCATTACTCATTCGTCCCCCAAGACCGATTGATGTGAGTGCGCCACTGCCACTACCTTCGGGGCTAGAGTCAACGGTTCCGTTAAGATCCATTTTTGACTCGCCATCTGCATAATGTGCCCAAACCAGATTAGCGGCGGTTGTTGAACCTACGCCTGTTTCGTTAGCCCATCCAGACCCAGCGAACATCTGAAACTTTTCATCCGTAGTTACTCCTATGATATTCCTACCTGCGGCCCCTGTGTTATCGATCCCTGCATCAAACATATAATACCAGTCGTTGTTAGTCGAACCAGTTATTACATTGGGCCGAGCCACGAGAACTATTGCCATTGGGTCACCAGTTGTGTTTGTTAAGGCTGGGCCACCCCTGAGTCCAGAAGT
>TARA_R100001594_G_scaffold21875_1_pt1 | contig 15762 bp, 7 predicted proteins | sample TARA_R100001594 | Tara Oceans TARA_R100001594 (sample SAMEA2622752) | marine metagenome | biome: marine biome (ENVO:00000447); feature: marine epipelagic mixed layer (ENVO:xxxxxxxxx); material: "saline water (ENVO:00002010), including plankton (ENVO:xxxxxxxx)" | depth 150 m | reverse complement strand
CGATACTGTAGATACTAACGTAGCTGATCCTGGTAACACAGGTGACTTCGTAGCACCAGGTATTGAGGATGGTCGCAACAGTGTGACTGGAATCAATAATGAGTATGGTCAAGCTTCTAACTTCGCTAATTCTTGTGGATTAATATTCCAGAAAGAAGCCGCTGGTATTGTTGAAGCTGTTGGTCCACAAGTTCAGGTAACTTCTGGAGACGTATCGGTTATTTACCAAGGTGATGTAATCCTTGGACGTTTAGCAATGGGTGCAGATTATCTTAATCCTGCAGCTGCTGTTGAACTATTTGCTGGTACTGCTACAAAGCCTGCTCAGTTTGGTACTGTTCAGACTGCAACCAACAACGCTGGTTATCAGTAAACAATATTTTTATTCACACAATGGGAGGCTTCGGTCTCCCTTTTTTTTATTTATATATCTATGACTACTCCCTCAACAACAGGACTCGATACAGAACTATCCGCAGTGAACTCCATACTGGGAGCTATCGGTCAATCACCAATCACCACCCTTGAATTTGAAAACCCAGAGATTCACTTTGTATATAATTTATTAAAGGAATGCAATCTAGATATTCAATCTGAAGGCTGGTCCTTTAATACTGAATTGCATTATAAAATGACACCAGATGCTAATGGACATATAACCATTGGTGATAACATATTACATATAGATATTAGTGATGAAGATAAAGATAGATTCACAGACGTAGTAAAAAGAGATGGAAGATTATATGATAAAGTAGAGCATACAGATGTCTTTACTGAAGATGTCTATTTAGATATTGTATGGCTATTTAGTTATACAGATTTACCACAAGTCTTTAGGAGATACGTAGCTTACTGTGCATCAACAAGAGCAGCTACACAGCTAATAGCAAACTCAGATCTAGCTCAATTACTAGGTAATAAAGAGGCATATGCAAGATCTATATGCATGGAGTATGAGTGCAATCAAGGTGATCATTCCTATTTAGGCTGGCCACATAAGAGTAACTACAACTCATTTGTTCCTTACAATGCATTGAGAAGATAATGACAACTATTACTCAAACAGTTCCTAATTATATCCAAGGTATATCAGAACAACCAGACGAACTAAAAGCACCTGGACAACTTACAGAAGCAAAGAATGTTATACCTGATATTACTAGAGGATTAATTAAGAGACCAGGTAGTAAGCTTGTTGGAGCTTTAGGTTCGTCAGCTACAACTGCAGGTTGTTGGTTCAGTTACTACAGAGATGCAGGTGAACAGTATATAGGTAAGGTATATAGAGATGGGTCAGCTAAGATATGGAATTGTCTTACAGGTACAGCTTCTACGATATCTGCTAATTCATACCTAGTACATTCAAATGATGGAGAACTACAGTTCCTAACCATTAACGATAATACCTATGTAACTAATAGGACTAAAACAGTTGCAATGACAGGTACTACACCTGCTAGACCTGATACACATGCTGCATATATTGAATTAAAGAAGACTTCTAATGCACGTCAATATAGTTTAAATCTTTATGATTCAGATACAACACAAGATGTATATACAGCTACTAGATTAAATGTTGATACAAGTTATTCAGTTTCTCATAGTACAGTAAGTGATGAAGATGGTAATCCAGTTATTAGTGGTGAATGTCCAGATATAAGTACACAAGTTTGGTCTTCAGAACAGATAGCTAATTCTGCTATCACAGTAGGCTCAGGTAATACAGTTAATGTAGCTAATAAAAAGAATTTAATCTGGAGGTTTACAGTAACTGGTGTTTCAGGTCCAAGAGGTATAAATTCTGATGTTACACAAGGAAATCATTACAAATGTATTTATCAATATGAAGTAGATATATTACATGGTGGTGAAGGTTGGGAAGCTGGAGATAAATTAACGTTTGTTCAGGATTCAATTACCTATAGGATAGAAGTAGCTAAAAACGAGAAAGCTACAGTCAAAGCAAACATAGCTTTAGTAAGACCAGAGCCAACTCCATTTGATGCAGAGATGGCAGTTAGTAAAGATGCAATCTTAGGTGGTATTAAAGAAGGTATAGGTACAGCACTAGGTAGTGCAGCTAACGTTGAGATTATAGGTAATGGTTTATATCTAAAAAGATCATCTGCTTTCAATGTATCTACAACAGAAAATGATTTGATGAATATCATCACTAGTGAAGTGAATGATGTAGGTGATCTACCAACTCAATGTAAGCATGGATATATTATAAAAATTGCAAACAGTAGCTCAGAGGAAGATGACTACTACTTAAAGTTTGAGGGTGATAATGGTAAGGATGGTACTGGCTCGTGGGTTGAATGTGCAAAACCTGGTATTGACTTAGGGTTCACTAGTACGACTATGCCTATAAGGATACAGAGAACAGGAGTAAATACATTTGCATACAACACACCTTCTTGGACAAACAGGACAGTAGGTGACACATTAACCAATAAGCAGCCATCATTTGTTGGCAAAAAAATTGATAAGGTTTTATTTTGGAGAAATAGATTAGTATTCTTAGCTCAAGAGAATGCGATATTATCTCAACCTGGTAATTTTGATAACTTCTGGAATGAGTCAGCTTTAACAGTTTCACCAATTGATCGAATAGATATAGCAGCTAGTTCTACATTTCCTACTGATCTAGTAGATGGTATAGAAACTAACTCTGGTCTAATGTTGTTTGGTGATAATCAACAGTTCTTACTAACTACAGATAGTGATCTCTTAACACCTGATACCGCTAAGATTAATAGCCTATGTACATATAATTACAACAAACTTGTACCACCTATCTCACTAGGTACAACGTATGCTTTCGTAGATAACGCTGGTAAGTACACTCGTTTCTTTGAAATGAATAACATTAGGAGAGAAGGTGAGCCAGAGGTATTAGAACAAAGTAAAATCATATCTAGATTCTTAGCATCAGACATTGACCGTGTAGCTAACTCAAGAGAGAACTCTTTTGTAATGCTAGGTAAGTCAGGTACTAAAACTATATATGGATATAGGTATTTTAATAGTGGTAGAGAAAGATTACAACAGGCATGGTTCACTTGGGAACTCAGTAATAATCTCCAGTATCACACCATCTTAGATGATGTTTACTATGCAGTATTAAGTGATAACAACTTACTTAGTTTCCCACTAAAGGACACAGCTAATGATCCATCAGTTATAGCTGATAGTGTCTATATGCCAGTACACCTAGATAATTGGGTAGTAGTTAATGCTAGTGCTTTAACCTATAACTCAACAACAAGAAAGACAACTTTCTCTGTTCCAACTGGTATAGATACAAGTAAAGCTTTATCCGTTGTTGATACAACAGCTGGTACTAACTATTCACGTATTGGTACACCTACTTTAGTATCAGGTAATCTAGAACTACCAGGTGATTGGTCATCTAATAATTTATATCTAGGTTATACCTTTGAAATGTCTATCTTATTCCCTAGATTCTTTGTCACTAAAACAGCTAACAATATAACTAAATCTGATGTACATGCATCGTTAGTTATACATAGAGTGCAATTAGATCTAGGTTCTACAGGTGTATATACAATTAACCTAAAACGTAAAGGTAGAGAGGATTATAACGTTGATGTTGAATCTGCTTTTGCTGATGAATATGTAGCTGAGACACCTGGTTTTGAGTCAGAACAAATAAAGACTGTACCAATATACGATAGGAATATAAACGTCAATCTATATCTTAAATCTACTCATCCATCACCAGCAACACTTTACTCATTGAGTTGGGAAGGAGACTACTCACCTAAATATTATAAACGTGTCTAAATACATTCACCCAATAACATTGGAGGCAGCTAAAGAGGTTGCCTCTAATCTCCGTCCAGATGACCGTAGAGAGGTCGAAGAAGGTCATGGGGATGATCCGCTACAAGTATTAACTAACGCAGCCTTAACGACTCCCTGTATGTATTTCACGGTACCTAACGGCAGGACTGCTGGTATGGTAGGCGTGAGTGAAGAAGGAAATATATGGATGCTATGTACACCAGAGATTGAACAATATCCTATTACTGTTGCAAGAGAAGCTAAACGTTTTATCGACAGTAGAAGAGAGAAGTTACTTTGGAATATTATTGATAAACGAAACACTGTACATATTAAGTTATTACGTTTTCTAGGTTTTAAGTTCTTACGAGAATTCCCCTATGGACCTAACAAATTACCCTTTATAGAATTTTGTAAATTATGTGCGAACCCGTAACCCTAGCCGTAATAGGTGGTGCGCAAGCCATGGCGGGGAATTTAGCAGCTACACAAGCTGCCTCTGCTGATAATAGAAATAAGAAGACTTTACATATGCGTGAACGCGGTAGAGTTATTGGTCAACATTATCAAGACTTAGCTGGTTACTACACAAGAGGTGTAGATGCTGAGGTAGGTGCTGATGCTGAAACTCTAGCTGCTAATCGTGCAAGTAATGAGTTACAAGAACAATTAAATAATGCAGTAGCTGAGTCATTCCAATCAGCTGAAACACAATACGTTGAATCTCAGAAGAATCAAAACTTAGCTAAGTATGCTGAACGTGGTTTTACCAGAGGAATAGTAGCTGAGAAGGCTGCTAGTGGTAGAGCTATATCACGTACACAAGCTGAAGTCAGAGCTAAGAGAGGTAGATTCAGGACTAAAGCAGAAGAGATTGATTTCAGGAAACAGAATGCAATTGATAGAAACTTCCGACTTATAGGCTTAGCACCACAACGAGGAATGATGCCTGCCACACCTGTATGGAATAAAGGACCAAGCAAACTACAACAAGCATTAGGTATTGCAGGTGGTGCTCTTAGTGGATACACGATGGGTAAGAGTTTAGAAGCACCTAAAGTAGACGGATAGTCATGACACAATCTTATTTTCAACGCTTCCAAGAGGAAGTAAACAGACAGAATAGAGCTAATCAACCTTACGAAAGAAGCCTACAAACCAATGATCGTCAACGTGCGATTGATGCTCAGAATGCAGGTAATGATTTACTAGCTCTATCAAAGTTCTCTACACAGTTAACCAATCATCTAGTAGAGAATCAAAAGAAACAAAACAAAGAAGACTACTTAGAGTATGTCAACAAAGGATATGAACAAGGTTTCGATCAAAACGAAATAGATTCATACCAAGCTGACGTAGATGAATTAAAAGCTGACCGTGAGAACTTTGAAACACAAGCTGGTCAAGCTTTAAAAGACGGACAACCATTTGAAGTAGCAGATGAAATTAGTAACCTATCTGGATGGAAAGCATATGGTCTAGCAGTAGGACAAGCTAAGGCAGCTGCTGATGGATTTGGTGCTTACCTAACAGCTGGTTTACAGGATAGTACTGCTAGTACATTACCTGAAAAAAGAGCTGAGTTAGCGAAACTAAGAACTCGTTATATAGAGGAAAGAGGGTTTGTTGGTATGAATCCTATGCTTCTTAATGAGCATCTATTCCCAGGGTTACGTAAGGCAGAGACAGCTAAGATGAATGAGATCTTAAAGCAAGATCGTATTGATAAATCAGTTGAAAAACAAGAAGCTGCTTTCTTAGAATTTGAAGGTAGTAATGATATAAAAACTGTTATCTTACAACTAGAAAATACAGTTGATTCTCAAGGTAGAATACTAGGTAAGAAAGGAGCTTGGGCTGCTATTGAGAAACATATAGAGAATAGAGCTGAGACTGGAAGTATAACAGTAGCTGATCTTAATGAAATGAAAGAGGGAGTACCTTCACATGGTGGTGGTAAAACCTTTGGTGAGTTATACGGAAATAGGTTTGACCTTTGGGAAGAGACAGTAGTTAAAGAGAAGTATGAGAATGAGCAAGATAGAAAAGCTATCTTTAGACAGGAGTACGTAACTGCTTTAGCACAAGAAGAAGATGAATTAGGTAGACCATTTTCTAATGAAGAGAAACTACAAAAGATCAGTGAATGGGATTACGCTAATGGTCCAATGCCAGAGGCATTAAAGAAACTAGTTACAGAAGAACAGCAGGATCAGGATGAGGCTGTTAAGCTTTTAAGTTATAAATTAACTAATCAACTACCTATCTATAAAGAGGACTTAAAAGGTATCTATGATCCTAATGTCTACCAAAGATGGGATCAGTTAGCTCAAAATAGTAGTGCTAATGTTCCACCTAAGGAACTATTCTCTCAAGCTCAGGAATCTATAAAAGCAAAGATAGGATCTTACTTAGAAGAGACTGATGCAAGTAAAGATAAAAGTCCTAAGTATGTAGCAATTAACCACAATGCAGAAAGACTATATAAACTTGAATATGCTAAAGCTATTCAGGTAGAAGAAAGTCCAGATCAAGCTCACCTAACTGCAATAGAAAAAGTAGAAGAAGCAATTTCATTAGGTAAGTTAGATAAGAGGCAATCTGCATCTACTAGTCAAGTACATTCTCGTAATTTAGAAACTGCTAACTACGCTATCTCACAAAATCCAAGTATTATCAACACTCAAATAATTCCAGGTACTGAGGAAGCATTAGAGCAAGCAAGATCTAATCCAAAAGAAGTTCCAATGCTTTATAAGCAGATAGCAGCAAAGCATAAGAACATTACACCTCATCAGTTAATGACTTACCAACTAGAGGCAGCTGGTGATAAACCTATACCTAATCAAATAGACGAATTCGTAAGTACATTAGATCCAGTTACTCAACTCTTGTTGAAATTCCATGCAACGAATTCAAGAGTTAGGAGAGCTATTATTAAAGGTACTTATAACGATGGAGAACTTACGTATAACGAAATTGAGCATTTAATGCCAGAACTAGGTGTAGATCCGTTAGTAATACCAGAGATCAAGCAAGATACACAACAACCAGAATATACTACTGCTATCGGTAGATAAATATTAACTAATAACATTACTAAGGTAATAATATGTATTCAGGATTCGATCCGAATTCTATAGACACTGATGCTGCTTTACAGGCTGCTGATGAAACTGCTCAGTATATAGAAGATGAAGAAAACGAACGTGCTCTACGTGAGCAACAAGTTAATCAACTAATGAGTGAAGAAGAGCAAGCTAAGGCTGCTCAAAAAGATCCTCGTAATAAAGAAGGTGGTGGTGGTTTTAAAGGTGTTGTCAAAGAATTTCAATCAGCAATAGGAGGTGGTCTACAAGACACGGCTTCATCACTTGTAACCCTACCTGAAAGAGCCATTGATATGTTCAGTGGTGAGATGGTAGAAGAAGGTAAAACAGAAGAAGGATATGGTGCTGAATGGGATGACTGGTTTGTAGACGATGCAAATCCAATTGAAACTAAAACATGGTGGGGTTCAGCTTTACGAAGCCTTACTCACTTTGGAACAATGGCTGCAGCTATCATTCCCGCTGCCAGTGCAGCTGGTGTAGGTGCTGCAACTACAGTTGTAGGTGGTCTTGTTAGAGGTGCAGCGATTGGTGCATTGTCTGACTTAGGTTCTAAATACTCACAAGAAGACAATGGTTTAGCAGTCTTAAGGGATCGCTTTAACTTTATTGATACACCACTATCTACTAAAGATACTGATCATCCTGCCATGAAGACATTAAAGAATGTCGTTGAAGGTATGGGTATTGGTGCGGTATTTGATGGTGCCTCAATACTACTTGGAAAAGGAGTTAGGAAAGTTAGACCTGGTAAGAAGGGTCAAACTATTGTTGAAGATGGAGTAGCTGATGAAGTTGCTAAGGCAGAAACAAGAGCTACTAGTGTTAAATCACAGAAAATAGAGAAAGCTAAAGAACAACTACAAACACCTGTATATGGTGCTTATAAAAACGAACCCATATCAGACCCTTGGCAAGCTGCACCTACATCTAATGGTAAGCCATTTGACGTAAAACAACAGCTATCAAGAACTAGAAAAGAGTGGGGAGCTGAGATGGGGTCTACGGACTCATTAACAACTCCAGTCCAACTAGAACGTACTGCTATGTCTAGTGGTATGGCTGAGGATCACTTGAAAGAAGTGATGGGTGAGTTTATGACTGATGCCAGAGTACAAGCTGAAATAGCAGCTGCTAAGAAAGCAGGTAGAAGTCTAAAAGATGTATGGGGTGAATCTATTGAAACAGCTCAGCAGATCTTTGAAGGTAGAAATACAAGTGATTTAACACCTGATGAGTTTTGGGCTGAACTGAATAAAGGTAAAACAGTTCTAGGTAAAGGTACTCCAGATGAAATGGAGATCATTAGTTCATCAAATGTTGTAGCAGCTGACTTAGTTATCGGATCTCTTATGAGAGAGATGAGAGATATGGGTGTAGCTGGTAGAGAATTATTTGATATAGCTGATGTTGCTGATATAGATGGACCTGCTAAAGCAATGTACGACAAGATCATTGCTGGTTTAACTCAGGTTAAGTTATCTAAGATGACTCAATCTGCAGAGTTTGCTTCATTAGGTGCAGGTAAAACAAGAAAGAAAGCTATACATGAAGCTGTTGATGCTCAGGTACAAGAATCAATTGATGGATTTAGATTAGCTTTAAAGGTAGCTGGTAATGATCCTGATGACGGTTTATTCAGAGCTATCTTTGAAACCATCTCTATGACGAATGAGATACAAAACCTAACAGACTTTGATAATTGGATTCGTAAGAAATTAAAAGGTGGAGAGTTTAACGGTAAAGCTAAGACTGGTCTTCTTATTAAAGAACTACAGGGTGTAATGATACACAGTGTTCTAAGTGGACCTAAAACGTCTGTTAGAGCAATCATGGGTACAGGATCAGCTACTTTCTTAAGACCTTTATCCACTGCATTAGGTGCAACCTTAAGTGGTGATGCTGCTACTAAACGATCTTCGTTAGCAGCTATGAATGCAATAATGGAATCAATACCAGAGGCTTGGACATTATTCAAAACAAAGTTAAATTCTTATTGGTCTGGTGATATAGCTCAGGTTAACTCAAGATTTGCTGAATACACCAAAGGAGATGAACAGTGGGCTATGTTTGGTGATTGGATTGAGAATAGTGGTAGAGCAAATCTTGGAGATAAGGCTGCTTACTATCTAGCAAATATGGCTAGATCCATGAATGACAATAAGTTCCTTACTTATTCAACCAAGATCATGGCAGCAACTGATGATACTTTTGGGTATCTACTGTCAAGAGCTAAGGGTAGAGAAAGAGCAATGCGTGAAGCAATGACTCTTTTAAATAAAGGTGAGGTAACAGAGATTACTCCACAACTACTAAAAGAAGCAGAAGATAGATTTCTAGGTGAAATATTAGATGCTGATGGAAACATAACTGATGCTGCTACTTTATTCGCTAAGAAAGAAGCTACCTTAACTACTGATTTAACTGGTTTTGCTAAAGGACTTAATGATGTATTCGAAGCTCATCCATGGTCTAAACCATTCTTCTTATTTGCTAGGACAGGTGTAAATGGTCTTGCATTAACTGCTAAACATACTCCAGGCTTAAACTTTATTATTAAAGAGTTTAATGATATAGCACAGGCTAGTCCAAATAACTTACAAAATGTTCTTAAGTATGGTATTGAAACTGCTGAGGAATTAGCTAATGCTAAAGCACTTCAGAAGGGAAGATTAGCTATTGGATCTGGAGTCATAACAATGGCTTCTACAGCATTCATGAGTGGCAATCTAACTGGTAATGGACCTACAGATAGGAAGCAAAGACAACTATGGATAGATGCAGGTTATCAACCTAGAAGTATCAAGATAGGTGGTGTATGGGTTAATTACGATTCATTTGAACCATTTAATCTAATACTCTCAACCATTGCTGATGTTGGAGATCATAGTCAGTTAATGGGTGAGGAATGGACTGAAAAACAATTCCTAAAGACAGCTGTTGTTATGGCTCAGGGTGTTTCTAGTAAGTCATATCTAGCTGGTATGCAACAGTTCGTAGACTTATTTGCTGGTCAACCTGGACAGGCAGAAAGGATTGTCGCTGGTTTATTAAACAATCAAATACCTTTGTCTTCACTTAGAAATGAACTAGGTAAACTATTTAATCCTCATATGAAGGAATTAAATGCTGGTATAAGTGATGCAATTAGAAATCGAAATCTAATTACTGAACACTTAGCAGTAGATGAAGTACCTACTAAGTATGACATGTTGAATGGTAGACCGATAAGAGATTGGGATTTCCCAACTCGTATGTTTAATGCCATATCACCATTCAGTATTAACCTAGATCAAGGACCAGGAAGAAAGTTATTATTTGATAGTAAATATGATTTACGTCTATCAACATACTCCTCACCAGATGGAGTTGATTTAAGTAAATCAGCTAATGTTAGATCTCTATATCAAAAAGCTATAGGTGATCAGAACTTAGAATTAAAACTAGATAAGTTAGCAACAGATCCAAAGATCTTAAATTCTATCGCTGAAATGCAAGCTGATTTAGCTGCAGGTAGAAGAGAGATGGATCCAATGAAGGCATACTTCCATAACAAAAAGATCAAACTATTATTCGATAAAGCACGTAAACAAGCGTGGGCTAATATCAAACATCTACCTGAAGTTCAAGAACTAATTGAACAAAAACTAGAACTAGATTTACAAAACATTAGATCCTTAAATGAAACAACCAGAGTTCAGCAAGAACTCGAACCTGTGTTGAATTTATATAAGTAAAAGAAATGTTTATTGAAATGAATTTATTCCAAAATAATAATGACTATAGAAACAATACCAACAACATTAACACGACATAATGGAACGGGTTCTCAAACAGCTTTTACTTACTCGTTCACACCAATAGAAGCTGATGATGTATTTGTATATGTATGGAATACCTCTACCGATAGTTGGGATCTTAAAACAGTAACCACTCACTATACACATAATACAAATACAAAAACTATTACATTTGGTAGTGCTCCTGCTAGTGGAATTAAGAATGTTCTTATCACTAGAAAAACAGACATTACTAACCCAAGGGTTGATTATGTAGCAGGTAGCTCAATTAGATCACAAGATCTAGATAATAACCAAACACAGGTTTTAAATGCTCTACAGGAAAGAGCACAGTTAGATATTCAATCACCTGAACTACACGGTAACTTAGATATGAATTCTAAGAAGATTACCGAGGTAGGTACACCAACAGCTGGTACAGATGCAGCTACTAAAAATTATGTAGATGACAAAGTTGACTCAACTATTGGAACTCTTACATTCGCAGGTGATACAGCACCATCTAATCCTACGTCTGGTGATAGGTGGTTTGATACATCATTAGGTAGAAGCTTTGTTTATTACAACGATCCTACTGGTGATTCATATTGGGTAGATGCTGCACCACAACTTGATAGTTCTACTAGTGGTTCTAACTACACACTACCTGCAGCTACTGCTAGTGCTTTAGGTGGTATAAAGGTAGGTACTAATTTATCTATATCTAATGGTGTCTTATCTGCAGCTGGTACAAGTGGTGTTGCTGATGGAGACAAAGGAGAAGTAACAGTATCTAATAGTGGTGGTACATGGAATATAAATAATAATGCGATCACCTCAGCTAAGATACAGAACGGTTCCATAGCTAATGAGGATCTTGCAGGAAGTATTCAAGGTACTAAGTTATTAGAATCAACAATAACAGAAACACAATTAGCTACAAATAGTGTTGGATCAAGTGAGCTAAAGGACAATGCGGTTGATACTAATTCTGTACAAAATGATGCAGTCACATATGACAAGATTCAAAATGGTACACAGAGTAATCGTGTTTTAAAAACTACAGCTAATGGATCAGTTAGTGAATCACTTGTTACCACAGATTTACTTGATTCAAATGCAGTCACTAATGCAAAAGTAGCTGATGATGCTATTGGAGTTGCTGAACTTTCAGCTACAGGTACAGCAAGTAATACAACTTACTTAAGAGGTGATAACACTTGGGCTACAGTTAGTGGATCAGGTGGTGTATCTGATGGTGATAAAGGTGATATTACTGTATCTTCATCTGGTGCAGCTTGGACTATAGATAACAATGCGGTAACTACTGCAAAGATAAATAATAGTGCTGTTACTAATGACAAATTAGCTGGAAGCATACAAGGAACTAAGTTAACTAGTGGAACAATCACATCAACTCAATTAGGTACTGATTCAGTAATTCAATCTAAAATTGCTGATGAGGCTGTTGATGAAGCAAGATTACAAATAAGTAATGCAGGTACTAACGGTCAGGTATTAAGTAAGTCTGGTAATACTGGGGGTTTAACATGGGTTAATGCTGGTGTTGGTAGTGTAACAAGTGTTGGATCAGGTACTGGTTTAACAGGTGGTCCCATAACAGGTTCAGGTACTTTGAATGTTGATGTAGGTACATCAGCTTCTAAAATTGTCCAGTTAGATGGAAATGCAAAATTACCAGCTGTAGATGGTTCTGCTTTAACAAGTTTAAATGCTACTAATATAACTAGTGGAACTTTAAACTCATCACGTCTACCTAGTGACCTATTAACAACAACTAGTCAGATAAGTGATTTATCAGGTGTACAGATTAGTTCAGCAACATCTGGACAAGTACTTAAATATAATGGATCTAACTGGATTAATGGTGTAGATAATGGTGGTGAGGCTGCATTTGTAAGCGTAACTGATAATAGTGTTTCAACATCAAACTCAGCATCAGCTAATACTACTGCTTTAAATAGTTTAATCTCTAGTATGTCTACTGGAGGTTATATATACTTTCCAGCTGGTACTTATAATTTTGATGGAACTATCAACCTAGCATCTAATATTACTCTGGTAGGTGATGGACAAGCAGCTTCTATTATTAAAAACACAGGTTCGAATGACGTTTTAACTGTTGGTGCTCATTCTCATATTGTTATAAGAGACCTTCAATTACAAGGTAATGATACTCAAAAAGCTGTACATGTAACAGGTGGCAGTGCTCGTTATTTCATAATGGAACGAGTCAATATTCGGGATTGTAAAATAGGTTGTGATTTTGGAGGTATATCTAGTGTCACCATGAGGGATGTAGATATGCGTGATTTCCCAAATACTACAGGCACAATTGGTATTCAACTAAATGGTGATGCATCTGGAAGTTCAACCTTAAGACAAGATCAAAACAGGTTTGAAAATGTTATTTGTGAAGGTATAACAGGTGGCAGTGCTCATTCAAGTATGACAGGGTTTACTGCAACAGGCTTCAGTAATTCAATATGGATGAATAATTGTTCATTCATACGTTGTCATGATGGTATCGTATTTGAATCTGGATTAGGTAATGTAGCATCAGATAATAATAATAGAGCACCTGGCTCATTCCATAGACTTATTGCTTGTGATGTAGATGGTAATAGTGGCGATGGTATAAAAGTAGAAGGTGGTTGTTTTATTTGGATTGATGATGTCTATGCAAGTTCATGTACAGGTCACGGAATCAGTGTAGCTAATGGTTTCAAGGGGATCTTAAGAATTAATGATCCTGACTGTAGAGGTAATGGTCAGAATGGTATTCAAATAAATAGTACTGATCATGCAAAGATAATGATCAATAGCCCACACTGTGCTCAAAACGCAAATAATAGTGGAATACAAATAGCACAAGGAGTTCATGACGTAACCATCATGGGTGGTCAATGTGGTGGTGGTACCCTTGGTCAACATAGTAATGGTAGCCAAGCTCACGGTATTCTAGTTAACTCTACTGACCATGAAACTATAATTATCCATGGAGTAGATGTTAGAAACAATACTAGTGCAGGAATTACCTGGGGCGGTAGTACCTCTAACGCAAGTGGTGAGAATAATTTCATAACTTCATGTATTGGCTACAACACAGGACAATCCACACAACCATATAACCCATAAACATATCTCATGGCTTTAGACTTCCCAGCTTCACCGTCGCATGGTGATACATATCAAGCAAGTAATGGGATTCAATACTTGTATGATTCAGCAAAGAATCAGTGGAAATCCCAAGGTAGTTATACATCTGGATCAATTGATGCACAAAAGATAGATGACTTAGATAGTCAATTTAATGGCTCAACTACTACATTTAACTTAGCGTCAAGTGGTCAATCTATAAAACCACAAACTGCACAAGCAGTTTTAATAACAATAAACGGTGCTGTACAAGAACCTGATGTTGATTATACCGTTAGTTCTACTGGCGGTACAATTACATTTACTACTGCACCTACTAATGGTCAAAAGTTTATAGGTATAGCCTATACACGTTTGCCAGTTGGTTCTGCCTCTGCTTTACCAACAAGCGGTGGATCGATGTCAGGAAATATAACCTTTAATTCCTCACAGACATTCCCTGTTAGTGGTATTCAAGATGGTAATACTTCACAAGAAGGTGTTGTACAACTTGATAGTAGTACTAATAGTTCTAGTGAAATTAAAGCAGCTACATCAAAAGCTGTTAAAGACTCTTATGACTTAGCTAACGCAGCTCTACCTAAGAGTGGTGGTACTATGACTGGTGTTATTACACACCATTCAAGTCAAACATTTGATGCTGCAAAAATAACTAGTGGATCATTACCAGCTGCCAGAATTGGTGCTGTTATAGATACAACCAAGCTAACAGGTGCAACAGTTGTAACTAACTCAGAACATTCAGGATCTACACCTAACGATACTAGTTTCTTTACTACATCAGCTTCTGATGCTAGATACTTCAGACAAGATAATTCTGAAACTATATCAAGTGGTGATACATGGAGTAGTAATAATAATCGTATAGCTACTACAGCAGCAATTGATGCACGCATAACAGACTTAGTAGATGACGTTGGTGGTTTTGTCCCAATAGCAAATGAAACTTCTTTCCCTACTGCTAACCCTGATGTTAATAATGGTACTGGTACTCTGGTATCCATCAAGGAAATTGCCTCAACTCAAACACCAAGTGGAGGAACAGTCACAATTGCTAATGGTGCAGGCTCAGGAAATACAGTCACTATTACAGGCTGTGGAAGCACTGCGCTTACAGCAGGGTATGGAGTTATTGTGGAGACAACCACTACCTTACATACCTATACTTTCCATCGTTTAACACCAAAAGCAACAGAAGTAACAACTGTAGCAACAACAGTTTCACCTAATATTGCAAACATAAATACTGTTGCTAATAACATCTCTAGTGTTAATGACTTTGCTGCACGTTATCGAGTAGCTAGTTCAGCACCTAGTAGTAATAATGATGAAGGAGATTTATATTTTGATACTACTGGTAATGAGTTAAAGGTATATAACGGTAGTGCTTGGCAAGGTGGTGTAACAGCTACAGGAAACTTAGTATCTAAATCAGGAGATACATTTACTGGTGACGTTATTATAGATAATGGTCGAGTAATTAAATTCTCTGAGACTGATGCTAATGGTTCACATTATATTGGATTAAAAGCACCTGATTCTGTCACAGCAGATGTCACCTTAACCTTACCTGATGGACAAGGTACAAGTGGTCAAGTCTTACAATCTCAAGGTAATGGATTAACAGTATGGACTACACCAGTTGAGCTTTTAGATGAAGACGATATGGCTACTAATAGTGCTACTAAAGCACCTAGCCAACAGTCAGTTAAAGCTTACGTAGATCCAAAAGCACCTAAAGCTAGTCCTACATTTACAGGAACAGTTACAGCAGCAACAGTTAATGCAGGTGATCTTGTACTATCTGGTGATCTAACTGTTAATGGTACGACTACAACAATTGATTCAACTACATTAACTGTAGAAGATAAAAATAT
>TARA_R100001594_G_scaffold73289_1_pt1 | contig 15816 bp, 31 predicted proteins | sample TARA_R100001594 | Tara Oceans TARA_R100001594 (sample SAMEA2622752) | marine metagenome | biome: marine biome (ENVO:00000447); feature: marine epipelagic mixed layer (ENVO:xxxxxxxxx); material: "saline water (ENVO:00002010), including plankton (ENVO:xxxxxxxx)" | depth 150 m | reverse complement strand
GGATTGAAATCCTTTAAGGCTAAGAAATATGGCCTTGAAACAGCATCTGATTTGATGAAACAAGCTACTGCAGGTGTTGAGGGTGCTATCAACATGGCAAAGGATATCGCCACAAAATGCGTAGCAATATCCTCTTTCATAAACAACCGTACTTCTGATGAGGCCAGAGATGAACTAGCAGACTGGTATAAGCGTCTCAAATTCAAAGGCGACATCAGATTCAACGAGAAAGCTCAATGCTGGCAAGCATATAGAAAGGCCAGTCTGCGTCCCTCTGTCCAAGAGAATCAGCAGATGGCAGATAAACTTTGGGCATCTTTCCAACCTACCCGATAGACTTCCTTTCCACAAACCCCTGCCTCAGTCCATGTGATTGGGGCAGGATCTTTTTAATAATCCCCTCAATCCAAAAAGTGAGGTATCATGTACCATATCGGTAAATACTGCCCATATAAGCACAAATACGAGCTTGTACAATGGGCTAGTAAAAGATTTAAACAACCAAAAAGTCGCTACAATAAGATGAGTAGAAAGCAACTGTATGCGATCTTTTATAACTGTTAAATAACCTTCCCTTCCTACCATATATCTATCCTCTTAGAGCTATAGCTAGTGAGATGTAACAATACACAGAGGTTCTCATAGATATTTAAAGTACCAAACTAAAACTAGACTCGGACATAATGATCGATCATTAATAAATAACTCACTGCTGAGTAACCCAGTTGATAATGTTTTAGTATGGGACGTTGGTACAATCTGTGAAAGTCAGACGAAGGGAAAAATTTCATAAAGGAGATGCAAATGAATGCTATACAAAAGCATAAAAGAAAGAAACAAGTGGAGTTTATAAAAGACCTTTTAGGTTTCTTATTTATGGCATTTGTTTGGATGTTATTACTCATATGTGTAAACTTGTAAAGATGCAGACTATACATATTTAAACTTCGTGGGGCAACTAATAATTAGGATTCCGCAAACTTCCTTACCTCGGATAGTTGTCCCACATAACCTTAAAAAGGAGCAATAAATGGAAAGTTGTTTTATATGCCGATTATTTGGCAAAAATGCTTTAGCAACATGTAGTACATACATAGACCACACTATAAACATTGTTGAAAAAAAGATAAAATCAGAAATAATAAAAACATACCTATTTGGATGGATTAAAATAGTTGAAGATAAAATGTTTAATGAACATAGCCATACAGAGAACAATGGTCGTAAACCTGTATGTCATAAATGTAGATATGTTGAATCTATTGCTACATATCCTGATAAAAAACCATCGGTTGTAAAAAGAGATTATAGTGCAATGAGAGACGAATTGGTTCAACATTCTCCAGTGGAGAAAAAAATACAGTTATCGGTTCAGCTGTCTGATGAACAATTAATGACCCTTGAAGATCGAATAAATTCGCTTAAATCAATAAGAGAATGGGAAATTAAATATAAAGAATTGCACAACTAAAAATAAAGGAAATACAATGCAATGGGTAATTGATGTTTGGTGTAAAGATGATAGGCGATTAAGCAAACTAGTCAATAAAAAAACGAAACAAAATCGTATTGATCCAGAACATACAAAATTAAAGTTTTGTCCTAATTGTAAATATGTATGGGAAAAAGAATATGGTGATTATATTGTTAAATATGTTGATTTTCCCAGTATAGGATTAAAACGTAAATGTTGCAAGTATTGTAAATAACTAAAATTGAATAAGGGCTGTTTAATAAGACGATAGAGCAAAGCTATTATATTGCTGAATGAAATCTCGAAAATCTTATTAGGCCTCAGACCAAACTGAGGGATCTGATGAAGGCCACGCCTGAAGGATCAAAAAAAGAAACAGCCCCATTCAATAAAAGGAGGAAGAGTAATGGACAATTATGAAAAGGCATATAAAATATATGAAAAGCATGGACAAGTTGCAGTTTTAAAAGCTGTTGAGCGAAGAGAATTGAAATATGATTTTTATGACCATTGTGAGCCATGTGAATGGATTAGTCCAATTTGGGAAAGCGTTTGTTTAGTTTGTGGTACTATCAATGAAAAGGAGAATAGATGAATAAATTAAGTAAGTTTTTTGTAATTACATTTTTATTAGTCGGTTGTTCTTATAATATACCATCTCATAAAATTATGGATAGAGATAAATATACACACGATTACAACAAGGAAATCACTATTTTAAATACTAAACAAATTTTGTACTGTAAAAATCATTATAGATTAGAAACAGTAAAAATGATTAATACTAAACATGGTGTAATATATATCGTAAAAAGCAAATAATTATAAGCACAAGTCAGACATAATGAATTGGAAATTTTATTCAGACTTAATCCAAAACCGTTTGGCTTGTGCTTTAATATAAAAGGAGAATAATGAAACAATTTAAAAAGTTTATTGAGTTATCAGAGTCTAAAAAATTCAGATGGACTTTAGAAAAGAACAATGGTAATAATGAACCATATTATTTTCGATTATGGCGAGATTCTTGGAATTGTCATTTAGAACCACATGGAAATCTAGAAGATGCTAGTGCTGAAGGTATACAAATTATCAACGAATATTTAGAATATAAAAGGAAAATAAATGAATAAATGTATAACTGAATATATAGACGATTGGTGTAAAAATACTTTTGGTCACACCAATTGGGAATTCTATAATTCTGATAATAAAGACAAATATATCGAAAAATTTGAAGATTTCAATATAGCAGTATTTGAAAATGACTGAATATAATATGACTTTACCTAAAGAATTTAAAGAAAAATGGATAAATGCTCTTGTAAGTGGAAAATATCAGCAAATTACAGATAATTTATGCGATGAATATGGATTTTGTGCAATTGGAGTAGCTTTAGTAGCTGCAGGAAATGTACCAATAAATAAAATAGAAAATGTACCAAATATTGATGAAAACCTAATTAAAGGATATAATCTTCCTTTTGTATCTACTTCTGATGAAATACTAGATTGGGCAATTGAGTTAAATGACAATGAAGGTTATACTTTTCATGAGATAGCTGATTTTATTGAAAACAATGTAGATGGTATTGATAATGAATAAAGACATTGTAAAATTAATAGAAGAACGCCTGGAAAAAGGTAAACGTGAATATGCAGATCAATTGGATCCTTGGGATGGTAGAGATTGGTGTGTAGAGGCATTAGAAGAATTATTAGATGGTATGGTTTACTTAGCAAGTGCCATATTGAAACTTAAAACAAAGAAAGGTATTCAGGATGATCCTGAATGTTAATAACCATAGGGGGAAATATGAAATATTGGCTACAATCATTATCTGAAAATGCATTTGATGTATTTACTGTATGTATCACAATAATTGCATTTATATTATATCATTATTTAATGAGTTGGAAATTAAATATTTTTAAAAACCAAATAATCGAGGAGATTAAATCAAACAAAATATGAGTATGTACATAGAAACCAATACACTCATCAGTAATGGAAATATCCGTTCAGGAAATAAAAAGAAAGAAGCGTCTTATAAACGCTTAAAAGAAAACATCAAGGGAACTGGTGCAATACTGCAAGCTATTACAGCTTATAACATAGGAGATCCTTTCTTAGAAGATGATACTAAATTGGTAATACTAGATGGCCATCAAAGGCACAGTATTGCTAAAGAACTTGGAATGGAAACAGTACCAGTACATGTAATTGACAAACCTAATGGCAGTACAGAATTGTTTCAGTATTCTACCAATACATATCGTGTAGAAATGACTCTGTATGAAGAGATTAAGTTCTTTTCAAATCTTGTAGAGCAAGAAGATGGTATAACAGTAAAGCAAATAGCAGAAAAGTTTGGACATTCTGTTAAGTATGTAAAAGAAAGGTTGCAGCTTGGTAACGTACATCCTGATTTGTTGTTTCCTGAAATGAAACTAGGCAATAAAGAAGATCTCTTAGATATATCTACCTATGACCTAACCTTGCAGGATAATGCAATTGATACATACTGTGAGTATAATGATGTTGATAGAAAAGGGTTTGCTGTTGATTTAAAAGAAGACGATGAATCGGATTGGAATGCCATAACTGAAGTAAAAGGTATTTTAAGAAAAAGGACTCCTACTTTAGAAGACTTTTCTTTGTTTAGTGAAAAAGAAATGACTGAATATAAAAAGTCTTATACAGGCCCTCTTCAAACATCCCTTGAATTATTTGACGATGTTCAATGGACTACAGAAGAGTTTCTTCAACATTGCTATGTTTCTAAATATAAGGATATACATGATTTACTTGAATCATTTCCTACAGTAGATTATAGCTGGCAATTAGAAAGAATGGATATAGAAAAACTTGCATCATACAAGAATCCTGCTAAAATAATTGCTTCAAGATACACAGCCTGGAGTGGAGATATCACAAATATTTGCTTTGAAAAGAAACCTGAGAAAACTGATAAAGATGATACAGTTATAGAAGAAAAAGGTAAATATTATGGGCAATTAAAAAAGTTCCATAAAGCAGTATCTCCTTTAGTTGAAAAACATATTTCTTCTAATATTGATCCTAATATGGCAATGGACGGTAAAAATGGACAACTAAGTACATTTATATGGATGGATAAATTCGATAAATGGATGAATGTATGGCAAAGTAATAAATTTGCAGACATGACTATTGAAGAAACCTTTAGGCATCTAAATAAAATATGGTATGAGAACAATGTAAAAGATTCCACTTTTACTGAATTAGATGTTCTTATTTCATATCAAAATGAAACAAAAATTCAAAATGTTATTGTTGAAGAATACGCAACCAATGAAACATTTCGAGTAGCTGTTAATAGTTGCTTTACATTAAAAGTATTAAACGAATGTTTTAAAACAGATATTAAAAAGAAGAAAGACTTGATTGATTCTGTATCGTTTCATACTACCAAATTCCCATTTATGGATCTTTTTCAAAAGAAAAACAATGAATGGAGAAATATTCCTCTATCTACAGGATTAGATAAATAAGCGTGAGGACGCATCGTAGCTGACTCTGAGTGAAAGTTCTCCCAATGGAGTTTCAGGGTCAGCTACAACATAAAATTTTATACTTACACTTGTTATATAGGTGTATTTAATATTAAAATCATATAGGAGATAGCATGAATACAACACCAATAAGAGAGCAATTAAGTAGACACACTATTGAGAAACTTAATACGCTTAGAACTTTAGATTCCAATACTGTTAATGTATTAGGAATACTATTTAAAAATGCCATAGATACTGTAGAACATGTAGATATATATTTATCACGTGATATTACCTATGGTAAAGCATATGCTGATAAAATCGTAGAGATACGAATGATGAGTAAACAGCAATTGCATAAATACTCAAAAGAACTTCGTTATACGAAGGGATATAAATCGGATTATTTTAAGAAGAAAGGTAGTTTAACAAAACAAGACTGGCTGAATATGAAACTACATGATTATGTGATGAATCGTCTTGTAATGTCTAAATAATTCTCTGGTAATCCGACAAGCCCCGATGCGTCCTCTTGGCCTTAAGTCTTATTGTATCGGGGCAAAGTTTAATAATCTACAATGGGCAGGAGTGTTGCTCTACAATGCAGGTCTTCGCATCTCCTTTGCATTGTTTGCTCCTGCCTATCGCATAAAAAAATATGAATCAATACAAAGAATGTCCTTATTGCAAAAAGGCATTAGAACATCATACATACAAAACATATCACAATCACGATATGACATCACCTGTAACAGAAACAATTCTGTATTGCAAATCATGCAACAGGGAATTGGATATAGCAGATTGGTATGAAGAACTCGAACAATCCGCAGAAAACAATATTGAAAGAGCCATTGATGAAAGAAAGTCAATTTTTGTTAATTAACGAACTATTTGAATCCTGGGTAATGATGTTTAATAATATAGACGATGTAGTAGAAGATATTGTTAATCATTATCCAAATTTTGAATCAAAAATAGACAGAAATGTTATTAGAAGATCAGTTAAAAAAACCCAGCACCTCGCCAGATTGCTCGAGGAAGGAAAAGAAAAAAGTAAGCTGTCCTCATTGTCAAAATGATTTGGTATACAACAAATATATTGAAAACGATGGAGATAGATCATGGCCAATATATATGTGCATTGACCAAAAATGTAATGAAATAGTATTTCCATACTATTTTGAATATGAATAAACAAAAGGAGAAAAATGGATCCTTACCTACCTGTTAGAGTTGAAGAAATCAAAGCAGGTGAACTAGAAACAGGTCTTGCAAGACCAGAACTACAAATGGATGGCAAATGGGAACCAATTAAAGGTGTGTCGTTTTCTAAGCAGTACAATTTACTGCCCAATGAACGTGTCAAAGAAATTGGTGATCGCTTTGCTGAACGCAATGGATATAAGTTAGTAAAAGAACATTTCACAGGAAGACAATTCAATATTGTCTATATGTCTGATGTATATAAAAATGACACAGAAGTTGGCACTATTAATAAAGGTGCAATGTTTTCCAATAGCTATGACAAAAGCATTGCATTTAGAATGCAAGCAATGGCATTGGTGGAAATATGTACAAATGGTATGACATCAAACAAATGGTTTCCATTCTTTAAGTTTACACACGATGCCAATTTGGATGCAAATCTAGAAAAAATGGAACGTCAGATGGACGAATATAGTGGCCCTAAAGGAACTGGAGTATCCAGATTTAATAAATTCTGTGATGCCATACTTCCTATATCAAAGTTAGAAGTCAATAAAGAAAGTTTGGCAAATGTACGAAACAGATTACCCAGAATGACTGCCAATAACTTTGGAAAAATAATGGATCTATATCTTAAGCGTAATCCCGTTAAGGATTCTATGTGGGAATTATTGAATGCAGGTACAGAACATTATTGGCATAAGAAAACAGACTTAAATATGAATCGTCAATGGGTTGACGCATTTGTAGAGATAGGTAAAGCATAATTGCAACATCGTAAGGCGGGGACAATAGGACGTAGGCCAGTCTGACCTCCCCTCCTGAGATGAAATATTTTAATTAAAAAGGAGAATAAATGACAAATGAAATAATGCAAGGCACATTACTTGAAAAGCTGATGCATATACAACAACAATTAAAAGCACCGAAAGGACAAGTAAATCAATTTGGTGGATTTAATTACAGAAGCCTTGAAGACATTCTTGAGAGAATAAAACCGCTTTTATTAGAAACGGGATGTATAGTGACATTCTCTGATGATATTATATCATTTGAACATTCACAACCATCAAGGACATTTGTAAAAACAACTATTACCATAACAGATGGTAATGAGGAAAAATCAGTTACTGCATGGGCAGAGCATGCTTTAAATAAAAAAGGTATGGATGTATCTCAAGTAACAGGAGCTACTTCTTCTTATGCAAGAAAATATGCTGCTAATGGATTATTTGCTATTGATGACAATAAAGATGCAGATACTATGGATAATAGAGAAGAATTGCATCATAATGGCTTTCCAGTAAAGAAAGATATGGTTACTCAAGATCAATCTATCAAGCTAGAAAAATTATCTAGAGATGTAAAAACTATGCCTAATGATAAAAAGCGTATTAATACAGTAAAAGAAAATGGTTATGTTATATCAAAATTAGAAGCTGAGCTTTTGATAGCTGATGTAGAAGCAGGTAGACAGAGAAATATGAAAGCACCTAAGAAAGTACAAGATGAATTACGCAAAAAACTAACAAAATTAAAAAAGGAAGATTGGATTAAACATTTGGATTCAAAAGGTTGGACTAATCTTCACTGCGAACAAGTAACCACTAAAATAAAGGAGTCAGATGATGGCATTCGGACAACCACAAAAACCTAGAGCAAATTCAAAATTCCCAAAAGGTGTATTTGTAAATGCTTTTAAAATAACATCTATTGAAGATTCTGAAAGTCAATTTAAAAACGATATTTCTCTTCTTGTAAAAGGCGAAACAGAAGGAGCACAATACGAAAAGAAAATATGGTTACAAGGAAATCATAAGAAAAGAGAAGATGGCACACCTGAGGAATATGGCAATCGTAAAAATGGTACAGATTATGGTAGTTGGCGTGTAGGTCATTTTTTAGAAAAACTTGGATTAGATCCAATGATGGCATTAGAAAAAGACGGTTCTACATTAACAGAAGTAGCCAAAGCAGATGCTTTAGATCGTATATTGTATATACTTGAATACGAATCTAATGGGAATAGGTCTAGGGAAATATGGAAATTCTTTTCTTCTGTTGAAGAAGGCAAAGATCATTTATTGGAAAGATGGAATAATCAAAAAGAAACTATGGTTCCTAAAGATTATAAACATAAAAATGTGAATGATCGCCTAGAAGCTATGTTTAATGAAAAAGACGATAGTAATCCTTGGGATTAAAAATGGCAGTTCCTTGGAAAAGACAAAATAAAATGACTATACCTGCACTTATCATTGATTGGCTTACTTGTCAAGCAGATGGAAGTGTTATTGCAAGTCATATGATACAAGAAGATTGCACTTCTTACATAAGGACAATGAAAGGTGGCGGTGTACTTCCATCTACTGTTGAAAGAGCATGGAGAAAATTACGAAATGAAGATTTTAATACATTACGTAACCATGGAATTAAGTTAGAACCTTTAGGGGAAAAATACGGAGAACATAATTGGAAGTTAAGACTAAATATGTAGAAGTAGCATCTGGTTCCGTAAGCAATAGAGGTAATGTCATGCAGCTTTCTGAGTTGCATGACTTTATCGAAAAAGTTGGAAGTGATAGAGAAATCTATTATAGTTGGTACTGTTTTGATATTAATCTAAAACATCATTTAAAAAAGACCAAAACAATACAAAACTATAAAGGTGCTTATGATATGAATCAAATAATACTTGATTTTGATAAGGCAAACCTTGACGACCAACAGCTATTGGATTTAATGAGATATTTTATTAATGATGAATTAATAAATAACCATAGAATACCCGATGAATATTATACAGTATGGTATAGTGGTACTGGGTTTCATATTCATTTAGCTAATTGCTTTGGATTTACTTCAGATGTGTATCTACCAGGAATTGTAAAAACTACTATGATAGATCTATTTCCTCAGGCAGATAATATTTTCGATGGAGCAAGACTAATAAGAGCAGGAAATACAGTAAATAATAAATCAGGATTATTTAAAACACAAATAGATAGAAATGATTTATTTAAGCTTGGAATGTCTGAAATACAAGAAATTGCAAATAAAGTTACTATTAACTCATTTCACGGTCTTTGGTTTGATGAAAATATTATTATAGAACCTATTCTTTCTCATTTAATAAAGAAACCTAGAGCTGTATCTGCTCCTGTTTCAATAGAAAAAGGAAAGTTTAAACATGATGCTAGTTCTATTGTTACTTGTATGCAAAAAGCATATGATGCAGGGCCTATTCATGGCCAACGTAATGAAACAATGGTTCGTTTAGCATCTTGGCTAAAGCGTAATGGTACTCCTCAGACTGTAACAGAAATGGGTTTAAAAGCATGGTCAGGCTTACCTGATGAAGCAGAAACTGTTACCGATAGTGTATACAAAGAAAGCTTTGGTCTTGTAGGTTGTGAAGACCATATTATGTCTCAATGGTGTGATCCTAAATGTATTTATTACAAACACAAGGATTACAGCTTAAACATTCTGGACATGGAACAACTGGAAGAAGAATATCAAAACTGGATTAAACAGGATTTTAAAGATAGCTCTTTTGACTTTAAAGAAATATGGGAAACCAATAAAAACTATAAAGTACTTCCAGGGGAATTGGTTATTGTTTTAGGCGATACTGGTTTAGGGAAAACTGCATTTGTACAAAATTTAGTTGCTAGGCTACCTCACATGCCCTGTCTATTTCTTTCATTGGAAGTAGACAGAAAACAGATGTTTAGACGTTTTAGTCAAATGACGCATGGACTAAATAAAACTACAATAAATGATACATGTCAAGATGAAAACAAGTCAAGTTTCAATCGTGAATTTAAACACATTAGGATTGTTGATGATCCATTAAGTATTAATAGACTTGAAAAGACTGTTGCTGAAATACGTCCTAAAATTATTGTAGTAGACACAACTGATGCTTTAATGGTAGATAGAGTATATAATGAATTTGATAAAATGAACACTATCATTAATACTCTTAAAAAGATAGCAATCAATCAAGATACAATCATCATTGGCATTCACCATGTCAATAAAGAAAGTGCTAAAAATAACGAAGTAACTTTACATTCTGCTAAAGGCAGTTCAACTGTAGTTCAAAAAGCAGATAAAGTTATTGTTATAAATGGCAATAGACGAGAATTAATTCGATACGTAACTAGTGAAAAATCACGTGATGAAAATTTCATTAAAATGCGTTTTGAATTTCAACCAAGAACCTTTAAATGGGATTTATTACCAACATGACAGTAGATGTATTCAGTGGATTATTAAAATATAAATGGAAGAAAGAAGATACAGGCTTTATGACATCAGTTGTATTGCTTTGGATAATAAACTTATCAATAGGTATTCATGCAGTTAATGGAGAACATATTATGGCAGGAATAGGATTAGGGCCATTGGAAATATCCTTTACATTACATAGATGGGATAAATGGCTACCGTAATAAAAAACATAAACCATTTGAAAAAATGTGCCATGATTGAGTCATCTGATTTTTGGATTAGGCTTAATTATGGAGCAAAATCAAGTAAGGATATAAAATACTATAAAGATAATGATAGCTGGAGTGTATTTCATTATATTTCAGATTCTTTTTGTGAATACAAAGATGATAAAGACTTCATAGAAAATGAATATTTTATTATAAAGGCAATTAAAACAAATAATCTTATTTGGGAAAATTATGAGTAGTCCAAGTAAACAAAAAGGTAATCGTTTCGAAAATGAACTTGTAGCCCTTGCAAAGGAGTGGGGGCTGCAAGCACAAAGGGCGTGGGGATCCAATGGCAGAGCCATGGGTTGCCATGAAGAAGTAGATTGCAAAATCGAAGAATATACAGTTCAAGCAAAGCGTAGGAAATCTATTGCCAAGTTCTTGAAATGTGAACATACGGATATAGTAGCATTCAGGGAAGATCGTGGAGACACGTATGCCTTAATGCCAATGAATACATTTTTAGACCTAGTAAAGAAATTAAAAGGATAATGAAACACATCATTGAAGAACTAATAGCATTAAAACACGATCTCTATACCTCTTGTCAAAAATATGAAGAGAGAATAGAATGGATAATAGAAGAATCTATAAAAGAAAAATATACAACTGCTGACGAAATAGCTAAGTTAGTAAGCAAAGAAAAGTTTCCTTTTCAACCTTATCCAATTCCAGGAACGAAAGAAAAATGAAAAAAATCACATTAGAAATGGTAAGGTATTGGTTAGGTACAGATGAAGACGAAGGAAAGAGAACAATTAGAGAAATTGCTAATAGTTGTTTTGGTTCTGATCCTTGGACTCCTGATATACTATACAATGACATAATAGAAACTTGGGATGATAGGGAAGAAAAAATAATATAATGCAACACATAGGAGAAGTAATACGAAACATGAAGATAGAATTTGTAAAACCAGTATTCCACATCGATCAGTTTTTTAAAATATCTGATTATTTGATACAAGCTGATGATTACAACCTAGTAAAAATAGGTCGTACTATGAGAGCTGTGTATGAGAGTCAGATGATGGAATCAGAAATGAAACCTGAAAAGCTACCTTCAGATTTACCGCAGGATAGAATCAATCAATGGCAAAATCCTGCTGAATGTAAAACTGGAGAATGTGATTAATAAACTTGGGGGTAGTTGCTATGAAAGCTCAACTATATAACATCCTCTGGAGTACGTAAGTGGAATTGAGTAGCACATACAGTGAATCAACACCTACGCTATCCCCACAATTTTTGAGGTTATTGTATTGAAAATAATTTGTCCGATAATAAGCAAAAATGCTTTAGGAATTTTCTTTTCACCGACTCGCAGATTTATGTCTGGAGGTATACAGTGAAAAAGGATAGACAGATATTTGTAAATACTACGGTTGGCGCCAATAACCTCATTAACTTAAAAAGGGCAAAAATGCTAAATAGATCATCTTATCTTAATGTTTGGTGGATAGCTACCTTGCCCTTTTTTATTAATAAAAGGAGTAACCATGCTAGTAAGTACTTGCTGTGGATCAGAACCTTTATATCAGGCCCATAAATTCGATAATGAATGGGTTGGATTATGTGGATGTTGTAAGGATCATGCAGAGTTTGAAGATCATGGAGAAGAACATAGCTGTATGATAGAAATGACAAAATACAAATCAAATAACATAATAAAGGCCCAAAAGAAAAACACTAATGAAGTTAATTAATGATAATGAACATAAGTTAAACTTAGAAGCATCAAATTTTGAAATGTCGATGCTTTTAGAGGAAATACAAAACTCTTTAAAAAAAGGTTTACGAAGACGATATGATAATGACCGTGAAAAACTAATTAAGAAAATACAAAAGACATTAGATCGTGCTACTTTTTGATATACTACCTTGGGTAATGAATACTTTTATCATGGCAGTATCTTTTTGTGCATTTGGAATAGGTCTTTTATTTACAGCTATAGGCACATTAGCTGTTCTTATGGCAATAGCTTTAATTAAGGAAAAATTAATCTAAGGAAATAAAATGAATAACCGACTAAAGGGGGAATCATCCCCCAATGGTCGGATTGACAGAGATAGTGAAAGAAAATATGATCGTAGAAAAAGGGCAGAAAAAGAAACTCTACGTTATTATTTTAGTGAAGAATGGTTTGGAAATTTAAATAAAAACCGTAACCGTAAATCAACAAGTGAATATCAAATGAGTAAATGTCCTGTATGTAAACAAGTATGGAATATTTACCATGATTATAAAAAAGTAAAACATGTTAAGTATTGGAATAACTATCAAAGACTACCTATGGAAAAAATAATATGCCTTAATTGTATTAATAAGGATTTAAAATAGTTCTTAAAATACGTCCACAAAGTATCTGATATTTAGGGAAGGTATACTTACTATAGCTAAACGCTATATCGCATTTTTAAGTCTAGCAATATGTGGACTTACAAAGCTACTTTTTGGACACCTAGACTACGTTGTTTTCTTTTGGAATGGCGATAAGATATTGTTCTTCTTTTTTCTTTACAAGATTTGCAATATAAAGTATTGTGAGCTATAAATGTAAATGACTTTCTGCATTGTTTACATGGTTTTGAATTTCTACTATAGTACTTTACAGTATTAGGTAATGAACTAATTCTGCCACGTCTAAAAGCATTTAATGTTTCTCGTATTAATATTTTCCACTTCATGTTTTATCTATCTCCCTTGCATACGCATGTATAGGTATGCCTGTCATCTGTTCTAACCACATCTCTGGAACTTCAAATGTTTTCTTTACACTCCTGCCTAATCTTCCAAAAGGAAAAAATGTCCATAAATAGTAATCTGCGAATCGATCCCAATTGCCATTTATCATGGCATTGATAGGTGTTAATGCAAATCGTGCTACTGGAGGTGTAGCAATTTGTAAAGGAGCCAATGCTGGATGAGGCCATGAAGAAAAGAATGCCCTATCTCTTTCTTTTTCATCGCCAAACATCCAATCTGATGCATCTTGCATCCAGGACAATGGAGGAGGTAACGTAGAATCAAAAATACTGCTAACAAATACATTGGCCATAGCTAATGCAAACATATCTAAAGTTAGCAATCTTCTCATTGTATTAAAATCTTGTGTGCCTTCACGAAAGCCATATCGCTTGGCTCTTTTATAAGTAAGTCTTCTAAAACGTATAGAGTTCCATGCAAAAGGATGAAACCTTGTTAATACCTTACCTAAAGATGTTCTACTATACTTAGGTCTAAATGCACTGTGATATAAAAACTGAGTAGCTTCCACTCCCTTTAATGCCATATTTAGTACATAAGGATTATCGTATCGTAGATCAGGTATTACACTACGTAAATTATTGTATGCATTTAAATAATGAGCGTAAAATGAATCTGATCTTAATTTTCTTTCTGATACTCTCATTGCTAATGCACCTGCTTGTACTGCAGCTTCCGTTACTTTGTATTTTTTAGCTAAATCTCTTATCTCTCCAATGCTTAATCTTTTATCAGGATTATTTTTTCTAAAATTGGTTAATTCACTCCACATTGCTTTGGCTTCTTTAAACTGAAAGTTTCTTTCCAAAGAACCTTCTGTAACCATAAAGGATTCTATTGCACCGTTTTCTTCTGCAAATCGTATTAAATGATCTTTAGTTGTTATCGGTGTGCCATCTTTTAGTTTAGCACCACGAAATATAGTAGCGAGCAATTTCTTTCGATTAAAGGATGCATCCACGAAATTAGAAAGACCTGCATTTGCGATTGTATTATGAGAACCACCAAGTAAGTTACCTACTGCTGTTTTAGGGTGTGAAAGAAGTGAAATAAGAGAATACTTTGCTTCTGCATTGCCTATTTGATTTGCAATCCTAGATAAAGTTTTACGCCTTGCTTCTGGACTTTTTGGCAATTCTCCCCATATAGGAAGTTTGGGTGCATTTTCTTCTCCTCCCATCCAAAACTTTTTACTTAGCTTTTCAAGACCATTTACAACTGCTTTATCTCCTACATAATAAAAAGCATTATTAACGGTGTCTCCTATCTTGTTTTTTATTCTATTGTGAATCTTTAAATCTTCTTTAGCTTGATTGTATCCTGCTTCACCAATTCTCCTTTTTACTTTCTCGTTTCCAGATTCATACTTTTTTATAATAGATCTTCTGTTAGCTAATTGCTGTTTGGAAAGAGATAACTCACTACGACTGTACATACCATCGTAACCCATTACATCGCTTGCATAGTCTTTCATAATATTAGACCATTCTTCTGTAAGTTTTTTATCTTTTAAAGGATTGGCTTGTTCGTATAAATCAATCTGTTTTTTTGATGCCAATGCTGTAGCACTTTTATAAAAGGCATTAATCCATTGATCTTGATACGCTTCAATTACTTTAAAGTCATAACTAAATCCAGGCATAGGTTCTTTACCTCTTGCACGACCTGATCCTGGGCGAGAAAAGAAACCATCATTTACTGCTTCTTCTTTGTTTGTATACTTACCTAATAGCCATTTAGCTCCATGTTCACCACTGCCATTATCTGCAGTTAATGCTGAACCCAAAGTTTGTTCAAACATGTTTTCTAATTCTGCAACTTTGCGATCTATAATTTCATAGGCTCTGGATTTTTGAGTTCCACCTTTTACTTTATTTGGATTGCCTCTTACTGCAATACTTTCTGATTGTTCTCCACTAATTATATAAGACCTATCACTTTTCGTCAAAGGGAACCTTTCATCCAATGTATATTCAAATCCTGTCTCTTTTAATACACCCATTTCTTTTGCTATCTGATCTTGTAAAGATAACTGCAATTCATTTCGCTTGCGCTCCATAAAAGCTTCCGCTTCTTTTCTACCTGAAACCGTATCCATATGAAACATATGAGGCCAGTATTTATCTTTTACTTCCCCTACGCCTGCAAATGCAGTTTTACTTCGTATGTATTTGGTTACTTGATCTGCATCTTCAAATATTTCAGATTTGGTTTGTCTGTAATCTTCACGAAACTTTTTAGGATTGGATGGTTTATTTTCTCTAATAAATTTTTCTAACTGATATTCATACTGCAAACGATATAGCAATTCTGTTGTAA
>TARA_R100001594_G_scaffold46669_3_pt1 | contig 15821 bp, 26 predicted proteins | sample TARA_R100001594 | Tara Oceans TARA_R100001594 (sample SAMEA2622752) | marine metagenome | biome: marine biome (ENVO:00000447); feature: marine epipelagic mixed layer (ENVO:xxxxxxxxx); material: "saline water (ENVO:00002010), including plankton (ENVO:xxxxxxxx)" | depth 150 m | reverse complement strand
AGCACTGGGCGGCCTTGGGTCGTGGTCATATAATAATGGGATCCAACCTTGCCTGGTCGCCGGGCTCGAGCCCGGCCTCGAGCGGATCGTGGAAAATCCAGGCACAAAAAAAGCGGGCGACCATTTCTGGCCACCCGCTGGTAAGTTAGGCATTCCACAATTCATCTGGTATTTCACCATACCAGTGATCTGTGTATGCTGTGTCGATTGCTTCCGCTGGCGTCATGCCATCGTCAAAGTAGTCGCGGAAAAAAACGTCTGGTAAATCAAGGTGACCTACACCTATTTTCGCGGATATTTGTTTGTCGCAATCCGCTAACCAATTTTTATAGGCGGTATCTTTGTCTGATTCGGAAACCACTACACCGTTGCCGATGTAAATTCCTGTTTCCCAATCTGGTTTGACTTGTGGAGTCTTTGGCATTTGGATCTCCTGAAAAATGGGCGGTCATTGCTGACCGCCCGATGTGGATCTACTTGTTCAAAGCACGTTTAGAAAAACCCTCAAACAATAGGGCAATTCCACCAAACAAGATGCAAAGCGGAAGTATTTTTGTTTCCGCATACTCACCGTAGATTGTAGGTTCGCCAAGATACCAGATTGTCATATACAGCAACAAAGCAAATGCCAAACCAGATAACACTGCCAAACCTTTAAAGAAATAGAATTCAACCTTACGATTCATTTTGGATCTCCCGAAAAATGGGAGGGCATCGCTGCCCTCCCGTGTTGATTACTTTTTGGCGAAGGATATTGAATTAGCCTTGAAACCAGTGTTTCGGCATTCTTCAATTTCGTTTTCTGGTACGTCATAATCACGTAGCAGTTTAAGAAGTTTCTTTTGATCAAAGGCTTTGTTCGCCGCGCCTGTTTTAACTAACGCCGTGAAGTTATCACCGAAGATCTGCCCGATTTCGCGAAAACCCTTGAGGTGGGTTTTCGCCGCACCAAGCACTTCTTTAGATTGGTAGTGGTTCCACTCGCCGCACTTGTCGACAAGTTCGCCAGACTTTGTAATCGCGTGGATCTCTCCGAGATGATCCGTGTAGTTGAATGTCTTCATAGTAATACTCTCCTTATTTTTAGGGTGGCGTCCTATTGGATATCCAGAGCCCCTTGGTTAATGTACGTGTACATTACCATGTATTTCCATCAATAGTCAATAGATTATTCCATTATTTTCCAATTTATTTTCGCGCCCGAATCCATCGAAAATCTCATGGCCCTTTTGGATCTCGCGCCGAATCGGTCAACCGAATCGGCAAGGTTGCCGAATCCGAATCGGTCGGCCTAGGTACTTACGCGCCGACTCAAAATTTGCCCGCCCGCCCGATGCCGGCGGCCACCCTGTCGGGCGCCCGCCCTTCGGAGGGAGCCGGGTGAAAGCAGGGTTTTGGAAATATATTTCATTGTAATTGTCATTGGCCCGTGTTGCGTGTACTATTTTTTCCCATGAGTTTAAACGCCCCTGAAGAAGTTATCCGGGAGATATTGGCTTTGGAGCAGGCGCAGAAGACGCTTGCCATACGGAAAGAGGCCGAGGGATCTTTTTTAAGATTTGTCAAACATGTTTACGATGGGTTTATAGAGGGTTCGCATCACAAGCAGGTAGCGGAGCGGTATGAGAAGTTGGCTGTGACTCCCGGTTCACGGATCATAATTAATATGCCTCCGCGTCATACGAAGTCTGAGTTTGCGAGTTACTTGTTACCGGCTTGGTTAATTGGCCAGAATCCGAAATTGAAGATCATTCAGACTACGCACACGGCTGAACTTGCCGTGAGGTTTGGCCGTAAGGTCAGGAACTTGATGGATGATGCGCGGTACAGGGAGATTTTTCCAGATGTTGATTTACAGGCGGATTCTAAGGCGGCTGGACGTTGGGACACGGGTCAAGGTGGCGAATATTATGCTGCGGGTGTGGGCGGTGCGATTACGGGTCGAGGTGCTGATCTTCTTATTATTGATGACCCGCATTCGGAACAGGATGCCTTATCTGAGACGGCTATGGAACACGCCTACGAGTGGTATACGTCAGGACCCCGTCAGCGATTACAACCGGGCGGGTCTATTGTAATAGTAATGACGCGGTGGTCGTTGAAGGATTTGACGGGCAAGTTGATCAAGGCCCAGAGTTCGGATGTCATGTCTGACCAGTGGGAGATTGTTGAGTTTCCGGCTATTCTTCCGAGCGGCAATGTTTTGTGGCCAGAGTTTTGGAACAAGGATGAGTTATTAAGGGTCAAGGCGTCTTTGTCGTTGAGCAAGTGGAATGCTCAATGGCAGCAGAATCCTGTTGCGGAAGAGGGAGCGATAATCAAGAAGGAGTGGTGGAACGTTTGGGAGAAGGAGGAGATTCCGCCTGTTAGTTATATTATGCAGAGTTATGACACGGCGTTCAGCAAGAAGGAGACTGCGGATTATTCGGCTATCACCACCTGGGGAGTTTTCAAGCCGGAGGAGGGGGGTTCGGATCATATAATACTGATGGACGCCAATCGAGGGCGTTGGGATTTCCCGGAGCTGAAGAGCAGGGCTCTTGAGGAGTACAACTACTGGGACCCGGACATGGTATTGATTGAGGCGAAGGCCACGGGTACGCCGCTGACGGACGAGTTGAGGACGATGGGGATTCCTGTTGTGAACTACACGCCGTCCAAGGGGAAGGACAAGCATACACGGATGCACATGGTTGCGCCTATTTTTGAGTCTGGGAAGGTGTGGGCGCCCGAGAAGAAATTTGCGGAAGAGGTTATTGACGAGTGTGCGGCGTTTCCGCACGGGGATCATGATGACTATTGCGATAGTATGTCAATGGCGTTAATAAGGTATAGGAAAGGTGGGTTTTTGCGTCTGGACAGTGACGAAGAAGACGATGTTCCTGTGCATAGGCCACAACCACGGGAGTATTACTGATGGCTCAAAAGAAATTGCAGAGCGACAGTCAGCACAGTGCGTTGGACGTTGACGGTGATGGCATTGTGTCGGACGAAGAGTTGGCGTTAGCGGAAGTAATGGACAAGCATGAGAAAGCGGATGCCCAGCGTCAGATGGCGTGGGTTGCTATGATCTCTATGATTGTGTTCACGCTTATGGTATTCTTGCCGATCTTCCCGGACGGGCGGATCAAGGCTTTATCGGATTTGTTTGGCTTGTTTTATATTGGTCAAGCGGGTGTGGTGGGTGCGTACATGGGCATGACGGCCTATATGAATGGGAAGAAGTAAATGGATACGATCTTAAAGTGGTGGGAAAACACTTTCGGTGGAAATAATTCGATTTGGAACATCGACTATGGCAAAATTATTATTATTGCTCTTTTGCTGTATCATATTTTTTGGCAATCCTAATGTAGCAAAAGGCGCTGACGAAAAATTATTTGCGGGTTGGATCCTGCACATGTTCATATCCGGGCAGTTGAAAGAGTTCACTCCCCGTGGTGGTATGGCGGAATGTTTAAAAGTAAAACGTAAAATCTTGCGCTCCCACGGTCATGCGGTGGGGACCCGGTGGGAATGTGCGAAGGGGAAGCTGGTTTTAAGGAAGTACGACACAGGAAAGACAGGCGACAAGTGGCTTCCCGTTGAACATCTGGGGAAGTAAATGGCCGAAGAGTCTGGCAGAGGTAGAAGGAGTAGTGACCAAATTAAAGTAAGCGATAGTTCAGCTATCTCTATGCCGATTAGGAATTTAATTTCGATAGTGGCGGCTGTCTCTGTGGGCGTCTGGGCTTTCTTCGGCATTCAAGAGAGATTAAATAAACTGGAGACATTTGAGCAATTAATTCGTAAAGATTTAGATCAAGCAATATCTACTTTAGAAGCTGATATTAATAAAAATAATGAATTTAGGATTAAGTGGCCTAGAGGTGAACTAGGACAAGCAAGCGCGGATCAAGAGCAATATCTGCTGATCGAGCATTTAAGCGGTCAAGTTGAAAAGATACAGACGAGAATTGAAGAAGGCATGAGCAACGGTGTCAACATTAAGCGGTTGCAAGCAGATATGAAAGAAGTGCGTGTTGCTGTGGAAAAGTTAAAGGACAAGCAAAGGGGATTGATGAACGGTACATCTAGTCCACCATAAGGGCATGATAAAGGTTGGGTCGATCTGGTATCCTAACACGAAAGAGGGACGGAAACAGGCTTTGGAAGCATTTCGATGGCGGCGTAGAGCATGGATAACTGAGCGACGAAAGATGGAATTATATGGATCCAGCAACAATAGGAATGGCAATTACAGCCGCAAGGGCGGCAGTCGGCGCAGCTAAACAAATCCAGTCCGTTGGTCACGCATTGGACGGGGTCTTCTCGGCACACGAACAGCACAAAAAGAAAAAAGCAAAGAAGAAACCCAAAACCCGGATGCAGCAAGTTTTGCGTATGCGGTCAGGAGATGAAGATTACGATGATGAGACATCCATATCGGCAGTTGCCAATCAGGTTTTAGAGGAGAAACAGAACCGTCTAGCACTAGAGGGCTTGGCAAAAGAGATTGATAAGAAATGGGGCCGTGGTACGTGGAACCAAATTCTTCAGCAGCGAAAGAGGTTACTAGCGGAAAAGGCAGCGGCAGAGCAACTTGCAAAAGAAAACGCGCTAAAAAAGAAAAAGGCTGATAAGATATTTTGGCATAACTTTTGGGTTGAGGCAGGGAAAGCGGTATTAATTATTTTGTTTACGGGAGCGGTAATTGGATTTGTTTACTGGGCGGCGACTGCGCCGAAAATCAGGTGATTAAATGGAATTAACAGCGGCTCACGCGATGCAAGGATTGATGCTGATAGCCACGATTGCGGGCGGTTATGCGGTTGTGAAGAACCAGCTATCACGGGTAATCGAAGATTTAGAAGAACACATCAAAAGAACGGATGACCATAAGTCAAAGTTTGATGCACGGTTAGATGATGCGGAATCGCAACGTGCGGTGTTTACCAGCCAGATTAAGACGTTGGCTGAAATAAACAGCGTGAAAGAGTTAGCCGCACAGAACAGAGAAATGGGCGAATTACAGGCAAGGCTAAACATAGCGGAAAAACATATTGTAAAATTACAGGAACAGCATAATGGGGTGCATCCTCCTGTTGGAAAGTCTTGATGGAGGTGTTGGTAGCAGCTTTGATGTTATCCATAGGTATCGCTGGAGAAGAGCCTCCGAAATATCCGAAGATATCATCCTTGCTTCGTTTACAGCTACCTTGTCTTAAATATGATATAATAGAATCGAACTTAAAATATGCGGGGGAACAGCGCCGTTTGTCTGCTATAACGGCGAATGGAGAAAGTTTGATGGAAGTATGGGTAGATCCCTCTAATGATGATTGGACTGTGGTTCTCCACACAATTGTTGATAACGAGGGCTGCATAGTGGCAACAGGCAAAGGGGTTGTTGAAGATCTACCTAGTACTACAATTAACGAAAAGGTGGGTCCATGATCTCATTACTTGGCAGTCTTTTAGGTTTTGGCACTTCTATAATTCCAGAGGTGATTGGATACTTCAAACAAAAGCAAGCCAACGAGCAAGAACTGGCTATGCTCGAGGCGAAGGCCAAGTTTGCGGATCAGATGGCAAAGCTCAAGATTCAGGAACTGGATGCCAAAGCGGAAATAGAAGAAACGAAAGGGCTATATGAACATGACAAATCTATCGATGCTGGGGGATTTATCAACGGTCTTCGCGGTTCTGTCCGTCCTGTTCTCACTTACTTGTTCGTCCTAGCTTACCTTTCCACAAAAGCAGCAATGATCTATGCTATGATTGCCGTCCAGAATCTGGATTGGACAATTGCTATTGATATGGCGTGGAGAGAGGAAACGGACGGTGTGATTTTTAGTGCCATTATATCATTCTGGTTTGGAAACCGGGCAATGTCTAAGGCCAGAGCGTGGCAATCGGAACGTAAACAAACTAAGTAAAAAGGAAAGAACATGTCACATCCCTTCCCGAAAGTAGAGGAGCGACAAATGAAACTATGCGAAGTACGAGACACATGTCAGGATTGTGGATGTAAGGGGATACTGGAACCGCATTGCACTTTTGGCCCTGACCCCGATAACCTTGGCGATGAAAAAATCGAGGCCCTGGAATATCTTTGTAAGGATTGTCATAAAGCAAGACATACGGACCCTAATGGAGAGGTTTGGGGCGATGTCCAAGAGATGAACGATTCTTGGTATGGTTACTTTAATGAGTTAGAAAAAGATTCTCGGCTCGATAATGTTTGAGCAGGTACATTGTGTTCATTGTTCTTCGGTTCAACAGATCGTTGAAGTTCACGGCCACAGACAGTGCCTGAATTGTGGTATAAATGTGGAACCTTGTTGCGAAGGATCCCCGTTGCCCGAGTATACGGAAAGCCCTTCTCATATTGACATAACGTCAAAGGACGGTTAGGAAAAGGTATGGCTAGGAACCCAGCTTCTTTAATAGACAGTGCAATGCCTGCTCAAGGGGAGCCCCTCATTGAGGAAGATGAGGAGATTGAAGTTGAGGAGATCCAGGAGCCGACTGACATTATAGAACAGGAAGACGGTTCGGTTATTCTGAACTTTGAGGGCGCCATTCAGGAAGAACTGATGGCGGATCAGGACGCTAATCTTGCGGAGCTTCTGGATGAGCGGGATCTTTCCTCGATAGCTCAAGAGCTTATTCACTTCTATGAGGAAGACAAGTCTGGACGCCAGGAGTGGGAAGAGGCGTATTCAGATGGTTTGGATCTTTTAGGGATCAAGTATGAAAGCCGGGAAGAGCCTTTCCGGGGTTCCAGTGGTGTAACGCACCCTGTCATTGCCGAAGCGGTTACCCAGTTTCAATCCCAGGCGTACAAAGAGTTGTTGCCGTCTTCCGGCCCTGTTCGCACCCAGATCATAGGGGCGCCTACTCCTGAATCGGAATCCCAAGCACAGCGTGTCAAAGAGTTCATGAACTATGAGATCATGCATGTGATGCAGGAGTATGATCCTGAGATGGACCGCATGTTGTTCTATCTGCCTTTGGCCGGAAGTGCGTTCAAAAAGATTTACTTTGATGATATTTTAGACCGTCCCGTGGCACGTTTCGTACCAGCGGATGATTTGATTGTTCCCTATAATGCGACAGATCTGGCTTCCGCGTCCAGAGTTGCCCATGTTATTCGCATGGACATTAACAATGTCCGTAAAAATCAGGCGGCAGGGTTTTATCGAGATGTGGAGCTTTCTCCTTATGAGGAAGCGGATACGCTTCGTGCAAAAGAGCGGGAACTTATAGGTGTCGAAAAAACGACAGAAGACCTAGATTGTACGTTAATTGAATTTCATATTGACCTTGATTTAAAAGGTTTTGAGCATAGGCATCCTCTGGACAATGAAGAAACTGGGATCAAGCTTCCTTACATAGTTACATTGGATGAGGGAAGTGCCAAGATTTTATCAATTCGCCGTAACTGGAAAGAAGGTGACGAGTACTATAAAAAGAACCAGTACTTTGCTCATTACAAATTCTTGCCTGGTCTAGGATTTTATGGACTTGGTCTGCTCCACATGATTGGCGGATTAGGCCGTTCTGCAACTTCTATTCTGAGGCAATTGATTGATGCTGGTACTTTGGCAAATCTCCCTGCTGGTTTCAAAGCTAGGGGTATTCGTATACGTGATTCTGATGACCCTCTTGCTCCTGGCGAGTTTCGCGACATTGATGCTCCTGGGGGCGCTTTGCGGGATAGCATCATTCCCCTTCCGTACAAGGAACCGAGCCAGACTTTATTTGCGTTACTAGGATTTGTGGTTGAGGCGGGCCAACGTTTTGCAGCAATTGCGGATATGCAGGTGGGTGATGGCAATCAACAAGCCCCTGTAGGGACTACGGTTGCGCTTTTGGAGCGTGGATCAAGGGTGATGTCGGCTATTCATAAGCGGCTGCACTATGCCCAAAAACAAGAATTCAATATGTTGGCTAAGATATTTGCGGAATCTTTGCCCCCTATGTATCCGTACAATGTCTATGGTGCGGAAGCCACGATCAAACAGACGGATTTTGATGACCGCGTAGACATCCTCCCTGTTTCGGATCCAAATATCTTTTCCTTATCGCAGCGGCTTGCCTTGGCGCAGAGCCAGTTGGAACTAGCACAGTCCAACCCGCAGATGCACAATCTGTTTGAGGCGTATCGCCGTATGTACCATGCGCTTGGTGTTCAGGATATTGAGTCTATTTTGCCAACGCCCAAACCGCCCCAGCCGACAGATCCCGCCATAGAGAACGCACGTTCTTTGATTCAGGAAAACCTTCAGGCATTTCCGACTCAAGATCATGATGCACATATCACTTCCCATATTGCGTTTATGAAGACACCTGTGCCGGCGGGAACACCACCTGTACTGGGTCTTTTGCAAGCTCATTTGTGTGAGCATATTGCTTTGAAAGCGAGAGGAACGGTTCAGGCCAAGATGATGATGGTTGCAGAACAAGCTGCCGCTCAAGGAATGCAGCCACCCCAGATTGATGTTGAAGCGGAAGTCGCGCAATTGATTGCGGAATACACGCAAGAAATCATGCCTCTGCTGGGTCCACCACCTGGGGCAGATGTTGATCCTTTGGTTAAATTACGTGAGAAAGAACTGGATATCAAAGCTCTGGATATGGAGCGTAAAGCAACTGAGTTTGCTGACAGGCTAAATTGGGAAGAGCGTCGAGAAGCGGAAAACAACGAGATAACCCGAGAGAAAATTGATTCCCAGGAAGATATTGCCCTTTTACGTGCAGATGTAAACAGGGAACGTATAAACGAGATGGGCAAAGAATACGGGAGCGCACCAGGGCGTGGGGAATAGAGCGTGAATGTTTCACGTGAAACATTTTAGAACGTTAGGAGAACGTTATGGATGACAATAAGGGATTTGAATACGGAAAGACGTATGATGTCACACATGGTACGGAAGATGTGCCTGTGGAGTGGGGCCGTAAGAAGCTGGACCGTGGAACGGAGAAGCTTATTCAAGGCACCGAGTTTCAGGTGCGTGGCCGATACTTCAACGACAATGACGGCAAAGGAACGTTTTAATGCCGGCTGGAGTTATCTACCCTGACAAGATGGAAGCACAAGCTTATGCTGATGAAGTAGGTGGAAAGGTTCGTCCTGTGGGGGGTGGATATGTTGTGAAAACTGGCCGTGGTCCAATGCCGCGTGTCGTAGATGAATTGGGCTATTCTCATGGGGGGATGGCTTCTTTTAAACGTGATCCCATTCGTTACTCCAAGGGTGGGGCTGTAAAAGGAAAACGGTTCTCTGGGAGTTATTAATGGAAGATACTTTGTCGTTTGCATACGGCATTTTAAAGACGGTAGAAAGTCGTATAACTTTAACACAAGAAAACATATTACATGGCTCTCCTTCTACAATGGAAGCGTACAAGCAACTGGTAGGAGAATTAGAAGGGCTAGAATATGCGGAGCGGGAGATTAAAGACCGCTTAGAAAAAATGGAGAAAGAAGAATGAGTAAAACATTATTTGTTCCAGATCACATAGCTACTTCCAATGCCTCAACGAAGGCGGCGTATGTGCCAAAGGAAGAAAAAGTTCTGGACCCTTCCCTCTTAGAAATTTCGTTAAGTGAAAGACTCCCCCAGCCGACAGGGTGGCGTATTTTAGTGATGCCGTATATGGGGAAGGCCACTACGGATGGTGGTGTGTTTATTCCTGATGCAGTACGGGATCGTGAGGCATTGGCAACGGTTGTTGCTTATGTCGTAAAGGTTGGACCGTTGGCTTATAAAGATTCTCATAAATTTGGTGAGGACTGTGAGCCTTGGTGCCAAGAAGGTCAATGGGTTTGTATTGGCCGTTATGCTGGAGCCAGGTTTAAGATTGAAGAAGGCGAGGTCCGAATCATCAATGATGATGAGGTTATCGCTACGATTCTTGAGCCTGATGATATTAAACATGTCTAGAAAGGAGAAGACGATATGATGGATAGGACATGCCCGATACCGAAGAAACAAAAATAGATGTCGGTGATTCGGAAGAATCTCCCATTGAGGTGGATCTCTCAGAAGAGAAGAACGAAGAATCTTCTCAAGGAGAGGAAAAAGTAGAAGTCGAGGCGGCGTCTGAGGAAAAAGACAAAGAACTTGATGACTACTCCAGAAACGCTAAAAGCCGAATTAACGATCTAACTGCCAAATACCGTGAAGAAGAGCGGCAAAAACAGACTGCCCTTCAATTTGCGGAAAACGTCCGTAAGGAAAACGAAGCTCTTAAACATCGTTTGGATAATCTTGATAAAGGATATCAAGAAGAATTTGGCAACCGTGTTACATCCCAGATCGATTCGGCCAAACGAATTTTAAAAGATGCCCATGAAAGTGGAGATGTGGATAAGCTGGTAGAAGCCCAAGAAGCTTTGGCCCAGTTGACTGCTGAAAAACAGAGATTATCGGTTGCTCAAAAGGAAGTACAACAAGAACAACCCGCTGCTCCTCAAGCTCCACAACCTCAAGCCCAACCCGCTCCTACCCCTGATCCTCGCGCTCAAGCGTGGGCAGAGAAGAACGATTGGTTTGGGAATGATGAGGCCATGACATATGCGGCTTTTGGAATACATAGAAGGCTTGTGGAAGATGAAGGGTTTGACCCACAGTCAGAAGCCTACTATAGTGAGATTGATAAACGTCTGAAGTCCGAGTTTCCACACAAGCTTGGTCAGAAAGGCGCCACTGCCGGGGGAAGCCAAAAGGTTGCGTCAGCCGAAGGCTCCAAATCCCGCAATAAAGGTGGACGAAGAAAAGTGCGGTTATCCGCCTCACAAATTGCGATTGCCAAGAAGCTTAATGTGCCGCTTGAAGAATACGCAAAATATGTGAGGGATTAGCCATGAACACCGAGAACACTACTCGCCAGAAGTCACCCAAGACGCCTAGAGCCAAAGACACACGGGAACAGCAAAAACGCTCGACTCCGTGGACACCGCCGTCCATGTTGGACGCCCCGCCAGCGCCGGAAGGTTATCGGCACAGGTGGATAAGAGCAGAGGTCATGGGTTATGATGACCGTAAAAACGTATCATCCCGTTCCCGAGAGGGTTGGGAATTGGTACGCGGGGAAGAATTCCCAGACTTCGATATTCCTACTGTTGAAGACGGCAAACATGCCGGCGTCATAGGGGTAGGAGGATTGCTCTTAGCACGGATCCCGGAAGAGATTGCTGATGAACGCAACGCCTATTTTTCAGGCATGGCTCGAGATCAGATGTCGGCTGTTGATAACGATTTAGCTCGAGAACAACATCCGGCGATGCCGATTAGTAAACCTGAACGGCAGTCTAGTGTAACTTTTGGAGGTCCTCGCAAGGTAGAGGGCCAGGAGTAAACAAAACATGGCTAACTCTAATGGAGCTTTTGGCCTTCGTCCCATGTCAAAACTGGGTCAAGGCGCTAACTCCACTGGTATGTCAGGTTATACGCCATATGAAATCGCGAGTGGCAACACCAATGCCATCTATCACGGTTCCCCAGTTATCCCTCTTTCTACAGGGTATATCGACATTGTGGGCGCCGCAGCAGGTGGTTCGGTCAGTCTCGTAGGCGCTTTCATGGGGTGTAAGTATGTTTCCAGTACAACGGGCAAGCCCGTCTGGAGCAACTATTGGCCTGGATCTGGTGCAGATAGTAATCATCCTGTAGAAGCTTATGTGGCAGATGATCCTGATGATCTATTCGTTGTTGCAACGGATGCATCTTGGACCAGTAAAGCAACTGCCCGTGCTTCTGTATTTGCAAATGCTAATTTTGCATCTGGTACAAGTGGGAGTACTGCCTCTGGTATGTCTTCCGCAACTATGGCAATCAGTACAATTAACACAACCAATACTCTTCATTTGAGGATTATGGGTTGGGTTGATGATCCTGAAAACGCTGATTTTTCGGCTGCTGGTATCGGTGCAATTGTTCGGTTGAATAACAGCTTTAATGCGCCCACTGGGTCCATTGCTGCTGGTACGCCGTCAACCACTGGCGTATAAGGAGACATTGAGATATGGCTATATCACGCGCACAACTAGCTAAAGAGCTAGAGCCTGGCCTCAATGCCCTCTTTGGACTTGAGTACGCTAGGTACGATAACGAAGCTGCTGAACTTTATGACACGGAATCCTCAGAACGTGCCTTTGAGGAAGAGGTCATGCTTTCTGGTTTTGGCTCCGCGCCAGTTAAATCAGAAGGATCAGCGGTATCTTTTGATGATGCACAAGAAGCGTATACCGCCAGGTATACGATGGAGACAATCGCGCTTGCTTTCTCTATTACGGAAGAAGCAATCGAAGATAATCTCTATGATCGTCTCGCATCCCGTTACACAAAAGCTTTGGCACGTAGCATGGCCAACACCAAACAGGTGAAGGGTGCTGCTACGTTGAACAATGCTTTTGATAGTAGCTATACGGGTGGCGATGGTCTGGAGTTATGCTCCACAGCTCACGTGTTGGTAAACGGCAATACTTTTGCTAATGAGCCCACCACGGCGGCTGACTTAAACGAAACCAGCCTTGAGAATGGTCTTATTGACATAGCTGGCTATGTTGATGAGCGAGGTCTGAAGGTTTCCGTTCGTGGCATGAAGATGTTTGTACCACCTGCACTTCAGTTTGTGGCGGATCGTCTTCTGGAATCCACTCTTCGTCCGGGTACGGCGGATAATGACATTAATGCTGTGCGGAACATGGGTATGCTCCCGCAGGGTTATGTCGTTAACCATTATCTCACGGACACGGATGCATGGTTCCTCAAAACGGATGCCCCGCGTGGGTTTATCCACTTTGAGCGTCTTCCCATGTCCACGAAGATGGAAGGTGACTTTGATACCGGGAACGTGAGGTACAAAGCCCGTGAGCGTTATAGCTTTGGGTATTCGGATCCACGTTGCGTGTACGGTTCACCTGGAGCGTAAAGAGAATACGGGGGGAGGGTAACCTCCTCCCATTTTCTGGGAAAATCTTAGCCCTAGCGACTGACCCAGCAGACGCTTACGAAGACTCTAGGGCGAAACCTTTCGTAAGGAGGTAACTTCAAATGGGTAATACTCATTTTTCTGGTCCTGTACTTTATTCTGCTGCACGGCCTACTCTTGAAAATTTAAATGTTTCTTACTGGCCTGATCAAACAGTATACCTGGATGATTTCACGGGCGTAACCTTTGATAACACTAATGATTGGACTGTTGTCAAAGACTCTGGTGCTTCTGTAGCTCTACAAGCGGATGCGTTGAATGGTGTAGTAGATCTTACTTCTACTGCTACAACGGATGATGATGGTAGTTCTATTCAGGGGAATGAAATCTTTGGTCTTCCGTCAACGGCAGGCCAGAAGCTTTATTTTGAAGCTCGATTCCAAATGTCAGATGCAGACCAAATGGATGTGTTCATAGGAGTTTGTGAAAACTTTGCGACAAATCCTGAAAATTGTCTTGCGGCGGCTAATCGAATTGGATTTCAAATAGATGATGGAGACGCAAGTCCTCACATTATTACAGAATCTGGTGGAACTGAAACGGACACAACGTTAGCAAGTACCTATGACTTATCGGATGCTACTAATGTTACTGTTAGTTTTGTAGCAACAAAAGGAACGGCTACGGATACGGTTCAGTTTTACGTTAACCGTACTTTGGTTGGAACGCATTCTACAAATGTACCTACGGCGAATATGGCAGCGGCGGCGATGGAGCTTTCTGGTAACGCTACTGGGACCAAGTCGATGAGCATTGACTATATTATGGTTTCTCAAGATCGTGGTGTTAGTTATTAAGGAGTAGCGTTATGGCTAAAACTAGAGCGCGAACTGCTTCTGGTAAGTTTGTAGGGGATGATCCTACCACGCCTGAGAATGAGGCGTTTGTAGAAGAAAAGCCGGCCAAGAAAAAAGCGGCTAAAAAACCTTCTAAACAGGATCTCCCCCCTGTAGGGAGTTCTGACTATAAACGGTTAGTGCTTCAGGGTGTGATCAAGGAGTAAGGGATGGCTGATACTTTTACTGAAAAAGTTATAGAAGACGGCCCCCGGAAGTTTGTTAAGTCGTTTGCATACACATATGTGGACACTGGTCAATCTGCTGTTATGGCTGTAGATGTTTCTGGATTGGCGCCTCGCCAAGACGGAACTGTTTGCAGTAATCTCCGTATAAATAAGATATGGTTCAGTACAATTGGCCTATCTCTAAAAATATTGTGGGATGCAGGTACGGATACTTTGGCAGTGGAACTTCCTTCTGGGTATCAAGGGGATTTTGATTTTTCCTCATTCGGAGGTCTTGTAAATTCTGCGACGAGCCCCACTGGAGATTTAAGATTTACAACAGTGGGGCATGGGACGAACGACACCTATACAGTGGTTCTCGAATGCACTAAGGAATATTAAATCTTATGGCTACTTCAGGGTCCGTTGACTTTAACTTAAATATGGCCGATGTGATTGAAGAAGCCTTTGAGAGATGCGGTCTTGAACTTCGTACTGGCTATGATGGGGCAACTTCTAGGCGGTCTTTAAATCTTCTGTTTGCAGAATGGGCCAACAGGGGGCTTAATCTTTGGACAGTAGAGCAGATTACCCAAACTATGGCTAATTTGTCTTCCTCGTCTGCGGTAGCTACATATCCTATCGGCACAATTACGTTGTCCGTAGCTGATTCTTCTGGCTTTTCAGTAGGGGAAACCATTACTGGAGGAACAAGTACAGCTACGGCAAGTATCATTACGGCGCCTACAAGTACTTCTATGACGATCACGGTTCCTGTTGGTACATTCAGTGCTTCAGAAACTATCACTGGTTCTTCCAGTTCTGCTACCACTACCGTGTCTTCTGCTCCTAGCTTGGCAGATGCTCAAGCAACGGTAGATATGCTTGAAGCTGTGATCAGACGTTCTGGTTCAGATATTGGGGTGACTCGATTAGGGCGGCAAGACTATCTAAATATTCCAGATAAAACTACTCAAGGCCGTCCCACCCAGTTTTATGTAGACCGTTTAATTACGCCCACCCTCACGGTATGGCCCGTACCTGAAAACTCTACGGATCAATTAATTTATTACCGTGTAAAACGTATGGAAGACATAGATGCTTCCATAGATAATGCAGAAATTCCTTTTAGATTCTTACCCTGTTTGGTGGCAGGGTTAGCGTACTATTTATCGATAAAAAAAGCACCTGAACGAATCGGTACATTAAAAGATCTGTACGAAGAAGAGTTTTATCGAGCAGCATCAGAGGATGGAGAACGTGTGTCCTTGCGCCTTGTGCCTAGCTACACTTCTCTAAGTGTGAACTAATGCCACGGTATGCTTCTCCTAGACACGCATTAGGAGTTTCTGATCGTTCTGGAAGATCCTATAAATTAAAGAACATGGTTCTTGAGTGGAATAATTTACTTGTAGGCAAAGATGAGTATGAAGCAAAGCAACCTCAACTTTACCCAAGGCGTATTAAGCCAGATCCACAAGCATTAAGGATTAGCAGACCAGATCGAACGGAGCCCCCTGTTACAGTTCTTTTGGAATATAATCCGTTTAAGTCTGGTTCCAGTGGAAGTGCTGTGATTACGGTCACACAACCAGGTCATGGAAGAAGCACAGGAGACACGGTCAGGTTTCGTTCTGTAGAAGCGTTTGATGGTTTTACAGCGGCGGCGATTGAGGCCGCCGCTGGTTTTTCTATTACCAAAACAAATGATAATCAATATACGTTCACATCTGGAAGTGGAACTGCTACAACAGGAAATGTCTTAGGGGGTGGTGGAACGGCTTCTGCTGGACCTGTAACGGTGAGTGCGTGATATGGCTTTTACATTTACTACA
>TARA_R100001594_G_scaffold131050_1_pt1 | contig 15834 bp, 11 predicted proteins | sample TARA_R100001594 | Tara Oceans TARA_R100001594 (sample SAMEA2622752) | marine metagenome | biome: marine biome (ENVO:00000447); feature: marine epipelagic mixed layer (ENVO:xxxxxxxxx); material: "saline water (ENVO:00002010), including plankton (ENVO:xxxxxxxx)" | depth 150 m | reverse complement strand
GCCAATTCGAGCCTGATTACTACAAGGAACGTGCGTACGCCACTGCTGCTGCGCAAGCAGCTACTGGAATTCCGTGGCGAGGAATCAGCGACCACGCGATTGCTCAAAGCACTCCACCTGAATATCGACACGCTGTTCTTGAGGCAATTCAGAAGGCGACCAAAGAAAAGAAGCCAATGAAGAAGCTCGGTAGTGGTGGACGTCTTGCTTCGGCGTTCGCTCAGGGAGCTTTTGAATTTGGTCTGCCATTGGCGCGAATGTTATCAAAGGCAACTGGCGGACCAATCGAAGAATTGGATGAAGAGCAAGAGCGATTTCGCCAGGCGATTGTAGCCGTTAAGGAAAAAGAAGATCCATCCATCGATAAGTCATTCTTGATGGGCAATCTTCAGAAGACGGCCCAAATGACCTTCCCAATGATCATGGCCGTTGGTGCTGGCCGTGCAATGAAGGGCGCGGGTGCAGTGGCTGGAGCTGGATCCAAGGCGCAGACGCTGCTGCAAGCAACTGGTGTTAGCGGTTCTTTTCTTCCGCAAATTTACGATGACAGCTACCGTCAACTAATCGGCGAGGGATTCAAGAAAGATCAAGCTAAGCGAATCGCTACTTTCTCAGCTCCAATTGAAGCTGCTATCGAATCAATCCTTCCCGATCCCTTGACTGGCTACAGTGCTGCTTTTCGTGGCACAGCTCGACAGGTTGCAGGAAACCTTCTTCGTCAAGCTACGAAGAACTACAGCAAAGAACTTAGCGAAGAAGCGCTGCAAGCGATCTGGCGAGAAACAGTAAACGAAACCGCCAGGATCATGGATGAGAAGATTCCGGACAAAGGTTATGGCAACGCCCTTGTAAAGGGACTGGAAGCAGTCAAAGAATCTGCTGTTCCTCTCGCAATGATGATGGGTCCAGGCATGGCCAGAAGCGGCCTGGCTGTCGCTGCGGAAAGCGGCAATCGTCCGCAACGCCTTAGTCAACTGCAAGGCTACCGTGATTCAAGTCGTGAACTAGCAGAATTCTTGAGCACGGATGAAGGTACACGTCAGTGGGTGGCTGAGAATTTTGAAGAGGCTATTAATCTTCCAGAGTCTCCGTCTCGGTCTGAATGGAAGCGGGCGGGCCTTCCGTCGACGATGGGGAAAGAAGAGCGTACGTCTTTTGTCCAGCGAGCGAGAAGTTTGTTCGATTCAGTCGATGTAGATCAACAACCTGAAATTGAGATGGGAGAACTGCAAACAGTTTCTCCACAAGTTGCGGAAGCCACTCTAGATCCCACAACGATTGAGCCAGCAGACACGATCGAAACGGAGAGCTTCACTCTTACTACTGACACTGAATCACCAGAAGTACCGGAAGTCCTTTCAGATGTTCCACAGCAGCCTGGGCAAAAGAGCTTCCTTGACATGACGGTTGAAGAAAAACGGGAATATCTTCAGCAGCGAAGGGCAGCTGCAGCTGACACAGCCGAACAAGAAAATACGTCAAGTGAAGTTGCAGTTGATCGCGATGCTCCTGCTCCCAGCGAAACTCCCCAGATTGCAGCGACAAGGGAGTGGACTATCGAGAGTCCTTGGGAAGAGATAAAGGCTGAGGCAAAGCGGCAGGGAATTAAGCTGGGACGAAGGAAGCAGGCGATTGTAGACGAACTGAACTCGCGTACTGACGGGAGTGTTGATTGGTTCAGCAGGTGGATCAGGCGGGGTAGTCTTGAAAAAGCAGCTAAAGGCTCAGGAGAACAAGCGGATGCTGCAAAGCGAGTATTAGAAAAGCGGAAAGCGAAGAAAGACAAAGAGGCTTCAGGAGCCCCTGCAAGCTCTGTAACGTCCGCAAAGCCTGAAGCCTCTGACGTGTCGCCCGAACCTACAAAAACATCACCAGCGAGCCAAGAGGCGGGAGAGTATCGCGTTTCGCAAATCGATGAAGTATCAGGAGATCTTGAAAAAGCTGGCTACGGATTTCTTCCAGGTCTTCCCCGTGGTCATTGGGTGAAGAAGAACAAACAGGGATACGCTGGCAAGGACGTTAGCGCTATAGAGGTCTCTCGTGAATCAGGTGTTCCAGTTGAGCGATTGGATGAGATTGCGGAGAAGTCGCAATCAGCCTTTGAGAAAACAGCAAAAGGAGAAACATCGAAGAAGACACTCAAGCCAGTTGCGAAAGTTATGCAGTTCAAACCTGGCGAGCAGCGCGGTTTACCAGGAATGGAGAAACACGTTGCTGAAGCCAACGAGCGAGAACGCCGGATTCGCATCTTTCGTCGTAATCCAATTCACGAACGTCTTGCTGAATTAGCAGGCGACAGCGACGAAGCTCGTGCATGGGCAGATTCGCACTTTGAGGCGTTCGAAAAGATGGAGGACACGATCATTGCGGAAGCCCAGGAAGCCGCCCAAGAGACCATTCCTAGTTTTGACTACGAAAGCGTGTACAAAGCTCTTCCGCTCCCTGCTGCGCCGGATGGCATCAATGTCGACGAGAACACTCATTGGGAAATTATTGTCGAAGGTATCGAAGAAGCCGCTGATCGTGCGTCAGAAAGGATCAAAGAATTTGGTCCTGTCGAGTTTAGATTCAAGATAGGTGATGCGGTCTTTAGTGACGCCACTGGTGTTCGAGGAACAATTCGCAAGTTTATTTTCGACAGCAATGACTTGTATGCAGAAGTTGGCGATGGAGGCAGCGTTGAATCAGTACGATTTGACGACTTGCGCCATGAAGAAACTGAGGCCGAGGATCTTGGCAATGGTCCTCAACAACAAACGTCTGAACCGCAAGAGAGTAAAGCAGACCTAACAACGAAATCTGAGCGATTAGAAACAGAAGGCAAGGATGTTCGACACATTCTCCAGTGGACTGAGAATGGCAAGAGTCGCGAACGGTCATTTGCTGCGTACTCGATGGCGAAACGATACATGGATCAGCTTGGATCCAGTGCCAGCGACAAAGCAATCAACACTGTTACAACGCCTCGTGCTGAACTGGAAGTCAAACCAACAGACGCTCCGAAGTCGATCGAGTACACCAAAAAGGGAGGTTTCGATGCTTCCGCGATGGATCCTGCAATCGCTGGTGAAGTCATCAGTGACATAAAGGTTACTCAATGGTCCCCTCAGCTAAACAAAGATCTGCGAGATGCCTTGCAAGAGATTGCCGACAAGCAAACTGACAGTGAGCATTCGACTGAATATCAACGACTCCGAGATGCGTACTATGACATCAATCTTGGCGAAGTTGAACGGAATCGCGAAAACACCAAGCGATACGTAAAGAAACTACACGAAGAGGCGTATCATCGAATTGCCAAAAGTCGGGGTGTGCCAAATGGCCGTCGACATGGCTCATTGTCTGGCGCCAAGAAATGGAAGGATGCAATCCTCAACGCCAAGTCGGATGCATGGGAAGATCCTGATGTCGTAGCTGCGGTCGAAGATAAGAACTTGGCCGAGAAGAAGTATCAAGAACTCTCCAGCCAGAAGGCTAAGGCAGAGAAGGATATGGCTCGCCAAGGGCATCAGGACTTGGTTGAAAAGTTTGGCGAGAAAGAGTCAGGCGACATTTTGGTGTCTCGCACGTTAGGTCCAGCAACGGCAATCCGCATCGACGGCTGGAGCGAAGAAGACGCCACTTACTACGTTTCTCAAGGGGCTTTCGTCGAATCAACGGGTCAGTTCTACCAGCAATACGAACATTTGCAGGAGATGACCCCTTACGCGGTGTTCCGAGCTTACGGGTCAATTGACGAGTCTCGTAGCGTGCAGGCTGTCAAGATGCAGGTCGACGAGGCGCTGGCTAAAGCGAAGCAGATTGAGGCGGACGAAGCAGCACAGAAGGCAGCAGAAGAACGAGTCGAGTATTACCAGAAGCGACTTCGCACCAAATCTCCCGTTAAAGCCACCCCCGCCAGGGTATTGCCACTAGAGCGGCAATACCCAATGACCTACAAGGAAAATCCAGCTGTCGGAAATCCAAGAGTTGTCGTTTGGGGTGAGATCCCCAAGAGTCTTGAAAAACGCAGTAAAGAGATCGCGAAGAAGAAAGGTAGTCACTCGCCGATCAAGTTGGAATCCTACCAAGATCAGTGGACAGACAAGACCGCCAAGAAGTTTGAATTGATCGGTTACCTGGAAGACATTGACCACGAAAAGCCATCCGATCGAGTTCACACTGCTCTCCTGAGCGACGGAAAGAACGTTGTAGGGATTAATTCGGACTACCATGATTACTTTGCCGGCGAAGGGTTTACCTTTGCCATTGGCGACAAGCTCATTGAGGGCGATGGTGGATTCATCCTGTTAAGGAAGAATGACACGGTTGTTGGTGCGGTAGCCTCGATGCGATTTAGCGATGAAAGCGCAACAGTACCGTTCTCGGAAGCGGACATGTGGATCACTGGTAAGAAGCCAGCGACTACCACCGAAAAGAAAAGGGAGGCTATCAAGCGATTCAAGGCCAAAGCCAAGGATCTGGTCGATCGTCTAAGCAACCGTCCTTCTATGAATCCAATGTTTGAACCTAAGGTCTGGTCAGATGTAATCGAACTGGTGATCGCTGGCACCGAAGCGGGTTGGTACACATTTCAGGAATTTATTGAGAACTTGTCTGCTCGCATAGGCAAAGCTGAAGTTGTCAAAAACTCCGCCGCGATACGAGAAGCATGGGATGAAGCCCGCGCCATTGACGATCGCATGGATCCTTCGACTCCCATTGAACGTATTCTTGGCGACGACAGCGCCGAAACTACCCCGCCTGATCCACCTGCTGAACCAATCAACAGCACGGGTGAAGAATCCCCTTTAACCAGCATCAAGAACGAAATTGTCAATGAGTTGCGAAAGCGACGAGGAATCGAGGAGTTGCCTGAAGTTGGCGCTGAAACTCAACAAGAGTGGCTCGATGCGGCTGAGAGAGCTTTAACTGAAAACCCGAACCTCGGCACCTTCTTAGTTGAAGAAATCACGGATTCGCCGCGAAATCTTAGCAACATCGAAGTTGCGGTGATGCAGATCCATTATCGCCAGGTTAACAATTCCTTCGACGAAACTGCTGATGCTCTTTCCTCGGCTGTTGAGTCTAGCAATCCCACTGCGTCGGCTAGTCTGCAGAGCAAGGCAGATCTTTTGATAGGCCAACTCAATGACATTGAGCAGGCTACCAAAGCTGCTGGCCGCGAGTGGGGACGTGCAGGCGTGGCCAGGCAGATCGTACTTGCCAAAGATTTCTCCCTGGCTGGAATGATGCGAAAGGCCAGGGTTTCTAATGCTGGCAAACCGTTGTCCGCAGAGCAGCAAAACGAAATTGCTGGATTAGCAAAAAGGTTTGCAGAAATCGAGAAGAAGCTGCAGGAATCAGAAGCTCGTCGATCGGAGCTCGAAAGCCAACGTCGCGTGCAAGAAGGTATCGACAAGGACAAAAAGAGAAAGAAGAAAAAGCCAGCTCGGACACAGGCAGCCCGAAAGAAGGTAGACGATGCTTGGGATGCTTTTAACAAAATGGCAAAGGGCAAGTTGTACTCGAATCCCCTCGAGCTAGCCGCTCCAGCGATTAAGTTGATTTCCGCTTACGTTGATCTTGGCGTGACCACCTTCGGCGAGTTCATGGCCAACGTTCGTAAGAGAATAGGGGATGCAGCAACCGTCAAGGCAAGGGAGACATTCAAGACCGCCTGGGACGAAATGAAAAAGAAAGGTGATATTCCACCCACTGACATCGACCTAACAGACCTTGCGGCTATCACGCGGTTAGCGAGAAGGATCCAGCGGACACTTGTAGAATCCGGTATCACTAAGCGGGACGCTGTAGTTGACGCTGTTCATGAATCACTTCAGGAGATCATGCCAGGGATTACTCGACGGGAGTCAATGGACGCCCTGAGCGGATACGGGCAGTTTACTCCCCTTTCGAAAGACGAGATCGACGCAACGATTCGAGACATCAATGGTCAATTGCAACAGCTCGCGAAGCTCGAAGACATGGAGAAGGGAATTGCTCCAGCTAAGACAGGCCCAGAAAGACGAACGCCAAGCGAAGATGAGCGACGTCTCATTAAGCAGGTAAATGAAGCAAAGAAACGTGGCGGATTTGCTGTGACAGACCCAGCCTCACAATTGCGAACTGCAATGCAGGCCGCCAAGACCGCTGTTCGCAATCGAATCACAGATCTGGAGCATGAGATTAAAACGGGGGAGCGAATCGTCCGCGATCGTGTGGAATTGATTCCGGACAAAGAGTTGGAGTCACTTCGGAATCAACGCGACGAATTACTTGTCGAACACAAAAAGCTGTTTCCTCCCCAAGGTGCAACGCAAGAGCAGAAAGTTGCTGCTGCCAACAGTGCTCTTGATCGGGCAATTGCTCAGTTGGAGCAACAGCTAAAAGAGGGCGACATCAGTCCAAAGCCTCGTTCTAAGCCAATTTCAACTCCTGAGCTGGACGCTAAGCGAGCTCGACTTGAATCCCTTCGTAGCCAGCGTAAGGCACTGCAAGATGCTGCCAATCCAAGACTGACACCAGAGGAACGGGCAAGAAGATCCTATGAAGCCAACCTGAAACGAAGGATCGCCGATTACAAAAAGAGGATTGACAATAAAGAATTCGCGCCTCGAAAAAGAGAGCCAAGACCGTTAAGCAGCTCGGAGCTAAAACTCAAGCAGCAACTTGAAGACGTGAAGCACGAGTTCTTCGAGAAAACAGCGGAGTATCGATTAGCCAACATGAGCCCGCTAGAGAAATCTTGGGACTACGTAAAAGAGTTGTCGCATTTATCGCGAGCTGCGTTAACAAGCGTCGATCTTTCAGCCGTATTTCGTCAGGGCGGAGCACTGGTTTTTAGTCATCCATTGATGGCAAAGAAATCTGGGAAGGCCATGCTTCAGGCATTGAGTAGTCGACAAGCTGAGTCTGAGTCAATCGAAAAAATACGCAATCGAACGAATGGACAACTGTATCTGACTGCCGGATTAGAACTGACCGCTGATCAAGACAAGCTGACCCGTCAAGAAGAGGCGTTTATGGGTCGGTGGGCAAAGAAGGTTCCATTCATTCGGGCTTCGAACCGAGCGTATGCGACATTCTTGAATAACATTCGAGCAGATGTTTTTGACCATATGGTGAGTAACCTGGGCCGATCTGGAACGGTAACGCTTGACGAGTCTAAGGTGATTGCTCGCTTTGTAAATGTGGCCACCGGCCGTTCGGACCTGGGAAGGTTTAACAACGTAGCTGCAAATCTAAACATGGTGTTCTTTGCGCCAAGGTATGTGGCTTCTCGATTCCAATACTTGGCGATGCCGTTTTACCTTCCGTTCACCAAGACCACACCTCGCGTAAAGAGAGCGATCCTTGCTGAATATGGGCGACATGCCGTTGGCGTTGGTACGTTTATTGGGTTGATCCTGTCGCTTGGTTCATTGCTTGGCGATGACGAAGAAGAGCCTAAGATCGAGATGGATCCGCGGGCGAGCGATTTCATGAAAATCAGGATTGGAGAAACGCGACTGGATCCAATGTCGGGGCTTTCTCAGACAATGGTGCTCTTGTCGCGGCTGACGTCCGGTCAAAGCAAATCTTCGTCTGGAAAGGTTTATCCGATTCGTGGCGACGTTCCGTATGGCGGATCAACATCTGCTGACGTGATTAGTCGTTTCCTGCGTACGAAACTAGCGCCTGTACCAGGTTCTGCTGTCGACTGGTTGTCTGGGGAAAATGTGGTTGGAGAACCAGTTAGATCTGCTTCTGTGGTTCCGAACATGTTCATTCCCCTTTCCCTGCGAGAAGTTTCTGAAACCGTACAATCCCGTGGAGTGGCTAAAGGGTCCGCGATCTCGGCAGCGGCTATCTTAGGAATGGGAGTTTCTAACTACGGGCCGAAAACCAAATTTCGCAAAGCCAATCCCAAAGAACGGGATGAGATGACCGCTCGTCTAGCTGCTCAGATCGCTAGAATCGTCAAGCCGGATGCAGATGAGCGGCGAGAGATCCGCGATGTAGTGAATCAGCTGAAATTCTTTGGTGTATCAAAAGGCAAAGCTTTGCGTCTCTTAGATGCTAAGCTGAGAGCCAAAGGAATGGGTCGCTTAGGCCGTGATCGGTGGCGAAAGGCTTTTGTCAGTCGATATCGTTAGCCTCTGGTACTCGTTGATGGTCGGATTTAAGCTATCGTCAGTTTGTTACACTCTGGAAATGGCTACTGTAACTCAAGAAGAAGTACGACAGCTGTTTGCCCGTAGATTGTCGGAAGAACGTCAAGCTTTGGGTTGGAGTCAATCTGAGCTGGCTCGCCAAATGGATACTACGCCTGGGTTCGTTTGCGACTACGAAAAACATCGTAGAAATCCAACTCTAGACACGATTGTGCGATTCGCAAATGCAATGGGAATCTGCCCAGCAAGTCTCATAAAGTCAACGAAAGACTGTTGACGACCTATGGAATAATCGTGTAATCTCTTCGGGTGCTTCAGACACCCGCTTCTGTTTCAACATCGTGTGATTACTCCGTTTCGGGTGCCTGTCCGGCTGAATATCAAGCCAAAAGGATGGCCTGAAACATGGAAGTAACTCTTACAACATGGCGCAATCGTCATGTCGCACCTGCCCAATCTGGGCTGATTGATCCCGTGGGGACGAATGGAGTCTCGGGAAGGTCAACAGGGTGGTTGGCCGCTGGTGGACGTTGGAAACGACGGGAATAGCGATTTCGTGGCCTTCACCAGCGACAGGGTTGTTTCTGGTGGAGGTCGCATTTCATATCACGGAGGAATGAGATGTTGGTACTAGGAAGGCGCAAGAGCGAGTCTGTTTACGTTGGCCATGACATCGAAGTTGTTGTCGTGGAGATACGCGGTGAACAAGTTCGTCTTGGGTTCAAGGCTCCTGACGGTATATCTATCCATCGCAGCGAGATATACCAGGACATCATGAGGAAGGCCGCTGACAAGATCGCCCAGCGACTCAATGAGACTGGTGCAAAACATTCAGATGGAAAGGAGTGGACTGGTGAATTGATTTTAGCCTTTGCCGAAGAAGACACAGAGTATCTTGGATCAGTTCGCGACGAAATGTCTGCTCAGGACGGCTTTCGGGGGGCGGCATGACCAAGCAGCTGTTGACTCACTCGCGAATGCAAAGCTTCAAGACGTGCCGCAAACGTCATCAATTTGAGTATGAGAAGGGCCTTCGCAGGGAGTATGACGCGAAGGCCCTTCGCATGGGAAGTGCTGGCCATGAAGCACTCGATGTGCTGAAGAAGACTGGCGGAGATCTTGAAGCTGCTCTTGAAGTAGTTCGCCAATGCTACGGCGAGTGTCCTGACGGAATGGACGATTGGGATTGGGCGATCGAGCGAGAGACGATGGAGTCTCTGATTAGTGGTTATCACTGGCGGTGGGGTGAACAGCCGCTGGAGATGATCGCCTCAGAACAAGCTTTTAAGTTCCCGCTGAAGAATCCGGAAACGGACAAGCCTACTCCGCTTTGGGATGCTGCCGGAAAGATTGATGGCATTGTTGGTCTTGATGCGAGAAAGCTTGTTTTAGAGCACAAGTTCATCAGCGATCCGATCGACCAGGATGGTGACTACTGGCGACGGCTGCAGCTTGACTCCCAGATCAGTCTCTACACCTGGGCTGCTCGCCAACTTGGACACGATGTATCCGGCGTCTTCTACGACGTGATTCGTAAGCCAACGATCAAGCCGTCAACGGTTTACCTAACCGATGAAGACGGCTTCAAGATCGTGCTGGATTCCAGTGGCAATCGCGTCTTCAAGACGAAGAAAGCGAAGAAGTCATGTGAGTTCTGTGAGGGGTCAGGTTTCTGCGAAGTGTACGAAGATCCCCTCATTGGAAATTCATCGCGGCCCTGTGTTTGTACGCAAAGCGAGCCTCGTCAAACCGGAGACGCCAGCAAAGGCTATGTCCTGCAGTCTCGTCGCATGACTCCCGAAGAGTGGAGCGACAAGCTGCTCGCCGACATTGGCGAACGTCCGGACTTCTACTTTGCACGCATCGAGATTGCTCGTCTCGACGGTGACATCGAAGAGATGCAAGCGGAGATGTGGGAAGTCCAAAAGACCATACGTGCGGCTCAGAAAACAGGCCGTTGGTACAAGACGGTCAGCAAAGACACTTGCACATGGTGTCCGTTCTTCGGTCTCTGTGTTTCTCGTTACTTACCTTCCGAGGATGCACCAGAAGGCTTTGTAAAGCTTGATGATGTGCATCCAGAACTTCATTAGGAGATCACTGTGGGTACACCACAACCAGAAACAGCCAAACCGTCCAAGCCAGGCAAGGGCAAGCCGGCTCCCGCACCTGCGGCTTCCGGAGCCCCGAATACCAGTGTGACCGCTGGTGAAACTGGGTTCTCACGCGGCCGCATCATCCAAGGTGAACGAATCGGTATCTATGGACCTGGTGGCATCGGTAAGACCGAGCTGGTGGCTTCTCTTCAAGACCTTGGAATTGAGCCGCTATTCATCGACCTGGATCAAGGGTCGCTAGGTTTGGATGTGGCTCGATCTACGGTCAACGGCGAACTGGTTCATTCGTTTGAGCAAGTTCGAACGGTTCTTCAAAACGTCGATGCGATCGCGGCTGAAAACTTCGGAGCCGTCGTCATCGACACGTTCTCAGCTCTTGAGGACATGACTCGTGATTGGGTACTTGCCAACGTTCCTCACGAGAAGAACGGCAAGGCAATCAATCGCATCGAAGACTACGGTTTCGGAAAGGGCTACCAGCACATCTTCGAAACCGCACTGCTTGTCCTTCAAGACCTCGATGCGATTTGTCGGCGAGGCATTCACGCCGTTGTGATCTGCCACCAGTCGGCCGACAAGGTGCCGAGTGCTGAGACCGAAGACTTCCTAGAGTATCAGCCGCGACTTCAGTCACCACCCAAGATGGGCAAGCTCCGCGAGCGTGTCTTCGAGTGGTGCAATCACTTCTTCCGCGTCGACCACGATCGTAGCGTTGAAGACGGCAAGGCTGACAAAGGCGACGTACGAACGATTCACACGATTCGCACTACGACCGCCTGGGCGAAGCATCGAACGATGCCCAACGACAGAGAGTTCCCAGAGACCATCCACTATCCCAAGGGTGGCACAGAGCTTTGGGAAATCATGTTTGGGGATGGCGAGTGAAGATCCCCTTAGCTGTTTATTGTTCCATTTCGAACAAGTACGACCAGCTCATTGAAGCTACCGCTCTGGCGGTAAGACTTGGCCACGGTCGTTACGCCTTGAACCGGCACAACTGTGAGCTATGTCAAAGCCTTTTTACTCTTCGTCAACGTGTCGAGCGAAGCGAGCGAATCGTTCTCGGCATCATCATCAACGATCGTTTGAAAACCCCTTAGGAGATAGTTATGCCTGACATTCAACAGGCCGGTGTGTTTCGTGGCGAAATCAGTAGCTACGGACTCAACGAAGCAGATAGTGGCGCGATCGCCGTCACTATCAAAGTATCGATTCATGAAATATTCCACGAATACAAATGGCATGACTGGAAGGAACATGACTTCGTTGCCAACGGTGACATCTGGGTCATCAAGAAGGATGGCAAGTTGAACAAACGTCAAGCTGAAGCGCTGGTCAAGTGTGCCGGCTGGGACGGTTCGTTTACAAGCATTAGCCAGGGAACCTGGTCGCCGACTCCCGTCTCGGTTGTTGTCAACGAGGATACGTACAAAGACGAGACTCGTTTTCGCATCGAATGGCTGAACGAGTTCAACCGTACGCCTGGTGGCGGCAACGTTGACGACGACAAAGCCAAGAATCTTGAACAGAAGTTTGGTAGCGAGTTGCGAGCGATCGCGGGAAACTCCAGTCGCAACGGTTCGAAGCCGGCGAGTAAGCCGAGCAAGTCAAAGAAGGGCGGCAAGAAGGAAGAGAAGCCGAAGAGCGATTCGGCTCCATCGCCACCTGAACCCGACAATATTCCTGACGAGGAAATTCCCTTCTGATGGCAACTCTTTACTGTAAGTGCTCAGGTACGTTCACCAAGGAGGAACGAGGTTTCTTCACACGCGGCGGGATATTCGTCCCGTCGCGCAAGAAGCCTTGGTACATCAGAACGTCTTGCACTGGTTGCGGCCGCTTCTACGGCTTTCGTCCAGTCGACCGGAAGGGGAAAAAGCGATGAGCGACGACATTTGCACGCATTGCTCAGGGACCGGCTGTGATCCCTCAGGCGCTCGTCCTGACGATTATGGCCATCACATCGTTTGCCAGACGTGCGGCGGCTCAGGCGTCCCCAGAGAGGACAAGTGAGGCAATGAGAGATCACGCCATCGTATCCCCACATTTCTGGATTGGGGAAACCGGCCGAAAGCTTCGCGGCCATCCCGAAGCTCAGATCGTTTGCTCCTACGCGATGTCGTGTCCCAGCTCCAACATGATCGGCCTGTACTACCTGCCGATACCCATGATTTGCCACGAAACTGGCCTTTCAGAGGATGAAGTTTGGAAGGGGCTTCGAAGGGGTGCGGAGGTGGACTTCGTAGCATATGACACCATCGCACAGGTCATTTTTGTGCCAAATATGGCTCATTGGCAGGTAGCACCGTTTCTCAAGCCCACAGACAACCGGGTGAAGGGTGTCAAAAAGCAGCTTGAGCAGTACGCGAAAAGCCCCTTTCACTCAAGGTTTATTGCTATTTACGGCGATTCCTTCAGTCTTGGTTTGGAAGCCCCTTCCGAAGGTGTTTTAGAAGCCCCTTCAAACCGCATTTTGGAAGCCCCTTCGAAGCCAGGACCAGGACCAGGACCAGGACCAGGACCAGGAGCAGGGAATATCGGAGCTAGCGCTCCTCGTCCGAAACCTGCGGTTTCGAACGGCCAGCCTGAGCCAAAGAAGAAAGCCAGCGGAAGGTTCAAGTATCCGGAGTCTTTCGAATCGTGGTGGCATGCTTACCCGAAAGAACGTCGAGTCGGCAAAAAGAAGACTTACGAGGCTTGGGCAGCCGCTGGTAAACGAATCCGAAGCGAGAAAGGAATCGAGGCGCAAGATGCAGCCAAGTTCCTTCAGGATCAAGTCGAGGCGTTCGCGGAGAGCCCCGCAGCTCAACGAATCAAGTACGTACCACATTCACATCGCTGGTTGAGTCACGGTCGCTATGACGACGATCCAGCTTCATGGAGGGAAATTGAGAATGAGACCGGAGAATCTAAACCTTGGGGAGATGAAAACGCTGTTTTCTGATGTGCTCAAACGGCCGTCAGCGAACTTGCATTGGGATGATCGGCTCGACCTTGAGTCAAGAGTCCGTCAGTATCGCTACTTAGCCAGAGACCTTGGAGATCGATACGCCGATTGCACATTCGAAGACTTCGAGCTGTACGCAAAGACCAGTTCAAAGACTGGCGGAAAGGTCAATCAACAAGAAGTTCTCGATGGCGTGAAGGCGTACTGCGAAGACATCGAATCGCTTCTCAAAGAACACGCCAGCGGCTTGGTTCTGTTTGGCCCTCCCGGTACTGGCAAAGATCACTTGATGACCGCCGCTCTGTACTGGGCAACCCTCAAGCACGGTTACCGTTGTGTCTGGCGAGACGGATCGGTTCTGGCTCAGCAGATCAGAGCGATGATCGGAGGCAACGAGAGCGAGAGTCAGTTCATCGATCGCCTGGTGGATCCACAGATACTCGCCTTGTCCGATCCAGTTCCACCGAAGGGCGAAGCTCGCGAGTTCTACGTTGACGTGCTTCAGCGAGTCGTTGACCGTCGCTATCGCCGGCATCGATCAACGTGGGCAACGATCAACGCTGCCGGAAAAGAAGCGGAGCAACGACTGTCGCCGGCGTTAGTCGATCGACTTCGCCACAATGCCACCACGTTTAACTGCAACTGGCCTACCTACCGAAAGGTCCGATCATGACTGTCAAAAACCAATCTATTCCAGCTCAACCAGGGTGGTATCTTCTTTCGTATGAGCCAAGTGAAGATCGGGTCTACAGAGAAGCAATCGTAGCTTGGATTGTCGACTACTACGTAGATAGCGAGGGGGGTGCAGAGCGGGCATTAGCGATGGCGTTTCCTGTAGGAACCAGTCTTTGTCTTTGTCCACCATACATTCTGAGTCCAGATGGAACTGTTGAAGAGCCAGATGCAAGGTTCTGGGATTCTGAGCAGGATTGGTTTGATTACATGAGGCGAAAGGATAAGGAAGCTTCATCGTGACTATCGCTTTGGAGACGGAAAACAAAATCCGCAAGCTGAGCGGATACGGCCTCTCACAACGAGAGATTAGCCGTCGAATTGGTGTCTCCCGCGATACGGTTCGTCGCGTCGTTATCGGCGAGCAAGTGAATCGACAATCGAAGCGATGCCCGGAGTGCGGGGCTCTGGTATTCATGCCCTGTCGCGCTTGCAAGGTGAGGAGCGAATTCAAATGAGCAAAGCACCACAACCCATTGGTTCGTTTGTTGACAGTTTCGTTAAGAGGCATGGATTGGACGGGAAGGTAGTCGGTATCGACCCTTCTCTCACCAATACGGCCGTCGCAGTTGGCAATGGTCGTGACTGGTCATTGAAAGAGTTCTCTTCCAAGCCGTTGGGTGACTTTGTTGTAGCTCGAGCCACGCGCTACGACGGCCTGGTAGAAAGGATTGTGCAGTTCATCGAATCAAAGAAGCCGATCGATGCGATCTACATCGAAGGCTATGCGTTTAGCAGAAACCCATCTGGCCAACGCTGGCTGGTTGAGTTCGGTGGCATCTTACGTTGGCACCTGGTCGACCTGGCCGATCGGGTTGTTGAGGTTTCTCCCACCACTTTGAAGAAGTTCGTTACCGGCAAGGGAAACGCGCCCAAGGAATCGGTACTCGCTCACATCCAGAAGCGATGGGGTGAATTGTTCGAATCCAACGATGCCGGCGATGCGTTTGGTTTGTACAAACTCGGCTGTGTAGTCGAGGGGATCGCTGAGGGTGAAAACGTCGCACAGCGTGAGGCGGCCGCCACGGTGAAGGATGAAATTGACGAATGGAGTCGATAACCAATCACGCGGAGGTCATCGTTCGATGGCGAAGGTAAAGAAGAAAGCGGGTGGCCGTGGCCGTCAATCCGCCCAAAAGAAAGCGGCTTCCAAAAAGAAGCAACGGACGTTTGAAGGCAAGGATTGGCCTAAGAAGCCACCCAAGTCAGTTAGTAACGCTCTTGATGAGTATCTGACTGCTAAGCGTGAAGCTGCAGATGCGGCGGAGATGAAGTCTTCGGCACATGAGAAGCTGATCGAGATCTGCAACAAGCACAAGATCACACGTCTCCGAATCGAAGGCGAGAACAAGTTTCTGGAGATCGGAGAGAACCAGACCGCCAAGATCAAAACCATCCCGAAGGACGAGCGGGATGCAAGAGAAGGGCGAGAGAGGTAACAGTCGGCATCGCGTAGCCGCGCCGCATCGCACGGAGGCGATGTTTCAATGGCCCGCTGCCGGCGACAACGAACCCAACGAGGGGAGGAAGTCGCCACTGACTCGTAGTTGGTGAGTGGCATCCTTTCTCTTCAGGCAACAACCATGCTTACCTTTGGATCCTTGTTTGCGGGTATTCGCGGAATCGATGAAGGTCTGCGCCGGTGCGGCTTGGCGCAACTGTACGCCGCAGAACTGGATCCGAAATGCAATCGCGTCGGACAGAAGCACTTCCCCGGAGAGCGGACATATGAAGACGTTGCCACTGTTTGCGGACCTGGATTACGACCCGATGTCCTCACAGCCGGATGGCCATGCCAGGGAAACAGCGTGGCTGGACGGCGTGGTGGAATGGCTGACGAACGAAGCGGACTCTGGGGAGAAGTCGCTCGCATTCTTGCCGAGCAGCGTCCCCGTTGGTTTCT
>TARA_R100001594_G_scaffold40332_2_pt1 | contig 15852 bp, 7 predicted proteins | sample TARA_R100001594 | Tara Oceans TARA_R100001594 (sample SAMEA2622752) | marine metagenome | biome: marine biome (ENVO:00000447); feature: marine epipelagic mixed layer (ENVO:xxxxxxxxx); material: "saline water (ENVO:00002010), including plankton (ENVO:xxxxxxxx)" | depth 150 m | reverse complement strand
TTGCCGCTGGAGTTCTTAGTAAGAACATGGTCAGTAGTAGCCCCGCTAGATTGAGTTAAGGAGTCAATAGCTGCCTGAGCCGCCGTAGCTCCCGTTCCACCTTTAGTGATGGGAACCGTTCCGCTGTAAGAAGTAGCATTACCTGTAGAGGTGACATCTCCCGTGAGATTAGCATTGGTAGTTACTGTAGCCGCATTACCCGTGGTATCTTGGTTCCACGTAGGAATCGCTCCAAGCTTAGAGTAAGCAATAGCAGCATCAGACTTAACATCAGCATCTACAATAACACCCGCCGCGATTGACGTAGCGTTTCCTACGGAAGTCACATCTCCTGTCAGATTAGCATTTGTAGTTACTGTATCAGCATTGCCCGTGACATTACCCGTAAGATTACCTGTGACATCCCCCGTGATATCTCCGGTAATATTAGCAGCAATACTCCCGTCCTCCTTCAGAGTAGCTTTGGAGTCCGAGAGTTCCTGCGTCAGATAGATTTGCTGTTTTTGTGCATCATCCAGATTAGATTCAGTCACTACCGATCCATCAACAAAATCAACATACCTAGCGTCTATATTAGAGTTACGCTTAAGTTCAACTTGGTAATCACTGCCGTCAGCTAGAGTAGCTGAGGTGAACGTGAGATCACCGTTGTCAGCCACAGTGTAATGAGAATTGATCGTAGAAGCAGATACCGAGCCAGCCGCTAGGCGAGTCTTGAAGGCAGACAGCGTTTCCCCAGCGTTGGATATCCGTACTTCTACATGGCTCTTTTTGATATAGGGGAACGTAATGGTACTAGCAGAAATAGTTTCCGTAGAGTCTGTCCCAGTGACACTTGTATATATTCGTGCTTTGTCAGCCATTTGATGTTTCTCCTAACAGGTTATAAGATTCTTTTCAATTTTTTTATTTCTTCTGCTCTTCAAGCATTTCCATGAGTGGGCTACCTAGAGCGCCTTCTCCTCTTCCTTCTTCTCTAGGAATTGAAGGCTCACCTCCAAGATTAAATTTTCCGGGCAAAAGCGTCTCTCTAGGTTCAGATCTTCCCTGCTTTTTATAATCTTGATAAGACTTATGATTCTCCAATAAAGAATAATGAAGCATCATGTTAGGCCAGAAATCCATAGCAATTCCATCATATAAAATTACAGGAGCGTTACCGAAAGTAATGCCTTGTACTTTTTTACCCCTATGGGGTGGTTCCCATGCGTAAGATTTTCCTTTAATCTCATCTAGTGAATCCTTACGCCACTTAGTAATGATGCTTCTAATCAGCGTAGTCGCAGGGGATGACTGAGCATCGGCCCCTTTATTTTTATCATAGAACTCTCTGTAAGCTTCAGAAGTCATTACTCCAAGTATAATCTCGTCAAGAGAGTATAAACCCTTAGTTGCCAATCTTTGAAACAACGGTTGTCCTGTAAAACTTTTATCTTTAAATTCTTCAGTTAACCGCTTACTAAACACTACGTAGCTTTTCCACTGTTCGTCAGTCATGCTGCGACCCTGCGGCGTAGCGTTTTTATCTTTTGGAGATATAAGCGCTAAAGCTCCTCCTTTACGTGGATTAAATTGATCGTAGTTATCTAACCCAGGAAACATATCCTCTAGCTTAAATCTTTGCTTTCTGACTGAAATGTAGTGTTGATAAAAATCATAGAAAGATTGGCCTTCGTGAATAGGGCAAGCAGCTCCACCTAGTTCTTTAGGAAGCTTATAATGTTTAGCTCTTTTTATCTGCGCTTTTTCTAAAGAAGGGTCAGAATCCAGAACAGAAGCCCGCATATCAGCCATAGGAATAGTATTATACCCCTCAAAAGCCATACTAGGCGGGCCTATAGTATCACCCATGGAAGCTAATTCAGAGAATGCTAGGTGCAATGCTCCATTTTTGTTTATCTTTAAAGGACTAATCTGGTTTAACCACAGAGGGCCAGAATCTTTTTTATCTAATTCCCTCCCAAATAGAGGATCTCGAGCCGCAGGTAGTCCGTAAGGAAAAGCTCTTTTCCAAGCTTTGTCCCATCTCGAATAAGTTATACGCTGTTTGCTATCTATAGATTCATTCAAGGACTGCCCCAGAGAAGGCACGAGCTGTGTTAAGTGGTCAGTGAGATGAGTCACAGTTCCATATTTTTGATCTATATCTTTTTCTTCATAAAGATCTCGGACAATAGCAGTCAACTGAGCAAGCCCTTTCAAATACGAAGCATCATCTAAGGCAGCTACCGTAGATGCTATGGCGGCTGAAGCCTCGGATTGTAGTTTTTCTCCAGTTGCTTTACTTATCTGACCTTGCTCGACCATTCTTTCTAATTCAGCCATTGAGGCGAATATTTTCAAAGGTATACCGTATGGTTCTAACCTGTCGAAAGATATGCTGTGTGATCCTATATTAAAACTATAAGGATTGAAGCCGCTCCCAGCTTGTGTAGCTCGCTCTTTTTTATCCCTTTTTGCTTTACCTGTAAAAGTACCTCTAACAGCCGTTCCATACAATCCAGCTATACCGCTATAGATACCTAAACCAATCACCCTACGGGCCATAGCTCTAGAAGCTTCCATAGGACTGCCACTTAAGATGTCAGCTTTATAATCGTAGCTTCCAAAACCCAAACCCAGAGTATCTCCCGCATCTCTCAAGATCATGGTAGGAGTACGAACAAATGGAAAAAACATTCGCAGTGCTGGATTATCGTTAGCGGCGTCATTTATGCGACCTCCCCAAGATTGATTAGGCTCTTTTGGCGGATTCCCCACTGCTTCAGGTTTCTTCTTAGTTCTACCTGTAGGTTGCCCGTCCTTACCTATCTCTGATAAAACCTGACCATCTTCAGAAAGTTTCCACTGATCGTCGCCTTTAAAAGAGTCCCAATCATCCATAGCATCTTTGCGGATTTGCCACTGTTCTAGACTACGGTGATACGCATCTTGCCTCCCTGTCTCGAAGCCACGCTGGAACACTAAATATTCAGCATCTTCAAAAGCAGCTTTAGCGATTTGCTCTCTAACTTGTAAATTTAAATGAGGACTCTTTTTCTGGAACTGATCCATCGCTTGTCTTACATAGAGCGCCTGAGCATGTTGGCTTATTTCTGGATTCTGATCTTTAATTTGTTTGTTAAAATACTGAGACAGTTCTGCTTTAGTAATTGGATTACCATTCGGTAAGTACATATGAGGCTCATTATCGGCAACCCAATGCTTAATATCATCTATAGTCTCTAAACCGAGCTTATCCATATTTGACTGAGCATATGCAAATAGCTGTCCTTTAACACTTGAGCTAAAGTGAAGCTGTTTCCAAACTTGGTCAGCCTGCAGCAAACGTCGAGACGGTTGCCTTACAATATGTTTCATGAACCCATCCCAAAGCTTCCCGAATCCCTCTACTTTAGGATGCTCGAAGAACTCTTTAACTCTTTCGCCAGCACGAGGGCCAAAAGCGTTTTCAGTACCTACTTCGACATTTTTAGAAAGGTTGTCAAAACTAGCTGGATTTCGGGCGGCAAACTCTTGAGCTGTTGTTCCTAGAGTATGGGCTGGATTTTCAGCAGCTAGGGAAGCTCTGTCTATGATTTCATTCGCTTTGTCAACTTGACGTTGCCTTAGTGGAGACAACGGAGGCTGGCCGTACTCATCTGTGCCTCTTATAAATAATCTAATAATATCCCAACCAATTGAAGCTGAGTACATGGCTTGTCGAACCGCTGTTCTTCTCATCGCAGCTTTAAAAGCTGCTGTTTCCATTTCTTTTCCTGTAACTGGATCAACTTTCTTGACGTTTTTCCAAAAAACATCTGGGAGGTAAGAAGAAATAATACGACCTGCGGGTTGAACCACTGCTTTTATAGTGTTCGAAACCTGATTAACCATGTGAGTTTTAGGAGCAGACAAAATCGAGTTCATCCACACTTCGTTCAAACCTCCTAGAAGTCCCGAATAACCTGTTGCATTTTGTAAGGCGTCTACCTCCTTCATGGTAGTTTCAAACTGTTTCACACCGATATTAGGATCTTTACCCATATTGGTAAGAGTCTCGTAAACATCCTCGATTTTTGCCTCACCACCTAAATCTAGGAATAGCTGATCTACAGCTTCTACGATATCTTTTTTCCCTGATCTACCTTGCTCGCCCACACCTTTAAGCATTTTCCGAATATCTTGGAACATTCGTAGGGTGCGACCCGCATTACTAGCTACACCTCTAAGAGCTTCCCTATCCTGAATGATGCGGGAAACAGACTCGCACCATTGAAGTTTTTCCAAGCTTGTGAGAGGGATATCTTCAGCCAACCTTTTTGTTAGCTGTTCTGTCTGCTTCGTTAAACTTTTAACCTGAACAGCCGAACCGATTCGATAGGCTAGGATACGCATCATGGCTTGCTCAGAATCCTTCGGAAGATTTTCTAAACCATGGGGAGTCTCCACCATGTCTTGAAGTTTTTCCCAAGAGATATCATGAGCGTTTTTTAGTTCAGCAAAAGCACCTGAACTTTTACCTCGAATTGAATCCCATAAATCAGCGGGATCCATTCCCAAGGTTTTAGACATTTCCTTAATTTGAGTAGGAAGCTCCTTAGCTAATGCTCCGCTTACTTGATCCTTTTGAAGCTGCTCCCAATTTTTTATGTCAAATTTTTCAGCAAATTCCTTGGAATTTATCCCCAGACCATCTAGTAGAACCTCTAGCTGAACTGTCTTATTTTTGCTTTTAAATTTAGCAGGGAAGAAATCAGCTAACGCTGCGATCATTTCTAATGATTCTGTATCTCGGAAAAAATCAGTATCAGGGTTGAACAGATTTCCCACTCTCATAGCCAGACCACTGGTATTCCCGCTATCTAAATCCTTCAAGATTAACTCTAAGTCCTTCAAGCCTTCTGCATCATTTTCAAAAAACATCTTTTGAAGGACGGCTGTTTCTAGTTTTCTAGACCCAACGCGACTCATAGTATGCACATTGCTATCTTTTAAACTACTGATGTATTTAAAAGAAGAAGACTTATGAGTTTTTTCCATCATTTCTTGCAAAGTATCATAAGTAGCTTTAGTAAGAATGTGGCGAGTCCTACGGTCAAAAGAATTAACCGTAGTCATGTCTATTCCTTTTGATAACTCTTGGACTTTCATTGCCCGCACTTTCAAAAAGTGCATATAGGAGTTAAAGCCTTCGCCTTCTCCTGTTGATTTAAAGTATGAAAGTAGTTGATCTGGGTCGATGCCTATTGCTCTGTAAATTTCATTCTCAGCCACAGCGTGAGAGGACTTAGAAATATCATCTAAAGGAGCTGATCCTTTTTCAAATTGAAGTCCTGCACCCCAGTTAGCCTCAGCTAAGGACTTGTTGATAACAGGTAAACCTTTGCCGCCTTCTCCCAATGTGGAATTAAACGCCCACAGCATTCCAGAGCTGTTCTCGGGAAACTCCCTCAAAATATATACATCTTTTAACTTTGTAACTTTTGCATCACCTACTACTCTTACGTCTTCCTCAAGTACTCCTTTTAAACCTGAGCGAACTTCGAATTGAACTGTGTAGCCATTATTTCTAATAACATCTTCGATCCGTCCAAACTCCCGAACTCTCTGAATGTCCTCAGATTTAACTGTTACACCATGATCGCTAGACCTAGCTAACTGACGCTCCAGATTTAATTTGGATAGCTCCTCTCGTTTAAGGGCATCTTCTAGCTGTGCGTTTACATTTCCAGCTTCTTCAAAATTATTTTCTTTAGTGTTCCGTTCGAATAACTCTTGTAAACGCGTCCGAGTGCCGACAGCACTTCCGTAATCGTCTACAGCATTAGTTATGCTTTTTCTTATCTCGAAGTATCTCCAAACTCTTAAGAGACTATCCATAGTCGCTCCAAGAATCATCCCCTCAGGAAGTCCTTTTAGTCTTTCTTTACTTTCTTCTAAGAATGCTTTGTCTTTTTCTCTCCATGTCAGAGGATCGTCAACAGCTAAGGCATTACCATAAATAGAAGATGCTCCCTTAGACCATTCTTTAGCAAACTCCCACATACCATGGTTAGTCGTTTCCCAATCGTTCGATTCAGCGTAAGCTAAAAGACCGTTACCCAAGTTTCCCTGAGAAGGATCGAATGCCAAGTAATCTCCTAAAGCACCATAGTATACCCCCCTAAGAGCTTGAGCTATCCACTTCCTCCCCGCTCGCGCCTTCATTCCATCTGGCGATCTGGCTAGCTGCTCCTTAGCTCTTTTTTCATACTCTTTTCGGAGTTCTTCTGTGCTTAAATTCTTTTGGCCCGCCATTTTCTTTAAAAGCTTCTTGCCTTTTCCATGAGCAGTACGAGCTTCGAAAAAACCTGCGAGACCTTGAGTTAGCCCTGAAACCGCGTGACCACCTACAGTGGTTTGCTGACCAAAAGCGTCTATCTTCCAACCAGCTTGTTGGGCAGAGGGTAATCCAAACAATGAATGACCTAGTAAATTATAGTTACCTACTGCAAAGTTGTTTACACCGTTCCCCACACCCCTCGCGGCATCAGTAAAACTAAGAATGCCCATCTCCTCCATTCTTTCAGAGATTTTGTCGAAGTCTCCTTGAACTTCTTTCTGCTGAGCATATCTATTGAGAAGCTGAGTCTTTAAATGTGTCTGCACATCTTGCCCAGTTAGAACACTCCTAGTAAAATCATAATAAGCATCGCCTTTATTTTTTGGAAAAGGGTAGGTCGAGGGTTTACCAAGTTCCTGCATCCCTCCGAACTCACCTTGAGGATTCTTAGGCTCTTCTTCTTGAAGTGCTGGCTTATTCTCTGGTTGTTTAGTCTCGTCAGCCATAATTATTTTTTATCTTTATTGTCTACAACACCGTCGTTATTGGTATCCGCTTCTGGATTCCACCGAGCTTTTCGAACTGCGCTCACCTTAGGGTCTTCCTGTTTTCCTATTTTAGTTGTAGCTTTTGGATCACGTTTACCAATCAGCTCATATTCCCAAGGCGTATCAACAAGAATACCGTAAGAGGTTAGCTGTCTTTTTAACTGCCTAGATTTTTCTACTGAAGTTCCTTTCATTCGGATCATATCAACCCTAAGCGGCATCCACTTAAAATTAGGCCCGCGTTGCTCCAAACCAGACCACTCCAATAGAGGTTGTATAGGTACTCCGTTTTTACCTTGCAACACAACATAATTATCAGCTTCTCTCAGGAAGTCATCCATCATAGCGAAAGTTGGATCTTTATCTTTATTATGTGTTTTGCCTTCGTAGTTAGTGTTGTCTTGATATACATCAGGACTTAGCCGATACGGCCCCATGTGTTTGTAGTAATTATAAACATACTCAGAGTCTCCTACAGTATAAGTAGGCTTTTTCAGTTGATCGTAACCTGCGGAAGCTCCCCCAAGTCTAGCGGCAATGTTCCTATTCTCTAAATACTGCGACATCATATCTATAAGCACATCCATGTCGTCATCTGTGGCCCCATACATACCTAAACCGTTCCCAAAAACCTGAGAAGAAGCTAGTGCATCCAAGAAGCTGGACACTTCTTGGGCAGTTCTACCATGTTTCCCTACTTCAGCTCCTTTTTGGGATCGGCCACTCTTTCCTTTAATCATTCCCTGCATCTGTTTACGTATTCTTTCTAAAAGAAAAGTATTTAAACGCTGATGATGCTCCTTACTTCTATTGAAATTATTCTTAGCCTGTAAACCCCACTGATGGGCCTGAGTAGCTGCGGCTTCTCCCTCTAAATGTGGAGTTCCGGGGTATCTCCTATTTAAAAGAAGGTACTGATCCCTAAAAAAGCTTTTTATTTTTTCTAAATCTAAAACATTAAGAGGAGAAGATCCCTTCAAAATAGCTTTTCCACTTGATTCATCTATAGAAATATTAGAAGGACGGCTACCGCCTTGGTTTCCGTAGAAAAACTGAGCAGCCCCTAAAACTTGAGATATTTTTTCTTGCTCCTCCTCATTAATTAGTCCTCCGTCTCCAAACCAAGCATTATAAATATTAGTTAAGAGGTAGTTCCTAATGCCTCCTGCAGTAGCGTTATCTCCTAAACGATCTTTCCAGAATGAATCTAGAGATTCTCTATTTTTAGGAATAGCCCGACCAACTGTTTCACCAGATGGTAATTGTTTTTCTTCAGCAAATTTTGAGGGATCAAGATCGCCGTTGGCTATCTTTGTAAACAACGAAGCAGATTCTAATACTAGAGCTAGTCCTCTACGGTTATCTCCCATTTCCACTTCTTCATATTTAGCTAGAAGCGGGAACAAATCTTTAGACCAACCGTTTGGAAGCATCTCTGCAGGAATCTGATCCCCTTCAATCAACTTATTATGAAATTCCAGAAGATCTGGCAGAGTCAGTGTGTGGACATCAGCTACCTCAGCTACGCTACCCATAGTATTTTGGAAATCATTTAAATTATTGAAAAATAAATGACTCTTAGAAGAAGCCCTAGAACCATAGCTCCAAGAAGTTTTACCACTTTTTGAATTTACAGTTTGATACGCTATATTTTCTGGATTCCAGTTAATAGATTTAATATCAGACTCAGGATTAACTAAGCCACTGGGGAAAGGGATATGATTCCAACCATCCTCATCTCTAAAGAGAGAACTTAAGGGAACACCGTGATGCCCGAGCATTGTGTGGATTAGCGTGTTCTGAATCTTTTCGTTATCTGGCCTTTCTTGAAACGCTGCAACATTCTTTACATAAGCTTTTGTAGCCATAACATCATACTCATCAAACGCCCTCTGAGCAGCGAGACTTAGATGAGTACCTTGGCCTGACAAAAAGGGACTCAGTTTAGATTTAGCTTTGTTTAGTAGATTAACTTCGTCGTCTACTGTCGCAATCGGATTACCCGTTAACCTCTGGTGGATCTCGTTAATTTCTGGGAGAACAAGCATACCCCGATAAGAATCAGGGCTAAAACTTTTTCTAGAGTAGTGAGTTTCAAGTCCTTTTGGCATAACACTTTCCAATTATTAATCTAGTTGTTTAGCTTCCAGCCTAGCTTTAAAGAAATCATCCCATCCCTCATAGTTATCACCATCTTTATTTTGCTTAGATGTAGGCCACTCCGATAAATCTTGTAGAAGAGTAGTCTCACTTATTTGAACTTTTTCACCACTAGGTAAAGTCCACATAAGCGGCCCCTTCTCTTGTGTTAAACTCAGTTTAACAACTTTCTCAGCCGAGTCTCTCCCAACTGTATCAAAAATCTTTTTTACCGCTGACGGGTAAACTTCATTCATAAATTCTATAATCAACTCTTTCCCCATAATAAACGGAATAATTGAAGGATGGAGCGGTTGCAGCCCCATACCACTCCAAGGATCACGAGTGAGTGAGTTTCGAACACCCTCTTCCATCCTACCTAAAATTTGTTGATCCAAGATAGAATTGCGAAACGCGGGATTTACTGTCAACTGTGTGCCACTAAAACCTCCAAGAGAGTTAAAGAGTAAGCGTGTAAATTGAAGCTGCTTTGTTTGATTCAAGTGCATCAATTTTAAAAACGCAGCTCCCTCCTCTTTAAGCGTTGCTAAAACTTCTTTAGCTTGGGTAGAAGTCCAGTTGTTAGTATGGAAATAACGCTCTAGCTGAAGTTCACTTTTATTGTCTAGAAGGCCAGCATCGAGCGCCCTGTAAATACTCTCAACCTGAGAATGAGAGGGTTCTTCGGCATAGCTTTTAAACTCAGGAGAGTCTTCGACCCCCAAAAGTTTTTTTATAAATTCGTTATGTTCTGTTGCAATCTCAGGAAACAAAGTTTCTTGAGTTACTATAAGCATATCTAGCATTTCTTCTCTCTTTTCTTCCAGACCTTTGCCTTTAAGAAAAGTCCCATTCTTTTTTATCCTAGCCTCTACAGCGTTCCTGTATAAATCAATGAGCATATTCTGATACTCAGTATACTCAGCCTCGGCTGCTTCCCGTTGCGCTCCTTTTTTAGTCCTATCTTCAGTCCTCCGCGCTCTTAAGCCTGATGCTTGACCCCTTAAGATTGCACTCACTGTGTAAGCATCAATGTTTGAAAGAATACGTGGAGGTATATCCTCTGTTGTTATGGGGTTCCCGTTTAAGGTCAATCGACCTTCTCTCAGTGCTGTTAAAAAACTAACAACATCATTTGTTGTTGCTGGTTTAGAGTTTCCTTTTGTTTCTATGTAATGAGTAGAAAACAACTCCCCCAACTGTTTCACCGCTGCTGTCATGTTTGCAGCTGCTGTTTGTTTGTTCTTCTGTAGAGCTGACTGCAGCCTTCCATTTAAGTCAAACTCAAGCTGATTATATTTTGATGTAAGTTCCCCTTCTCCTACTTTTCTCCCTGAGCTTGGCTCTTTACTATTTTTTACAGTACGTAGAAAATTTAGTTGCTGAATTATGTCAGTAACGTAGTTGGTATTTGATGGATCAAGAAGCTTGCTGTTTATATGCGCCTCTACTTGCTCATAAAAGAAAAACCGAGGAGCATCGACAGAGTTTCTAGGTAGCGGTACTGAAGCGGCCTTCCAATCACTAGCCGCAGGATCGTCAGGATCATCCGCTTCTTCAGGTTTTCCTGTGAAAGTTCCGGTTGCGAACCAATTTACAACTTCTTGAGGAGACTTAGTATCAAAGCGTTCTTGAATAGAAGCCGCCAAGGCTGATCTATTTTCTCTAGCAAACACCTCTTTACCTGTACGCACCCACTCAGTATTTACCTGCTCTAAAACTGTTTTTATAGCGGGGGCGAAGCCTGCGTCTCGTGTGTACCTATTGTCTCCTACCTGCTTCGTTAGTTTTTTCACCCTTTCAGATAGAATAGCCTCAGTAAACTGCTCAAAAGTTTCAAACTTTCGAATGTTAGCTAAGGCACTTGCAGGGTCTACATCTTCTGGACTTTCCTGATTCGCTTCGGGATTGAAATGGCTATTCCAATAACGATTGGCAGCTCCCTCCATACCTTCTGTTAGAAAATCTTTAGTAGAGCCACTTCTAGCAAAGAGTTCTCCTAAGGTAGCTAGATAACCTTGTTTAGTTATAGGAGATTCGTTCCGTTTTAAATCACCCCGTTTTACTGCTGCGTCTATCCCTCCTTTTATCTTCTTAAGAAGGTCTAACCTATTCAAACTAGCTGCGGATACGCCTCTTTTTAGATCCTCTCGATTCTCCTGATCCATCCGCCCCAAAGCCCAGCTTAGTGAGGCATCACCAAGCGTTTCAAAAGCTTTAGAAAGCTGTTCTAAATCGCTCTGACCTGAGGGCTTAGAAGGAGGTACATAAGCAAACGTACCTACCTGAGCCTGTGTTCTTGGTGTGTAAGTACCAACAGCACTCTCGAAATCTTTTACTTGGAGTCTACGTTTACTCATTAATTAAGCCCTTGGAATTATTTCATTTCCTTTAGTTTTATACTTCATCCCTATATCCGTCATCTTAGTGCCAAACTGCAGAGCATGGGCAAACGCATTAGGATCACGTACAGGAGCCAGAGTAGAAGCTACTTGCTGCTGTGTTCCTAGAGCTATGTCACCCAATACTCGCCCTGTCTCCCTGCTACGCATGGCTTCTTCTTGGTCTATCCCGTGCATATAAGACGCTTGTTGGGCTGAGTACTCATCTATGAGACTATCTATGGATAGACCCGATACCCCTGCTTCACCCGCACTTAGAGTAGCCATAGCTTGTAGCTTCTCGCCCTTCTGAGAAGCAGCAAAACGCTGCCTAGCTAGTGCCTCACGATCTTGGATGTTCTTAGCTACTGTAGCTGAAGCCCTGCGCTGACCCGCTTTCTTCTGAAGATCAGCTAAGTGATTCTGATAAGCTCGCTGCTCATTTGCTGCTTTCTTTTGACTACTGTAAGAAGTAAGGGCTCCTGCTGCGGAGACAGCCGTGGACAGTGTAAGTAACTGAGTTGTCGTTAAAGCCCAAGGGCAAGCCAATATAGCATCAATCATTATCTTCTCTCCTCATATAAAATTGCTTAAACAATCTTTTCTCAAACCCAAACTCAGGAACGTCAGCTATAAACGTAAAGCCCATCCATTTCAACCATCGAATATGTATGACGTTGCGGGCATCTACTAAATTATGTAGAATAGTGTAGTCCCTCAACAATTTTTGTACCCAAAACTTTGAGTTTCTTAGAAAGGATATACGGTTCTTTTCGAACATCTTATCCGAACCTAAGAACCAAATGCCTCCCATAACAGGCTCACCTGTATCTTTGGCTACATGGCTAGGGCCAGTACCGAACATAGCTAGAGGCTCATCCGTCTCTAGATCACTAATGGTATAGCACTTAGTGGAAGCTTCCATGCTGTACTGAAGTCCATCCTTAGGACTAATACCAGCAACAGCATATACTTCGTCAGCGTCAGCTTTCCTGAGGTTAGGCCCAAGTATAGCAGGATCACCCTTCCTAGATCGAGAAATCTTTGCATAAGGGTAGACCCACTCTTCCTTAGACTTGGCGGTATCTGCTGTAATAGGTTGCTTCATACTCCATTGTTAAAAAACAACTAGGGAACGGTGTGTCGTTCGTTAGCTGAATGTCCACGAGCCCTCCCTGAGCTTTCACAGGGAATTTAAATGTCCCGTCTTTGAGAACTAAGTCTCCTCCTAGAGTGAAACCCGTGGTGTTCAGTAACCTACTCTCGAATGGATAAGTACGCGTGGAACGTCCATCAGAAGTCACATTAATTTTAAAGCTGGAGGAGTTATCGTAAGTGACGATCCCATGTCTGACTTGGAAACGACCAGAGGCAGCGTTAGAGCGTCGACCCTGTTCGTTCTGAAGCTTTAAGTAGGGTTTATTCAGGGTGTAAGAGAAGGTGTACTTGTCTCCTACCCATAGTTTACGAGAAGTCAGATCCCCTTCGACTGTTATTGTGTTTGTATCCCCTGTCTGGTTAACAGAGAACCTCGTTCCTGAATTTTCTGAAGACCCGTCGGCTCTAGTAGCTACATCTATAGTTCCATAAGAAGTATAGGGTAGAACTATGGTGGTCAACTGGGTGTTAGAATCATAAGAAATACTACAGTCTGATTCTTTTACTCGTCGATCCAGTGCTGTTTTAAATTCAGAGTTCGAATCCTTATCACCTTCCTTGAAGGAGAGACTCTCTAGAAACAGTCCATCAGTTCTCTTAATTACTACGTACAAATCCTTACCCACAAAGTCTACGTTGTTTACCGAAGAACCTGTATCAAAAGTAAACTTAGACCAGGAAGATTGCACCCTGTCTCGACCCCTATAGAGGTATCTATAAACATAAATACCATTAGACAACCCCGAAGATGTAATCACTACAGTGGGGTCTGCCGAACTACTCACCATTTTTGTGATGTTCCCTGAAATATAGTTAGGAATGTGTGCGCTAATGTCCTGACCATCCATCTGCTCAGTGTCGGGGGATACAAAATACTCCATAACACCTGAGTAATCCCCACGGGAGAATGGAAAATAAATACTACTGCCGCTAACTGTAGAGTCGGCTGTGGTATCTACCTCAAACTCAGTCTCTTGAGAGATCGACACCGTGGAAGGCGTAAGAACGTCACCGCCTGTTAGCTGGAACTGAGTCTTATCAGAGAAAAGGATAAGGTTTCTGCTAAAGGGAACAGCACTCTTTAGGTTTGATACTTTATTGTGAGAAGCCCTGATGTCTACTGGGTCAGAACCTAGAGTTTGAGTAACAGTCGTCCTAAAAAAGTTGAAGTACTCCCCTGTCTCAGACATAGAAATGTTTTCACCAGAGAGGAACGCTAGTCTATCTCGGAACAGAACTATGTTTTGTATCTTCTTACCTACAAAACTAGGATTAGGATTGGAAGTGGTGTCTCCTACTAGACGATTCCCCCAAGTTCCTTGTTTAAACGTAAAATCTCCAGATGATTCTCTGATTAGAGTATGGCAAAAAGTAGAAGCATCAATCAGGTACTCTGTAAGTGGTGCTATATCTTCAGCCCATGTTCCCTTACCGAAGGGGTTATTTGTCGGGGAATCTGCTGTGAATTTCACATAGTAATCATCAGTGTTAGCCTCCACATCTCCATAGACTTTAACTCTTTTACCGTCCCTACAATACATAGGTAAATTAGTAAAAGCATCTGTCTCATACTTCACAACCCCCATAGCACCGTCTCCTAAAGAGTCTGAAGTAGTGATTTCAAAGTCAGCTCCATCGTCTTTAACAACTTCAATGGTGGAACCCAAAGAAGAACCTGAGCCAACCTGAGTTGCGGTGTACCCTGTCAAGGCTGTAATAGAAGCGGTTAATTGGTTAGCAATATAATCAGTAGCAATTAAGTCTCGGTCAGAAGCAGATGCTCCATCGGGTGTAGTATGCTGTAGTTCGCTAGAATCTACAGTTACATTATAGTCTGTGCCGTAGTCACCTTGTTTAATGTAAACGTAGGCTTTCCAGCGAGTGTCTGAAGACACAGCCGAGTCCATAGCCACAGTAGTATCTGTGTTAACAATAAAACTATAGTCAGCTATGCTCGTGGACTTAAACTTTGTAGCGGGAGTAGAAGAAAGAAGATACTCAGCTCCGTTAGTTGTCGTTACTGTTTTTTCAGTCTTATTAATAAGATCAAATACAGCTATAGGATCTAAGGATACGCTCTGAGTTCCAGATCCATTACCACTCATAGAAACTGCAGACCCTCCGCTTGTTGTGGATACTTGGAAAGTACCAGAAGCAGGGTTAATAACATAGAACCTAGCAGTCTGATTAAGATCACCGAGGTCAGCCCCGTAGAATCTCACCTCATCTCCTGCTACAAAGGAGTGACCAACACAGTTAACTGTATCAGTGGAGGAGTCTAAAGTAACAGTAGATTTAGAGGCAGCTCTGATAAATACCATATATCTCTCTGAAGAATCCCTGTTCAAAGCTCCTGCCCACACATCAGTAGATGGTGCTGAGGTGAAAACCTTGGCAATATGCTCGGTAGGGTTCCGCTTCGAGAGCCCCACCACTGGGGAGGACATACCGTTTATCTGCTCTTGAGCTTGACTAGGAAACTTCTGAGAGTCTGCCTGTTGAGACACACCATTCAACAGGTTTTGGATGGTTGTGGATACTTGTGGCATTTTACCAAGCAGTAGTTCTACGGTAATCGCTAATAGTTTTCATGGGTAGGTGAGCATCAAACACAGAATAATCTGACCCCTCTGAGTCGTACTCTCGTAAGGCAGCTAAGGCTACCAGCTCCTCCCTTGTTCCGGTCTGGGTTAAATCTGGAGAACCCATAGACCGATCCTGAAAAACTCGGGCAGTCCTTAGAGTGATATATCTTCGGGCTGTTTCTGGAAGATCATCCCAAGGGAGGGACACGACCTCTATGGTTTTTATCTCTGATTCGTCAAACTCAAAAGAATTGTCAGCCCTGTTGTATAGCTTGTTGCCCCTTAGGGTGACATCCATATCACTGTACTGCCCTACTTTTGTGTCCACCCTCAGCACAGTGGGGCCAAGCACGATCTCTTTATTAGAATCGGGGGCGTGTTCCACATCGTAGTTGGTGTTGAAGTGCCAGCCTTGGGACAAAACCTCCAGTGTTATCTCGTCCAGAGTCCTCTCAGCTAGGGACACATCCCCGACACCTGTAGAATCTTCCAAGCTATTTACTGGAGCCTCCCCGATGAAGCTTAGGACTTGGTTTACTGCCTGAAGTTTTGTCGTTTTTCCTAAAGTCGCCATAGCAATGTTTTTTATTTATCAACTTTCAGCAAATTACAACAAAAAAAAGAGAGGAGTCCACTAGGGACTCCCCTCATGATTACTATTAACAACTAATTTAGTCGTTCATCAGCACCACGCCGCACTCAGGACGCAAGCCGCCATGACCCATAGCGTACTTGGC
>TARA_R100001594_G_scaffold17763_2_pt1 | contig 15854 bp, 16 predicted proteins | sample TARA_R100001594 | Tara Oceans TARA_R100001594 (sample SAMEA2622752) | marine metagenome | biome: marine biome (ENVO:00000447); feature: marine epipelagic mixed layer (ENVO:xxxxxxxxx); material: "saline water (ENVO:00002010), including plankton (ENVO:xxxxxxxx)" | depth 150 m | reverse complement strand
GTTATACGAAAAGCGCAAAGTGTTCCTAGTATAAGCGCCATTTATAGTTGTTTATATTTGAAATTTTAGAAAAAAATACATGGCAACGATAAAAACAGTAGCAGAACATTTAGACCTTTCATCAGTAAGGGTACATGACCTTTTCAACGAAAATATACTTATAAAGTCTGGCAAGTCAGGCGGACAAGACCTAGATGATTGTCGTGTAAGATACATTCGTTATTTAAGATCACTTTCTAAAGGTAAACATCATGGAAGTGGCGATTTAAACGAAGAACGAACACGACTAACCAAAGCACAAGCCGATAGAGCAGAGTTAGAGCTACAAGAAAAGGAAGATGAACTAATATCAGCCGATCTAATTAAAACAATATGGTCTGATTATGTAACCAATGTAAGAAGCAAGATATTAGCACTACCAACCAAGCTAGGACACCTAACCCAAGCAGCCGAAACACCACAAGAAGCACAAGCCATTATCAAAGAAGCTGTGTATGAATGTTTAGAGGAATTATCAGAAGATGCAACAGCTAAATCCGATATGGCAGACGATAAGTAATATTTGGAAACCACCACCCAACTTATCCGTAGCCGAATGGAGTGATAGCTATAGAAAACTATCATCTGAATCATCAGCCGAAGCTGGTCAATGGCGTACAGATCGTGTGCCATTTCAACGAGAGATTATGGAAGTTATCAATGATCCAAATGTTGAAGAAATAACCTTCTTAAAATCTAGCCAAGTTGGGGCAACTGAGGTGCTACTTAATACGATTGGCTATTACATAGACCAAGAACCATCAACCATACTATGCTTACAACCCACACTAACGATGGCACAGGCTTTTAGTAAAGATCGTTTAGCACCCATGCTTAGAGACACACCAAAACTGAAAGGCAAGGTTCGTGATCCAAGAAGTAGAGATGCAGAAAACACCACCCTACACAAGAAGTATGCAGGTGGTCATATAACGATAGTTGGTGCGAATAGTGCAAGTGGTCTCGCTAGTAGACCAATTCGTGTACTGTTATGTGATGAAGTAGACAGATTTCCTATATCAGCAGGAACGGAAGGTGATCCTATTAATCTGGCGAGAAAAAGAACAACTACCTTTTGGAATCGTAAGATTATCCTAACATCAACACCCACAATAAAAGGATTATCACGAATAGAAAAAGCATACGATGAATCAGATAAAAGAGTGTATAAAGTACCATGCCTAGAATGTAACCAATACCAACAACTAAAATGGCAACAAATAACATGGCTTGAAAATAAACCTGAAACAGCTTCACTATCATGTGAACATTGTGGAGTAATTATCCCTGAAAGTAAAAAACAACAAATGTTACTGAAAGGAAAATGGGAAGCACAGAATCCTGAAGCTAGAAAAGTGGGCTTTCATATCTCGGAACTCTATTCACCTTTTAGAACATGGGTTGAGTTAGTGCAAGATTTCTTAGAAGCTAAAAAATCGCCTGAACAGCTACAGACCTTTATTAATACATCATTGGGAGAAACATGGGAAGAACAAGGAGAAGAAATAGAAGCAGAAGGTTTGATGGCTAAGTGTGAACAGTACAATCACGAAGCTATACCTGATGAAGTCTTAGTAATAACAGCAGGAGTAGATACACAAAACGATAGAGTAGAAGTTCAGGTTATGGGCTGGGCTGATAATCATGAAACTTGGGTATTGGAATATAAAATCATTTGGGGCAATCCAGCCACAAGAGAAATATGGCAAGAACTAGATGAATTTTTAAAAGAAATCTACACCAAACAAGACGGAAGCAAATTGCCTATTGCTTGTACTGCAATCGATTCTGGTGGACATCATACAGATCAGGTTTACGCCTTCTGTCGTGGTAAGAATCAAAGAAGAATATTCGCCATTAAAGGTGCATCTACTAAAAACAAACCAATAGCATCAAGACCAACATTTGTAGGTAGAAGAAGAACAGCACTTTATTCAATTGGTGTTGATACAGCAAAAGAGTTTATTCATGCAAGACTAAAAGACGAAGATACCAACCTAATACATTTTCCCAACACAGTAGATGAAGAATACTTTAAACAATTAACTGCTGAAAAACGAATACAAAAGTTTGTACGAGGTAAAAAAACAATGGTGTGGAAGCAAACTCGAAAAAGGAACGAAGCTCTTGATACATTTGTGTACGGACTAGCAGCAATCCACATATTGCAACCGAACTTTGATAAGCTACTACAAAAAGGAGTAGATACAGAAAAAGAGCCAAAAATTCAAGAAAAACCATCATTAATTAGGGATAGACGAAGATTATATCGTAGAAACCCTAGAAATTTTGTTACGAGTTGGAAAGATTAGCATTATAATTTAGGTTACACTATTGACATGAGCAACTTATTCGACAGAGCAAACTATCCAACACAAGAACCAGACGAGCTAGTAGTAGGCGATAGATGGGTTTGGCGTAGAGACGATCTAGTAAGTGATTACCCTTTAGATACCTATGCTCTTGAGTATAGGTTCACAGAAGATAACACAGGATCATCAAATGCTTTCACTATTGCAGCTACAGAAGCAGAATCAACATATTTAGTTGAAATTGCTAGTGCTAGTACAGCCAATCAAGTTGCAGGTGACTATCAATGGGCTGCTTTCATTATTAGGTCAGCAGATTCACAAAGGCTGGTAGTAGATCAAGGCAGAACAACGATCTTACCCAACTTACAAAACACAACAGCAGACTTAAGAAGTCATGCAAAGATTTGTTTGGATAATATAGAAGCTGTATTAGAAAATAGAGCAACACAAGATCAGATGTCCTACTCAATAGCTGGTCGTTCTTTATCAAGAATGTCTGTTCCTGATTTACTTACATTTAGAGATAGATATAAAACCGAATATAATGAAGAAATAAAAAGAGCAAGAATAAAAAACAATCAGGACACAGGAAACACAATAAAAGTTAGATTTTAAAAATGGCAATTTGGGATAACTTATTTAAAGGTCGTAAGAAAGTAAAGCGTAAGGCTAGAAACTATGCAGCAGCCAATTCAGGCAATCTATTTGCCGATTGGATTAGTGGTTCTAATAGTGCTGATGCAAATATACGCTTTAATCTAAGAAAAATAAGAGATAGATGTCGTGAACAGGCAAGAAATAACGATTATGCAAGGCGTTATTTACAGCTTTTAGTTACCAATGTCGTTGGACAACATGGTATTAGACTGCAATCTAAGGCTAGAAATCCTGATAATAAGCTAGATTTTATTGGTAATCAGCTTATAGAAAGAGAGTGGCGTAAGTGGTCGAAGCGTGGAAATTGCACCATAGATGGCAAAATGTCCTTTATAGATGCTCAAAAACTATTCATAGAAACACTAGCTAGAGATGGAGAGGTCTTAATTAGACACATAACAACCAATGATGCTAACGATCCATACCGAATACAGTTCTTAGATGCTGATTATCTTGATGAAGAAAAGAATCAACTGCTTAAAAATGATGAAGAAATCATCATGGGTGTTAAATTAGACAAATTCAAAAAGCCTATTGCTTATTTATTGTTTAAAGACAACCCCTACAACAATGGCTTTGGTAAAAACAACAGACAGCACATAGAAGTACCAGCCGAAGATATACTTCATGCTTTTAAACCTGATAGACCTGAACAAACTAGAGGATTGCCATTTATGACTACAGCTTTAGCAAGATTAAAGATGTTAGATGGTTATGAAGAAGCTGAGCTTATAGCAGCTAGAGTGGGTGCTTCTAAAATGGGCTTTATTACTAGCCCAAGTGGTGATGCTTATGTCGGAGATGATACAGAAGATGATTACACCCCTATTATGAGTGCTGAAGCAGGTACATTTGAACAGTTAGCTGAAGGACAAGGGATAGAAACCTTTGATCCACAGCACCCAACATCAGGATTTGATAGCTTTCATAAGTCAGTATTACGAGGTATAGCTTCAGGATTAGGCGTATCTTATGTCTCATTAGCCAACAATTTAGAAGGCGTTAATTATTCTTCTATTCGACAAGGCACATTAGAGGAGAGAGATAACTATAGGATTCTACAAAAGTTTATGATTGACCACTTTATTCAACCTGTTTTTGAAAGATGGTTACTACAAACAATGTCATTTAAACAAGATTTCATGTTACCACCAGACAAATACGACAAATTTTCAGATAGTGCTATCTTTGTCGGAAGAAGCTGGGGCTGGATTGATCCTACTAAAGAAGTAAAGGCTAATGTTGATGGCTTACAAGCAGGAATAGTAACCCTACAAGATGTGCAATCGAATTATGGTAGAGATGTTGAAGAATTGTTTGAACAACACCAAAGAGAAGAAGAACTAGCTAAAGAAATGGACATTAAATTGGCTTATCAGCCTTATGGGGCTAATAAAGCACCTGTTGAGCCAGACATTGAAGGATTAGAAGATGGGGAAGGGCAGCAAGAGGAGACCTAGAGCAATCTCACATAAAGAATTTGAAGATCGTTGGGATAAAATCTTTGCTCGTAAAAAAACACCCAAACAAGGTCTAACCAAAAGACATAAAGACAAAACTAAGTACGACAGAAACACCACTAAAAAAAAGACACTTGAGGAAGTCGCTAAAAATAGTTAAAATCGAAGGATTATGGAACAAGAAGCAGAAAACCAAATAGAAAACTCTGAAGAAGAAGCTCAAATCGAAGAAGCCGAAGAATCAGCAGAAGAAGCTGAAGAATCAGCAGAAGAAGCTGAAGAATCAGCAGAAGAAGCTGAAGAATCAGTAGAAGAAGCTCAAGATGCCCCTGAAATAGATTGTGAACATGAAGCAGGGTGCGACAATGAAGAAGAATGTGCTAAAGAAGAAGAATGTTTAGCCGAAGAAGATGCTGAAATCGCAAGGTTTTACGCTGAAGAAAACCTACAAAGGGCTTTTGAATTTGATCGTAATAAGATTGATGAAGATAAAAGAACTATTGAAATAGGTGTATCTAGTGAATTACCTGTAATGAGAGGATTCGGATATGAGGTTTTAGGTCATAAAGAGAATGAAATAGATATGGATTTTATGACTTCAGGCAGATCGCCACTTCTTTTAGACCATGATCCTACTAAACAGATAGGTGTGGTAGAAGCATTTGGCGTAGATCATAAAAATAAAAGAACAATAGCTAAAGTAAGATTTAGCAAAAATAAACAAGCTGATGAAATCTATAGAGATGTTATAGATGGAATCAGACAGAACATAAGTGTTGGCTATCAAGTCAATTCTATGCAGAGGGAAGATAACGAGAAAGATGGCGTACCCATCTATAGAGTAAATTCTTGGTCTCCCCTTGAAGTTTCTGCTGTAAGCGTACCAGCCGATATGTCAAAATCAGTTGGCTTTGCTCGTAGTAAAGAAACACCAAAAATTAAGATTAACCCTAATAATAAAAAGGATATAAAAATGGAAAACGAAATGAAAACTCCAGAAGTAAATCCTGAAGAAGTAAGAAAAGAACAGGCAGCAGAAGCTAAAGCTATTCTTGATCTTGGTGTTCAACACAACAAGAGAGATATGGCACATGAAGCTATCGGCAAAGGTTTAACTCTTGCACAATTCAGAGGTGAACTTCTTGAAAATATCGCAAACGATAAGCCACTAGACTTAGCATCTAATGTGGATATGAATGAAAAAGAGCAAAGAGAATACTCATTGCTTAAAGCTGTAAGAGAATCAGCAAGTGGAAGATTATCAGGTCTTGAGAAAGAGGTTTCAGATGAAATCGCTGCTCAAACAGGTAAATCTGCTAGAGGTTTCTATATGCCAACTAACATAGCATTTGGTAAAAGGGATCAAACAGCAGGTACTAACTCACAAGGTGGATTCTTAGTTGATACAGACCATTTAGCCAATGAATTTATCGGTGCATTATATGACAAACTAACAGTAGGTGGTCTTGGTGCAAGATTAATGTCTGGCTTAAAAGGTGATGTTGCAATACCAAAACTAAGTGCTTCAATTACTAATGCAGCTTTTGTTGCAGAAGGTAATGCCCCTAGTGAAGGTGCAGCTACATTTGCACAAGTAACTATGTCTCCAAAGACATTGGCTGCTTATGTAGATGTAACTAGAAAACTAATGATGCAATCTGATCCATCAGTTGAAGCTGTCTTAAGAGACGACATTATTAATCAATTCGCAAGAAAGATTGATGGTGTAGCTATCAATGGTGGTGGTTCTAATGAGCCTTCAGGTGTTATTCAGAACTCAGATGCAACTGTAGTAGCTATGGGAACTAATGGTGCAGTACCAACTTACGCTAAAACTGTAGATATGGTTAAAGGCGTTGAAGTTGCTAAAGCAATGGGTGGAAATCCAGCTTTCTTAACTAATCCAAAGGTTGCAGCAGCTTTAAGAACTACAGCTAAGCAAGGTTCAGGCGTTGAAGGCAACTTCATTCTGAACGAAAATGACATCTTAGGTTACAAAGTTGAATCAACAACATTAGTACCATCTAACCTAACTAAAGGTAGTGGTTCTAACCTATCAGCAATGATATTTGGTGACTTCAGCAATGTAATGCTTGGATTCTGGTCAGGTGTTGATGTAGTAGTGGATCAGGCTTCACTATCTACTTCAGGTGGCACAAGACTAGCTTTCTTCCAAGATTGTGATGTTGGAATCCGTCATGGTGAAGGATTCTCAGTGATTAAAGATATAATCGCTTCATAATTAAGTTTTACTTAATTTAAGGGCTACTTAGGTAGCCCTTTTTTTTTATGTATAATGGTTTTATGAATGAAGATCGTTCAATAAACTTTATGAGGAAATTATGGAAGTAGTAGCAACTAGAGATGTTTTTTATAATGGCACTTGGCACAAAGCAGGTGACACATTTAATTGCGATGAAGATGATTACGCTGGTTTAGAAGCAGCAGGTGTAGAAAAATCAAATGGTAAAGCACCAGCTAAAGCTGATAAAGCAGAGAAAGATTTAAAGACTAGATAATGGCATTAGAATCGGCACAAGACCTATTAAATTATTTTGATACCGATGCACATGGGGTAAGTGCATCTATTTCAATTAATGGCAGTAGTTCAACCATAAAAGTAATAATCAACAAGGACTATTTTGCGATAGCAGGAGAATCAGTTGATATTGATGGTACACAACCTATAGTGACTTGCCGATCTTCTGATGTAACAAATGTAGATACAGCCGATACCATAACTATCGATTCTGTTACTTATAATATTATCAATGTACAACCAGACGGAACAGGGATTACCACACTAATTCTTCAAGACTAATGCTTTTATATACTGAAGCACAATTAGATGAAGCATGGTTACACGATTGCGATATTAGAAACAATCTAGGACAAAAAAACTTCACTCGCAAAAGATACGAAAAACTGTTTGTGTTTTATCTGGATCGTATTTTGGCAGGGGAACAGGAAATTGATTTAAAAATAAACATACCAAGATATATGTTAGAAAGCATAGATCAAGAAATTGGTTTAGAATTAGAACAGGAATTACATTAAGTATGAAAAATTTATTAAAAAATATTGTCGGTGCAGTAGCACCAACACTCGGAACAGCATTAGGTGGACCTTTAGGTGGTATGGCTAGTAATGTTATATGCGATGTTTTGGGTTGCCCTAACAATCCTAAATCAATAGAAAAGGCTGTTGCAGAAGCAACACCAGAACAGATGATGAAGCTCAAGAAAGCAGAGCAAGAGTTTGAAGTGCAAATGAAAGAGTTAGATGTAGATATATTTAAACTCGAAACAGAAGATGTGCAAGACGCTAGATCAAGATTTAGTGGAGATTGGACATCTAAATTTCTTGGCTTTATAACTATTGGTGGCTTTATGGGTTATATCTTTTTAGTTACTCTACAACCACCTGAACAAAACTCAGAAGCATTAATTAATCTAGTGTTAGGTTATCTTGGTGGACTTGCATCAGCAGTTATAAGTTTTTATTTCGGTGCTTCACACACACCTAAAGAATAAGTGCCAAAGAAATCAAAAGCACAATTCAAATCAGCTTATGTGCCTGTATGTGGTCGTAGGGGTAAGAAAACATGGCAAGGCAGAAACAATGTTGGCACTTCAACTATGAATAAAAACAAAAAAAGAAGCTGGAAGAAATATCGAGGGCAAGGCAAATAAGCTACAATAAGTTATGGCACATTTAAGACAACAAATTAGAGAACGAGTTGCAACCACGCTTACAGGTCTAACTACAACAGGCTCTAATGTCTTTCAATCAAGAGTTTATCCAATAGAGAACACCAAACTACCCTGTTTGTTGATCTACACCAGAGAAGAAAGCTCAGAGCCATTAGATATGTCTCCGCCTCGTACTATAGAAAAAAGATTATCGCTTGTTGTAGAAGGTTATGTGAAGGCTAACAGCAATTATGACGATACTATAGACACTATTACAAAAGAAGTAGAGGTGGCTATGTATGGCGATAGATTAATAAACAATCTAGCTAAAGATAGCTTTTTAGTCAGTACAGATATAAGTTTCAATGGAGAAGGTGATAATCCACTTGGAATTGTTGTAATGACATTTGAAATACCTTATCATCATACAGAAGGAACTTTAGAATAATATTATGGCAACATTTTCAGGATCAGCAGGTGTCGTTAAAGCAGGTGGCAACGCCATCGCAGAAATTACATCATTCTCCGTAGAGCAAACAGCAGATACTATTGAAGATACTTCAATGGGTGATAGTGCAAAAACTTATAAATCATCATTAACAAGTTTCACAGCTTCAGTAGATGCAAGATTTGATGATACAGATACAGCTCAAACTGCTATGTCTATAGGTAGTTCATTAGCATTTTTATTTCAACCTGAGGGATCAGGTTCAGGTGCTTATCAATTATCAGGTACAGGCATAGTTACAGGCATATCACAAAGTCAGGCTCACGATGGATTGGTGGAAAGATCATTCTCTGTACAAGGTACAGGTGCTTTAACAATAGGAACTGTTTAATAATTGAAAGTTATAGATAGAGCAAAAGCTCATTTTGATACCCTAGATATCAAAAAGATCATCGTACCTGAGTGGGGCGAGGAAGATAAACCCTTAGAGATTTATTCCAAACCCCTAACTCTCCAAGAAACTCAAAAACTATGGGCTATGGCTAAAGATAATGAAATGACCATGTTAGCCTATGTGCTGATCTATAAAGCACTAGATGAAAACGGAGAAAAAATCTTTTCTTTAGAAGATAAACAAGCACTCCTTACTAAAGTAGATCGTAATGTTCTCATTCGTGTCTCGAATGAAATTATGGCAGAAGAAGCACCTGAAGAAGTAAAAAAAAATTAGACCTAGATAATCACCTTTATAATCAACTACAATTAGCAGAGATTCTTGGTAAGTCTTTAGACGAGATACAACAAATGTCTATGGAAGAATACCAATTATGGACAGCTTACTTTAAAATAAAACAAGAACGAGCAAAACAGAATGGCAAGTCAAGCATATAAAATACTAATAAAAGCAAAAGATCAGGCAAGTGGCACATTTAAAAAAGTGGGTGGTGCTGCTAAAGGTGCTGCTGGTGCAGTTGGTAGTGTGGCAAAAGTAGCTCTGGGTGCTACTGTAGCTATAGCTGCTGTGGCTACAACATTAGCAGTATTAGCTAAAAAGTCATTTGATTTTGCTGATGCTATCGGCAAAGTGTCCACTCGGACAGGAATGGCTACTGATACCATTCAAGGATTTCAAATTGCTTCTGTGTTAGCAGGAAGTACAGTTGATGCAGCAAACACTTCATTAGAAAAATTTACACGATCTGTTGGTGATGCACAAAGAGGTCTAAAAACCCAAGCCGATATATTTAGAGATTTAGGAGTTTCTATTACTGATGTTAGTGGCAACACTAAAGATATGGACACCTTATTCCGAGAGGTTACACAAGCAATGAAAGGTTTAACTTCACAATCTGCCAAAGCCACAGTAGCAGCCAATCTATTTGGTCGTGCTGGAATTAAAATTTTAGGTGCTATTGATGGTATGGGTTTAGGAATAGATGATTTTATTGAAAAAGCAAAAGACTATGGCTTGATACTAGATCGTGACAGCATCAAAAAGTCTGAATTGTTTAATGATACTTTGTATGTTTTAACCAGACAATTTCAAATTTTAAAAGCTGAAATTGCAGTTGCCTTCTTGCCTATTTTCCAAAGATTGACAGCAATGTTTGTTCTTAGTAATCAAAAAATGTCTGATGGTGAAGAAGGTGTTAAGGGTTACGCTGAAACTATTAGGGATAGTGTGATAGGTGGTTTTTTATCTGCTTTAAAAACCATGAATGACTTTTTAAAGGGTATAGGTGCAACAGTAAGTGGTTTTAAAAGATTAAGTCTTGAAGCATCGAATTTAGGAATACATCTTCAAAGAGCAGGACAAATGTTTATGATGGTTGCTCATGCAGCAGACAAAAATGTGCTTAAAGCAGGTTTGGCTTTAGCTCAATACGAAGCTCTTGGAACACAATTTGTTGATGTTGAAGCAGCAATGGCAGAGTTTAATAAAACAAATGTAGATACAACTAAATCTTTAGACGATATGATAACAAGCCTTGAAAAATTCCTTGAAGGTGCTTTTGGTGAGCTTGATCCTGAAACAAAAAAAATAGTTGATGAATTGTTTAACCTTAGTGATGCTTTCAAAGTTGTTGAGGGTGGAATAACAGATAATCTTGATCCTATGGCAAAACTCGCTGCAACTTTTGAAACGCTTGAACAAAGACAAATGCAATGGAAAACAATATGGGCTAGAACTTTTGATCAAGCTGCCGATGCTTTAACTGATTTTGTTGAAACAGGGAAACTAGAGTGGCAAGATTTTATGAGAATGTTATTAAGAGATATAGTCAGACTGCAAATTCGTATGCAGATGGCTAATATCTTTGGTTTTATGGCTACAGATGATACACCAACACCAGAACCACCACCCCTTCCTCATGGTGGTTTTACAGGATTTTCAGGTGGTGGCTATACAGGTATGGGTGCAAGAGCAGGTGGTATAGATGGCAAGGGTGGTTTCCCAGCAATACTACACCCTAATGAAACAGTATTAGATCACACAAAAGGTCAAGGTGGTGTAGTAATCAATCAAACAGTTAGTTTTGCTACAGGAGTACAAGACACAGTTAGGAATGAAGTTTTACAACTATTGCCTGATATAGCAGAATCATCAAAAGGTGCTGTTTTAGAAGCTATGAATCGTGGTGGTGTTTTTAGAAGGGGCATGAAATGATAATTACAGTACCAACAAGCCCAAACTACGCTACAGTTTCATTTACGCTAAATAGAAATATTGCAGCTTCACGATCTGTATTTACTAACAGACAAAGAATACAAGAATACGATGGCTGTTATTGGACAGCACAAGTAACACTACCACCAATGCAAAGAGCAGATGCTTTAGAGTGGACAACATTTTTAACTAGGCTACAAGGTGTTAAAAACACTTTCTTGCTTGGTGATCCATCACATACAACTAATTCAGGCACATACAATGACGATCATTTAGCCACAGAAAACAGAGTAAACGATACTTCTGAAACTTTAACTTTTACTGCTTCTACCTCAACCATAACTGCTGGTACTAGCATATTCACCAATACTTTCGCAGGTGACTTCATTGTGGTATCAGGGGCAACCAATGATGATAACAATGGCACATTTAAAGTAACAACCAAAACAAGTGCTACAGCAGTAGTAGTCGATAGAGCTTTAGTTGATGAATCTTCAACTGCAAATTGTAAAGTTAGACAAAATATAAAAGGTGCAACAGGACTATCTTTAACTAGAGTAGGTTCAGGGGCAGGAACAATCAAAAAAGGCGATTATTTAGCCATTTTAGATGCAGCAGCAACTACAGGTGATCCTGTGCAATATGTCATGGTTGTAGAAGATGCTACAGCATCAAGCACAGATTATGGTGTCAGAATAGAACCAAAACTAAGGGCAGACATAACAGCAGGGCATTATGTAAAATTTGCAAGCCCTAAAGGTCAGTTTAGGTTAGCTTCTAATCAAGTCTCATGGTCTGTTAATCAAGCATCTATTTATGGTCTTTCATTTACAGCAGTTGAGGTTATAAATGGCTAGTAGAGAAGATATACCAGCAGCAGTAGCTAGTAGATTAGCCAATGACGAACAAAAGATCGCTTTTGGTGTGAGCTTAGAATTTGATTCAGGAACGCTTAATTTGTGGTCAGGCATAGGAGATTTCACAGGCAGCGATGGCTTAACTTATACAGGGGCAGGTGAACTGTTAAATATAGAAAATGTTGATGAAGATAAAGAACTATCTTCAACTAATATGACTATTGGTATTTCAGGTTTAAGCGAAAACATAGTTACTTATGCGACAACCGAAGATTATCAAAACAGACCTATGACGATTAAAATGTTTTTCTTTCACCCTGATACCGATGATGAAATTGGTAATGTAATTCTATTCAAAGGTAGAATGGACACACTTACAGTAAATGATGGCGATAGCTTTAGTGTTGTTATTTCAGCAGAAAATAAACTTATAGACCTAACTAGACCAAAAAACCTTTTCTATACTGCTGAAACTCAAAATTTTCTTTATTCAGGTGATAAAGGATTGGAATTTGTTAGCAAAATAAGAGAACAAACTGTTAATTGGGGATCGTTAGCATCATGGGGTGGTAGTGTTGGAATAGGTGATGATGGGGGTACAACAACACCTGAGTATTAATCATGTTAGGTAAAATAATAAAAGCAGCTATAGCTATAGCTCTTGTAAGTACAGGATTACAATGGATAACAGGCACACTTCCAGCAGGTTCTGTTTGGGGTAGAGCCTTTTGGAGACAAAAAGTTGCAGGGAATATTGCTTTATTAGGTCTTAGCTATCTTAGTGCTAAAGGTTCTGAAGATACTACCAAACAAAATCTAGCCATTAAATCAGCAGGTTTAAATGCGATTGCTGCTCGTAATGTTGTTTATGGCAAAACTAGAGTTGGTGGTACAGTAGTATTTCGTGGCACATCAGGGGCAAATAATTATTTATTACACAATGTTATAGCTTTAGCTGGACATGAAATTAATGATCTAAAAAAAATATATATAGATGCAGGTCAAGGTTTAATTGAATTAGACCTAGCATCTGACTTTGTTTCTGCTACTGAAAATGGCGAAACTGTTTATCGAACCACTAAATCAGCTTTTGTTAATACTGATAATGATAATGCTTATACAAGTGGTAGTTTAATTAAAGTAACTTATGAAAAAGGAGATCAAACAACTGCTAATGGTTATGCTGTAAATAATATAGGTGCTGCATGGACAACAGATCATAAGTTACAAGGCATAGCTTATATTTATATTGCTTGTGTTTTTGATGTTGAAAAATTTACTCGTTACCCTGAATTTAGTTTTGAGATAGAAGGTAAGAAAGTTGTTGATCCTAGAGTTCATGAAACTAACAGAACTTTCTCTAGTAACCCAGCTTTAATTATTCGTGATTATTTAAAAGATAACACCTATGGTTTTGGTGCTACTGATACTGAAATTAATGATGAAGCTAGTGGTGCTGGTTTTAAACAAGCAGCCAATGATTGCGATGATGACATAACTACTGAAGGTTCTTCTACTGAAGATCGTTTTGCTTTAAATGGTGAGTTTGGTTCTAATGAAGAACCACAAAGAGTGTTAGAACACATGCTTACATCTTGTGGTGGTCAATTAACTTACAACAATGGTAATTTTTCTTTATTTGTTGGTAAGGGTAGAACAGCAGCAGGAAGCATTACAGATGATAAAGTTTTAGCCCCTGTGCAAATAACAACCAAATCATCTGGCATGGGTTCAGCTAATGGTGTCAAAGCCACTTATGTTAGACCAAGTGACAATTATATTGGTGGAGAAATTACACCCTATAAGGACAGCACCTTTTTAACTGAAGATACACCATCAGGAGAAGCATCAGCCAGCTATGAAAAGTATATGAATTTAACTTTTCCTTACACACACACAACCTATACAGCTCAACGATTAGCTAGAATGGCTTTAAATTATACTAGACAAGATCAAACCTTATCTGTAGTAGTGCCAATAGAATTTTTATCTTATCAAGTTGGCGATGTAGTTAATTTTACTAATGAAAGATTGGGCTACGATGGTAAAGATTTTGAAATTACAGCAATGTCATTTGAATTTATGAATGACAAATATCTAGCTGTAAGGTTAGACCTAAAAGAATATAATTCTGCTGTATTTAATACCTTTACCTATGTAACTGATCCAACATTACCAACAGCACCAACTTCAGGCGATACTTCTGTTTCTCCACCTACCAGCTTAAGTTTAAGTGAAATAGTTAAATCAGGATCAGTAATTAAATCGGCTTCTGTTTTTGTCAAAGCTACTTGGACAAATGCTGTTGATGAAAAAATTGCCAACACTATAGTCATGTATAAAAAATCAACCGATTCTGTTTATGATGGTGTAAGTGTTGGTTATCCAAACAATACTTTTCACTTTAAAGCAGACACAGGCATTACTTATGATGTAAAGGCTTATCATGTGTCGGTAGCTGGAATACATAGTGCTGAAACGGCTGGAGTGCAAATAACAGTAGGTGCTGAAGCTGTAACTTTAAACACAGGAACTATTGGTGGTATTACTATTGCAGCAGATAAATTATATGAAGGCACAGGAACTTTCAATAACTCTAATACAGGATTTTATTTAGATGATGATGGTCAATTCTCCCTTAAAGACAAATTATCTTTTAATGGTACAACCCTAACTGTTTCAGGAAATCTAACAGTAGAAAATACGATAGATGCTGGCAAGATCACTTTAGATGGTCAAGATTTATCAGCTTTAATTTCTGCAAGTGGTAGTGGCACAGGTGGAACTTTTATTCATAATACAAAAATATCCCAATTCAAATGGGTAAATGGTGTAGGCACTACACAATGGGGTTTATTTATTGATAACACCAATGCACAAGGTCGTTTAGGGATCGGTACAGCTAGTAATCCTACTTCTGCCCTACATATTTATAACACTACACCACACATTAGATTAGAAGATGCAGATACAAGTGAATATGTAAGAATCAAAGGTGACGATGGCAACATGGTCTTAGAAGTTGATCTAGCTGAATCTGATGCTAATTCTTATCTTGGTATTGATATAGATAATGGAGAAAGAGCAAGGTTTACTAGTTCAGGTCTATCAGTAACAGGTAATGCAACAATATCAGGTGATTTAACAGTAAGTGGTACAACCACAAGCATAGACACTACAAACTTAGATGTTAAAGATAAAAATATCACTTTGAATTATGGTTCTGGAGATACTTCATCTAATGCTGATGGTGCAGGAATAACTATTCAAGATGCTGTCAATTCTTCTACAGATGCTACTTTCACATGGAACGCAAGTGATGATAATTTTGAACTTTCACATGGTTTAGATTTTGGTGATAGTGCAAAAATAAGACTAGGTACAGACCATGATGCCAGCATCTACCATAACGGAAGTGATCTATTTATAGATGAAGCTGATGCAGGAAGAATCTTTATAAGAAGTAGTAACGAAGTAAGAATAAACAAATATACAGGCGAATTTATGGTTAGAGCTATAGCTGATGGCTCTGTATATCTTTATCACGATAATACTGCAAGATTACAAACAACAAGTAGTGGTATAGATGTTAATGGAACTATAAATGGTGTGGGTGGTAATGCATCAGCCCCTAGTTATATATTTGAAGGTAATACTGATACAGGGTTTTTTCACCCTGCTGTGGACGCTATTGGTTTTTCAACTGCTGGTTCTGAAAGAA
>TARA_R100001594_G_scaffold71251_2_pt1 | contig 15877 bp, 22 predicted proteins | sample TARA_R100001594 | Tara Oceans TARA_R100001594 (sample SAMEA2622752) | marine metagenome | biome: marine biome (ENVO:00000447); feature: marine epipelagic mixed layer (ENVO:xxxxxxxxx); material: "saline water (ENVO:00002010), including plankton (ENVO:xxxxxxxx)" | depth 150 m | reverse complement strand
GTGGACGATCTGACTGCGGAACAGAAGAAGAAGATGTTCTACCTGTCCCAGGCCGCTGCGATTGGAGAGGTTGCGATCAGCGGAATTGTTGCCATAGCCAATATTTGGGAAGAGCACGCGGCCAACCCGGTGCTGGCCGGTGCCTTGTCTGCTGGAATGGCTGGAATAACCGCAGCCCAGATGTCCATGTTGGCTTCTGAGAAACCATCATTCGACATTGGTGGCGTAATTAAGGGTGGCGTTATGGCGGAATCTCCAGATCAGATCGGAGTAAATGTTTTGCCAGGCGAATCTGTGCTCAACCGGGCAGCGACAGAGCGCATTGGAGAGCAGGGTGTGAATGCCTTGAATTCAGGCGGAAACATGGGTCAGGAGATTATCGTTGTACCGGCCTACCGACACTTTGATAGATTCATCAAGGATGAATACCGAAAGGGCGGAGCATTTCGCGGATTCTTCAATGATGCGAGAGAGTATCCAGTCGGACAACGGAGTTACTAATGGCGTCAGATCTTTCCAAGGCTCAGTTTCGGGGCCTTTTGATCCCGGACCCGCGTCTAACCACCATATGGTCAGCTCAGTCTTCTTTCACCCAGGCAGACCCACTACCAGGAATACCAGAAGCTCAGGGCAACTATGACCTGGCCCTTACATCAAGTGGGGATCAGCCAGCATCTAAAAGTTATGTGATCCGCACTTCCGAGCCTGGTCACCCATCAAAAACGGGTCCAGCATCTTTCATGTGGAAAAATCAGGGAGATGCCTCCACATTATACCGTGGGTGGGATGTTCCAAACGTCATCACTAGCTACCAATCTGTGATCTGGTCAGAAACATCTACCACTGGTGAATCTGTAAGACATCCGTCCGTTGTTTCATTGGACGATCAGACGGTAATTTGCGCCTACTATTACAAGGACGCATCTGGAAGTGGAAGTTACTCGATTCGAACTCGCACCATGGCAGCAGGCTCCTCAACCTTTGGGTCTGAAGTGGTGGTTTATACACAATCCAACGAACCAAGCGATTCGATTGACGGTGACTTTCATGTACACCTCCTAAAGCTTCCCGGTGACCGTGTACTCCTCTATTACTTGGCCGAAACCTCATCCGGCCTCGGGAATATCCGGGCTTATGAATCCACCGATAAAGGCGCAACTTGGACAGTGGCTGCCAGCGCGGTACTTCAAGACCCGATTTCCATCAGCTCCGCTGCGGCAAGCAGTGGTGACACTACGTTTCGGATGCAGAGAATACGGGCAGCCTACGGGGGCGGTCAGGTATTGATGATGGTTGGGCTTTTAAGCAACAATGATGACTTAACAAATAGGCAGTTATGGAAGCAATACGCCTCCGACTCTGCCGGGCTGTTCTTTACTAAAGTGGAAGACGCGCCCACCACAGGAGTAGCGTGGGCCAGTGTCTCTGGGTTCGCATATGAATTGTCTAAGTTCGACGTTGCCTATCAGGCATCGTCCTTCATTGTTACGTCGGTACAGACCGAGTCCGCCAAGGTGGTTACAATCTCGAAGCTTGGCTCCGCATTTCAGGCGCTTACAACCGCTGAAAGCGTTTCAACCTCCGAGCTGAGTATAGATTTTGCTCCGATTAGTTCAGATCCGTCCAACAATGGAGAATTCACTTCCGACGTTGAAGCAGATGAGAGTTGCGTAGCGATATCGGACAATGGCCAAATATACATTTACGCCATCGGTAAAGGGACTGTCTCTCCAACTACAACCAGGTTCGGTGTTTGTTTCGTATCCAGAGATGACGGGGACTCAATTGAGTTCTTAGGTAAATCTGGGATTATCGCTGGGGACTCGACATACTCATCCCCTGCCGGGGTCTGGTGGGATGGCGGGGACACCAGTACAGCCCCATCCACGTTTGTGACCACTTTTGCTAGGGGTCGGGTGGTCATGATGGGGCTGCATAGGGCTCATCCAGGAACCCAGGACTACAGCCTATCAATGCTCTCATTAGGCGGAAGCTCTACGGTTACAATGCCAGCCATTGAGGGGTATACCGATGAAACCAAGCGCGGTGGATGGGAGTACAACTGGCTCCCGTTCGACTTACCCGGAGACACTGGGTATTGGACTAGGGCCACAGCCTCTACCGGGGCCGGTGTATCGGAAAGCCTTTCATCCGGGATGTTGTCGATAGCCATAACTGGGGCCACTGAGTATAACCGGTACTCTGCCAACCCCGGTTCTTCTGTGTTTAACGACGGGCTTCTCGTTCGTTTTTCAATGCTGTGTACTGCCGGACAGGTCGCGAACTTAAATGTTGGCGTTCGAATCCGCTTGGCTCAGAACAGTCCAGATAATGATTACGATGCAACCATAGCTTTCGGTTCTACTGCATTTAGGGTTTATGACAATAATGCTTCCGCCCAGATCGGATCGGACGTTTCGATAGATATGACCACCGAGCATGAATTTATTGTGGCAATGAAGGGCGGCTCGGACGGGAACAATGATGGGGTTTATCAAGTATGGTACCGACCCAAGAACAGCGCGAGCGATAGAGAGTGGACAAAGTCCATTGGCAGCACGACTTTGAACAATGATACGTCGAGTGCCGCAACAAACAATGAGATACTGTGGGGAAATATCGCTGTCCCTGCATCAACGGCAATAACGAGTAGCAAGTGGTCTGAGTTTCATGTCTCTATGGGACAATCTGTTGGTGAAAACATAACTGCGCAAGTGAACCCAACAGACTTGTGGGCAAAAGGCTATTCGACCGTTGGTGGTCGCTCTTATGTAGATGCTGGGACTTTTATTACAGCCTACGGTGGCCCTGCACGCAGGGATGATCTATTCCTCGTAAACACTCGATACGGGTACCCGATAAGTCGGATCATGTTTTCCGAATCCCAGACTCCACGGGTAAAGTGGAGAAGCACAGGTGTTACTCAGCAAACAATCGCCCTTGCCTTGGACAATACAATTTTGGGCGATGATGACTCGTTCCCAGGGAATGACGTTATCGGAATTTGCCTACTTGGTATCAATTGGAGGACCGGTGAGCTTCAGGGCTACAACTCTGGGACAACGTCCTGGGACACAATAGCTGAGATTGATTCTGCATCGGGCATGACTGACCTGCATTGGACCCGAGAGGGTGGGTCCATTATGCCGAAGGGAACCGCGTCTGGGAGCCAGTATTTATACACTGCTGAGTTTGAGGGCGGAACTTTCGGGTTGAAAGACGCGACCGGTACAAATCTTAGAAAGATATCCACCAATACCAGTGGAAAGTGGAAGGGGACCACCACCCAAAAGCTCCCAACTGTTATCTTAGATGGGGCTGCAACCTCCGATAGATCGTCTGGAAATCTTGGGTACATCATGTCGCCAAGCGTGACTGTGATCGCCAAACTCAATGGTGCCAAGTATGCCGGATATCGACTTATGATTGACGCGCAAAGTACCGTGGATGGATACTTTGAAATCGGAAACGTAATAGTCGGATGGGTTGAGGCTTTCGGGCGCCAATATTCCAGGGGCCGCATAATAGAAACCGCTGCAAACACCTCGGTAGTAGGCAGGACGGATGGAACAACTACATCCAATAACTATGGACCTGCCCAAAGGAAAGTTCAGTTGGCGTGGACCGATGGGGTAGATGTCAGCTCTGTGCAGGGTTCTTCTCCAGATCCAGACTATATACTTGGTTCGGCAGACGGAAGCGCGGAGCCCATCGCAAGCGTGGGTGGTGTCCCATACCAGATCGAGGGCATTGTTCGCATGATGGATGGGCCAGACAAGGCTGTCGTATACCTTCCATCTGTGGACAAGTCGGGAAACACAATCACCCTAAACAGGCGTCACCAGTTTGTAGCTGGTCGGCTTACATCTCCTGCGCGTCTGGAGAGTGTTGTGGGTGACGAGAACGTGGACCCTGGGGAAGTTTTCAGGGTTGCTTCTGTGAGTATTGAGGAGATCGTGTAATGCCGATCAGGTTTAAGGAAACCAATTATTCTTCGCTGATCTGGCTACTCGAAGTCACTTTTGCGGGGAAGGATTATCGGTTTTCCACTAAACCGGTAGATATTTCCAAGGATGATGGATCTTTCATATCTTTCGGTGGGGGACTCGATGATCCTGAGTTTAGTGAGACACTGAGCAGGTTTGACCACTCTATTGACCAGCAAGTAATATCGTTAGATTTAGACTTCAAAATCGACGTAGCAAGCCAAATCCAAAAAGGGCATCACCTATCTGGCTCCAAGGCCGAGCTGTCATGCGTTCTTGTGTCCGATGGCTCTATTGAGCAAACCTATGAGGGCAGAATGATCGTTCTTTCTGGGTTTGTTGGCTCCCCAATGTACGCTTTTCCAGATCGCCCGAAAGGCATTGTCAGTCTTAGCGTAGAGGCTTCTGCTGCACAGGACAATGGGAGGATTATACCTTCCACCATGTCTATCCAGTCAGAGGTGACTACAGCGAGTGAAACGCCGCACGATGGAAAGCCGTATCCATTAGTATTTGGTACTCCGGGCACATACCAAGACTCCGATGGCACATCAAGATATTTCCCAGGAAGCCCGGCCTACATACTGAACTACACCACATCTGGCTCTGCTGCGGGATCGGCAACCAGACTGTTGATCGCTGGTCATCACGTAAATGCTAAGACTGTAATGATAATAAATAACATCGGCGACAAGAAAGACTTCGCCGTTGTCAATGGGACAGATCAGTTAGGACGAAACATAGCCTACTGCGCTGTCACATTTGATTCTGGGGTCTTCGATAATAGAGAAGAACCGTATTGGGTGAACTGGAGAGATGCCGAGGGGTCGAACTACGGTGGTGGGATTAGGAATCCATGGAGGTTGAACCAAGACCTGAATGGTGCAGGAGATGTCATTAGGTACGTCTTACAGTTTTCAACACTGGAAGTCGACCATGGCGAGTTTGCGGCAGTATCGGACTACTTGAATAAGTTCAAAATATCGGGGTACATCAGTGATTTTGAAGCCAGCCCGTGGGACTGGGTTTCAGAGCTTTCAAAGGTGTTGCCGATATCAATTAGGAACGGCCCAAATGGGCTCTACCCTATAGTTCACGATGTTCGAGCCCTACAGTCCTATGGGGTTAGCATTACTGCATCTCCAGAGTTTCAACAAATTAGCGCGGTTCAGGTAGAAGCTGGACTTTCTGAAATATACAACTCGATTAGCATTGGATATGCATTTAATGCGAACGAGAACAGCCCGTGTCGGTATGGGGTTACCGGAATTAAGCAGTCTGGCGATCCATCCAGCTTCTCTACTGACGCCACAAGGGCATCTATTGCCAGATATGGTCAAAGATGGAAAAGGGTTGAGAGCGCATACGTGTACGATCGAAGCACGGCTCAGAAAATCATTAAATACATCTCGGATACAGAAGCGCTGCCCGCACAAAGCGTAAGATACCTGGCCGCTCCCAGATTTGCTTTTCTGATGTTGGGAGATATTGTATCTTTGACCGATAGCAACCTCGGCTTTACGAACCAATCGTGCTTTGTTTCAGCGAAAGCATGGAGCGTGGATTCTTGGGTAATTACTCTAACCATTGATAGAATCCCTGATAGGGATACCTACACTTCTTGAATGACTGACTGACGGAGAAGAAATGTCCAATACGGTTACTCGAAAGGGCAACGAAATTGTTGTCCAGATCACAGAAACGAGCGCTTCAAGCTCGACCGAAGAAACTATTGATCTGGGCGTCACCAAGGGGAGGGTACTTCGCCAGACTTGCGTGAAGACATCAGGCAGCGGCTCGACGGTCGATCCGATTCTGACCCGTACCTCTGGTGGAACCGGGGTCAACGTAGTGATGGAGAACGGCACAGCGGCAGCTACTGTTGATAACCAGGTGACCGGCGGCGTGCCTTTCTACAGCAGCACCGGTAAGCTGTACCATAAATCTTCTCCCGATACGGGCAGCGATAATGCCATTTCGGCAGAATACTTAATCTCTGTTGGTTGGGGTGAATAATGGCTGTCTCAAGACCAAGTGTAACGGGTGGTGGTGGTGGAACCATTTCTGGCGTCACCGCTGGAACAGCTATTTCTGGAGGAGGCACCTCTGGTAGCGTTACGGTAAACCTGGACATCAGCGAGTTGTCTGACGGCGTGATTGCCACCGCAGACAAAATGCTTCTGTTGGATTCCGATGGCAGCACTCAGATTGTAGAGTCTGTGGATGATATTGCCGGGAAACTCCCGGCTTTAACAACTGAGGCAGCAATAGATGTTTCTTCCGATTACATGCTCTTCTTGGATGGCGGCGCGACCGGTACAGCTAAGAAGGAGGCTTTGACAGATCTGGCTTCCGCAATGGCTGGAACTGGCCTAAGCGCATCGAGCGGCCAGTTGAACTCAAGCGCGACCGGTACTGTGACTAGCATTACTCCAGCAGCCGATGCCGGCTCTGGAAGCGCCATTACAAGCTCTGGAACCTTTACTTATTCGGGCGGGACGGGTGTCACTACTTCTGTTTCAGGCACCACTGTAACGATTGATGCAGACAACAACGGAACTGTCACCAGCGTCACGGCATCCAGTGATAGTGGCTCTACAAGCGCGATTACGGGATCGGGGACCATTACCTTTGAGGGCGGCACCAACGTTACAACTGCCGCAACCGGATCTACGGTTACGATCAATTCGACAGATCAATATCAGGGCACAGTCACCAGTGTCACCCCAGCGGCCGATACCGGGTCCGCTACTGCCATTACATCATCTGGCACATTGACTTTTACTGGTGGAACGAATGTCGACACTACCGTAAGCGGCACAACCGTCACCATTGATTCTACAGATCAATATCAAGGTACAGTCACAAGCATTACGCCAGCAGCAGATTCTGGTTCTGCTACCGCCATCACAAGCAGCGGAACCCTTACCTTTACTGGCGGAACAAACGTAACTACAAGCGTAAGTGGAACAACTGTGACCATTGACGCCTCTGGTGGCGGGACAGACCTTGGCGCCCTGACTGAGGCTGCTGTCAATGTCGCAGCGGACTCTTTCGGGTTTGTTGATGCAGATGACAGTAACAACAGCAAGCGGGACACTATTGCGGATCTTGTCTCTGGAATGGCTGGCACAGGACTCTCCGCATCTAGTGGACAACTCTCCGTCAGTGGAAGCTCTACAGCCTCAGCGATGACATCAGATGGATCGCTCACGGCCGCAGATGCCGCTCAACAAATTATTGCAAACCAAGTATTCAGCTAGGGGTTCATTATGGCGACATTCACTAAGGCACATTTAAGCGGAGCCGCTGACGGTTTGGCCGTCAAGGTAGCAGCTACCAGCTCGACGGGAACGACGGTTCATACTGCGGTATCAGGAACCACAGACGGGACCTTCGACGAGGTTTGGATATGGGCGACCAATACCAGTGCAGCTTCGGTACAGTTAACGATCGAGTGGGGGACCACCACAGCCGCTGATGGGAATATCATTGTAACGGTACCGCCCAAGGAGGGCTTGATGCAGGTAATTCCCGGCTTGATTCTCCACAACACTAAGGTGGTAACGGCCTTTGCGGCCAGTGCTGACGTAATTTGCCTGCACGGCTTCGTTAACGAGATAGCCTGATGACTCGTCGCTCACGATTTACTCGCGTTGTTGGGTTTGAGAACAATCGGCCCCATCTGGCTGGACGGTGGCGCACCATTTGGGATCTAAATCTCAAGGGTAACGACATCTCTACGACTGGGGCTCTAACCGAAAACGCCGGTTCCCTGACGACTCTTGAGGGCTTGCAGTACCATTTATTTATGGGTACTGCGGCGGATCAAAGCTGGACCGTGACGGCTGATACGGGGATAGTTGTAGACTTCGCAAGCTCAAGCTCAGCAGAATCTCGATTGGACCTAAAAATTCCTCACGTACCCAGGCTTTCAGATGGTGGGTTTCCACGTCTACGGGTCAGCGTGGCTTTTAGTGGTTTAGTCGTGAGCCACAATGCTGACTTTGTTGGGGCCGGAATTGGTTCTTACTGGAGGAAACATGCCGCTAGCCCAAATCCTGCTGCTTGGACTGTATACGACTGCATAAACACGACTCCTGCTTATCAGTGGATTTCAAGGACGATTAAGGACACGCTCGGAGATGGCACTCCGACCGGAACAGAATCTTCAGGAAGTGCAGCCGACCCCAACGACGCAAACAATGGAGTCATAGTAATAGAGGACGCCGGGCAAGGTGTTTGGATTTCTAAAGGAGACTCGAACACGACAGATATTATTACTGGATCGGGCACCACTCACACGTATCGGGCTCAAAACAGCACGCAAGGATACACGGGCTATACAAACTCGCAGAAGGCCATTTTCTGGCGAAGTAACGCCGATTATGATGGACCCTATGTGCAGCTCAGAACCAAGTCAGGAAACGACGGTTCGCAGGCGATTACCTGGGAGCGTATTGTCGTGGAGGCATTTCTGTAATGAAAGATATTATGTACATAGCGGGAGCCCGAACAGCAAACTACCAGCAGTACAATGATGATGGCAGTGCCACAGATTTTATGGATGGCTATGTGGTAGAGGTGTTTGTTCCCGAGTCCAGGGTAGAGGATATCGATCGAAATGACACCTTAAGAAGAGAGGTTACCTCTAAGATTAAGGCAGCCATTGAAAGCCTCGGAGAGTAGTCATGCCAGACGCCCAGATTGCATCCATTCAAAACAGCCTGACTGAGATCAAGATTTACGTTGCGCGTCTTGATGAGCGCGCTGCTGCGCGTGAAAAGCTGATGGAGGTGCAGTCAACTCGGCTAGATTTCCTTGAGCGCAAGGTTTCAACTTTGGACAAGAAGATCGTCGGGGCCATGGGTGGTGTGACCATTATCGCCTACATGCTTCAGCTTCTTGTCCCGTAGGAGAGCATATGAGACTTCCCCCTATTCTTGAACAAGTAGAAGCCCTCGGTCATAAGGTGTTTTCCAATGGGGATTGGGACATGAACATCATTGGCATGCGTTCTAAGGAGCGCAAGGCTGGGAAATTTGATGATCGAATCTTTCTGATCTACAAATGCCAAGGCCAGTGGCGCCAGCACATGTGGGCTTGTACCACAGATCCAGGCACCTATTACCTGAAGACAGCATCGAAGGACTGGCACGATAAGGGAACGGCAATCACAGCCCCTGGACAGTACAGAGGCAGTCATTCGATTGGGACGCACAAGTCCTACACCGCGTTGGTCCAGACTGGAAAGATGAAGTGCTTTCGGGACAAAAATATGGATGAAATTATCGATATGGATCCTGAAACTATCGAGGAGGGCAGGTTCTCCTTAAATATTCACCGTTCATCTGCGACCAAGATCTCCAAGAACAACTACAAGTGGTCTGCCGGGTGTTGCGTGTTTGCTGATCCTGCGGGATTCGATGAGTTTATGAGGCTTTGCCATAAACAAGTCCGACAACGCGGCTGGAAGAGCTTTACATACACATTGATCGAGGAGAAGTGATGGCGATCAAAAACAGAGAAGAGCGGAGGGCACGTCGCCGCCGAATTTTCAGGGCTGCGGTTCGCCTGGCCCATGAATTGTTCCCAGAAGACGAGGGAGCCCGAAAGAAGTGGCTTGTAGAGACAATCGCGGGCAAAATTGATATCCCGATGCTTAATGAGAGAACAGAAGAGAAGGTTCTCTACGCTATCATTGATTTAATTGAAGACTTGGTGGACTGATGGACAAGAAGATTGCTGGAGGAGTTGCGGCCGTTGTGGGAGCCCTAATGTATGGCGGGGCTCAACTTCTCGACATGGAGGAGCGCATCGCTGTCATTGAGGGGCTGCATCCTGAGATTGAACAAGAAGAATTAAACGAGAAGGCTGAAGAGCTGAAAGAAGAGCCTCAGAAGCCCTCTGAAGAGCCGGAAGAAGCCAAAGAGGACAAGGAGCAGGAAGAGAAGCCTGAAGAAGCTCCAGAGGCCCCTGAAGGCGAAGAAGCGGCAGATCCAATCGAGGAGTAGTTATGGATCCGATGGCCGTCGCAGGGGATTGGTCATCGTTAGGCCTGATCCCATTCCTGATCTACATGCATCTCAAGGCAGAGAAGCGTCAAGACAGGCAGGAAGCCAAGATAGACGGGCAAAGAAGAGATTCCGATCAAAGATTTGAGATGATGGCCAAAACCTGGCAAAAGCAGCTCAACGACATGATCGAAAAACATGAAGCCAAAGAAGAAGCGGTTCGCGATAGGTATGATGGCGTTGTGGCAAAGCTTGATCGAGAACGTAAAGAGGGTGTCGACAGGCTTTTGGAAGAGATGCGACAACTCCAAATTAAAGTCGATGATATGGTTCGATTTATCGCTCGACCAATGAGGTGACCCCAGATGCTCACCCAAAGCACCTGGGGCCTGCACTAAGCAGTTCCCTCCAAGGACTACTCAGCACTATTCTCCTTCCTTTCCTTTACCCGCTTTGAGCCACGGGTACGCCATTCTACCATTAATCCGCTTCCTCTTCCCCTTTATGCATCCAAGACTGCGAAGGATAGCAGCGGCCCGCATACAATCGGACTTCGTTTGGCTGTGGGCTTCTTTCCCGATGGCTTTCTCCAGGATCTCCCAGACAGTGAAGGCGTGGTCGTTTCTGATAAGCCAGGAAGATATTGCCATCTCCCAAGAGTCCTGCTGACGAAACTCCTGCTGGATGATTTCCAACTCTTGCGATGCGCTGGCATCCAGCCACCATCTCTCATTGTTGCGGTACAAAGTTACAGCCTCAGCCCAAAGCTGATCGATGTCTCTCTGGAGCTTTGGGATGCTTACTCTTCCACATTTGATGACATGCCACCTACGGTTGCCGGTGTTGTCACTAAGGAACTCTGCTTCATTGGTGGTTCCAGCGAAGACGGTCTGGCGCTTCCGGGTGACCATGTTTCTTCCGTATGACGGGCGGAAGCGGTCTTGTCTTGAGCTTAGGAATGCCTTTACGGTTTCAGCCTCTCTGGGCCGGATAGACGCAAGCTCTGCAAGCTCATAAATCCAGATCCCTCCACTTAGAGCTTGGTAGCAGTCTTTTGACCGCATATCGAGGGCGGAATCGCTGAACCATTCGTCCTTTACCGCCATCGTCTTCAGGGCTGTGCTTTTCATGATCCCCTGGGGTCCAGCAAGAATGACTACCGTGTCGACCTTGCACCCAGGTTCAAATATCCGCGCCACCATACCGATCATCCAGCGCTTACCGATCTCCTGGTACAGTTCATTCTGGCCACATCCGAAATACTCTTGGAACAAGTTGTCCACCCTTGGGGTGCCGTCCCAATACACTCCGTCAAGATATTCTCGTACCGGGTGCCACTGGTTCTTCCTGGCCACATATCTGACTGCTTCTGCCACCTTGTTGGTAGGCATCTCAAGCTGGTAGACCCGGTCCAGCCACATCGCGATTCCAGTCTCGTTCTCGTCGATGATCTCTTCGCCATCCACGTCGACAGTGTTGGCGAACTCGTTGTACTTGATCCGATCTTGCCATCTGGAATCATTGCTCAAGACCTTCACGGCATTGGTCACCTTCGAGTAAGGCTTCCCCATCTCGGTGACGTTTCCGTCCTTATCTACCCGGTCCCTCTTGCGGTCCAGGGTTTGCCATACGTCCATCTCGAACAGGTCTGAACGTACCTTGCAGATCTCAGCTATCTTATTCAACTCCATCGGGTAGCCTCACATAGGTTATGATGGCGATGCCCCTTGTGGGCATTGCTCAAAGTCATTGCTCTGGGGGTGGGGGTCGGGTTGTCCCCCATCCCCTTTTCTTTTAGCAGTCTACGTCTTTAGTGGCCCAACGACCAAAACAAACGACAACATCATAGGCTGCATCCTTCCCAGTAGCGCAGACCGCCACAGGCATCTTCTCGATTTCAAGAACGATCAGACCCTCGCGTGGGAGTAGGCGTAGGCGCCCTGCTGAGTACCCCTCCAAACGCTCCCTGAGCTTGTATGCGTCGTTCCACGTCTGGACATATTCTGAGAAGGATGCAGCCATCTTTGTATTAACCGGCATCAGAACGGCATCTCATCGGCAACGCTCGTAGAAACCGGGCGCGCCTGCTGTTTGGGCGATTGGTTGTCGCCGGATGCAGTGAAGTGCCAGTCATCAACTTTAACATTGAGACTCATTTTATCTACACCGTCCCGAGATTGATATGATCGGGTTGACAGGTCACCACTTATCCAAAGCTGCTTACCTTTCGTTGCATACTTCTGTAGGCTCTCACCCCTTTTGCCGAAGCAGGCACAGTCGAAATAGGTGGTGGTCTTGTTATCTCCCCATCCGCTATTGGACGCCATAGAGAAACTGGTAACAGTTCCCTTCGATGTCTCTCGCGTTTCAGGATCTCGCGTGAGTCTTCCTAAGATGTTTACTTTTGCGGGCATTGCTCTCTCCTATTTAGAGTTTTTGTAGTTCTTGATTGCTTCTCTGCCTTTAGGGCTCATTAGCCACTCCAGCATTCGAGAGTGTTCTGATGTTGTCATCTCGTCTGGCATCTTGGCCCCACGCATTTGACAGTACGAGTTGATTACATCTTGTGTGTACCCATACCCCTTAACTGTTATCCAGAACTCCCTAATGTTGTCTTCCTGGGTTGGTCTTGGCTTGTTGTAGGTCTTCTTCTTCTCTGTACTGCTCCACTTGGTGTGATCCATGTCGTCAGTTGGGTTCACGCGGGGGGCAATGAGCAAATCACGGATCAGATACCCCAAGCTCGAAGTTCGGGCGCTGGCTATGGCTTTATCCAGTGGCTTTCCTTTTCCAGTAACTACGGGCCACTCCATCGTTAGTGTCCGGTCTTCACCGCAAAGGTGACTAAGAAGCCATGTCGTAACCAGGGTTGGCGGATCTCCTGGCGTGTATCTGATATTCAACTCAAGTGGAAACAGTGATAGCCCGTGCTCTCCACTCAGCTCTGTCCACATAGACATCATGCTTTCAGCACTGGTGTAGTCGTAGTTGCTGAAGGTGTTCTTAGAGTCTTTATCGATCCGCTTTGCCCTCCACTGTGCAGCATGAAGCGCGGCAACAAGTCCACCATGCTTCTCTTTTGGTGGCGGCGGTACAGGCACGCCTGTGTCGTCTGACTTTTGAGTTGATTTCTTCTTTGCTGGCATTGCTTTCTCCTAATTTATTGCTCTTGCGAGGTCATAAAGCGACCCCCAGTATCCGCATGAGTTCTGATGATTGCATCGGGCTGTGGTCATGCGGTCCACGTCGATATAGAACCAAATGCTCTTCTTTCCACAACGCGGGCAGACGACGCCAGATGCTTTCGGTGGCTCCCCAGACACCTTTGCCCCAAGCTCTCTGGCCATCGCCGCCCTGACAGCGGGCTCCCTTCTAAGCCGCGCCATCATTTCCCTCTCATAGTTGCTGGCATCCACGTCCAATGGTGGTGGAGCCTGTCTTCTCCGCCTCTCTCTTTCCTCCTGTTGCTCTTTGGCGATCCGTTCATACGTCTTGGCCTTAAGCCCCTCTTGAAGCCTTTCACGGGCGTTTCCGGGCGTTCCCGCAGTTGTCCATTTCTGTGGCTTTACTCCCCGTCTTACCCATCCAATGACGTTGTGACAGACCGCTTCCAGTTCATCGCACTCTGTGGCGATGCAAGTTGTGATGATCTCCCCCATCACTTCCGCATCATGCTCTGATCTCTTTCCCTCCGGGTCATCGAGTCGAGGTGCCCCATTGATCAAGAATGCACCTTCAGAAGCTAATGCGTGCATAAGATCCAGTGCGTTCTCCCATAAACCAGTTTGCTCCAATAAGATAGTGTATTTAACAAGTTCCCTTGCCTCCTTCTCGTTGATAACTTCCAGTAGCTTCCTTCCTTCTGTCATTTTGGAATCTCGCAACCCCGAAACGTGGGGCCAAACACTTCCCACCACCCCCAAACAACCAAAGCAGATGGTGCTGGTGCTGAGTTTCCAGGGACTCCATCTGGTCCCACAAACCTGATCCTTCCCTTGATCAGGTATACGCATGCCGCTTTCATGCACCAGTCATGCCACCACCGGGTGTCAGTTCTGGCCATTATTAATGCCGTTACAATCTTTCCCTTGCGTGCCTCGTTGTGGCACTTCTTCATCCACTCTCCCAGTCCCCTGCCATACGGCGGGTTCAGCCAAACGCTTCGTACTCCTGGGTGTGATAGATCCCACTCCATACTAAGTGCGTTTTGCTCTGGTGTGATGTACCTCTTGCACTTGGTATTCTCTGCCGTTGCGGCAGCGTCGAGTTCATACTTGTACAAGCTATCGAAGTAGTCGAAGACATGTTGTGGCGTTCGCCAGTCATGCTTCTTCGATGCGAATAGTTGGTCACCGTTCCAGCTCATTTTTGCCATCCTGGGCACTCAATTGTTGAGTCTTTCCCTTCATTTCTCCACATGCTCTGAAGGAATATGACAATGCCTGTTGACAGGTCTTCTGCCGCGTACTGCATTTCACTTGATAAGTTCGGGAACACGTTGTCGATCTTCAACATCCTTTGGCAACCGCTCTGCCCAGCGTGGGGGAAGAGTCTTCCGTCTGGATTCGGGCCGTGACGGCATGTGTCGCATTGTTTCGCCATAGTTTTCCTCCATCTTCCTAATAGACAACTGCGCCTTAAAGTCTGCAACTCTTCGCGTTAGGCCCCCGTCGAACTCCATTATCGCAGACCGTTCCAAATACAGGGCTGTCCAGTCGTCATCCCATTGCCAAACGTCAACTGGCAGCATTCCAAACCTCTACGTCGACCTGCACAAATGGCAGCTCAGATGTCTTGTCTTTGCGCTCACCCTTGATTGCACCAAGCCATTTGGTAGCCCTGATCTCTGACACCTGGGCGTCATCGGTCCAGAGGCAATCCAAACCATCGCCGACACTCTTGATCAGGTTGTCCAAGTCGCTTTTAGTCGTCTTGAGCATCCTCCCTGCCGGGTCTTTCTTCCTAAACTTTGTCTGGGGCCTCTTATAGACAGCAGTGATGGTCACCCTCACAGGCGTGGCGCGAGCTATTGGCACGTCCAGACCCCACGATGCCTTCTCTGCAATATCGGAAACCAACTGTAGATACCTGCGGGTTTTGCTTGGAAGCCTCGCACCACCGGTGTACCGGTTGAAACGGGGCCTTCCCATGGCTACACCTTCTCCTGGTAGTTTCAGAGATATGAAATGTTCCCAACTACCCTCCATTGCTCCTCCCATACGGGCCGCGTTTGCTGCCGGTATTGGGGTTTACCCATTCAGTAGAGATATTCTGCTCACACCAGCGGGCATCGTAGTCTTCTGCAAATGCCATCGCATCGTGTAGCTCAGTGAAGTTCCCAAGGACCACAGACCCATCGCATACCGTGTAATCAAAGTCACCGATGTATACGATTAGATCTGTAGCCGATAGCACGTGTGCGAAGAACCCACAGTCGTTTACGTCCAAAGTCTCCCATGCCATTGCTCTTACTCCTTAGTCGTCTACGATTGCCCAGTACGCAACCAACTTGCCCATGTTGGCCTGCACGATTCCCAATGCCCCAGCAAGTTGCCAGACCTGCACAACATTTGGCGTGCGTCGTCTGGATTCCCAGCCCGCGATAGTCGAGCCAGATACTTGGCACCGCTCACCGAGTGCCCTACACGACAAACCAAGGTCGAGCCTGAGCTTCTTGGGGTTGATATACCTGGTTCCCATAATGGCGTTCATACCCAGTTTGTGTGGTTTGAATTTGAGATTCATTTCTTCTCCAGTTGTTGTTGTTGCCAGTAGAGGAATCCATCCTCTGCTATCTCTCCCCATTCCTCCGAATGCATGCCGTTTTCCTCCCTGAAAAGGGTGATTGCCATCTCAACCGACATCCCCTCGGGTGTG
>TARA_R100001594_G_scaffold64983_2_pt1 | contig 15911 bp, 6 predicted proteins | sample TARA_R100001594 | Tara Oceans TARA_R100001594 (sample SAMEA2622752) | marine metagenome | biome: marine biome (ENVO:00000447); feature: marine epipelagic mixed layer (ENVO:xxxxxxxxx); material: "saline water (ENVO:00002010), including plankton (ENVO:xxxxxxxx)" | depth 150 m | reverse complement strand
AATAGGATAAGAACTATTTTAGATAGAGGAAGTTCTCCATGGATGTCCGATTCTGAAATAAGAAGTTTTATTTCTATGGCCTCTAATGAATTTGTTAGAGAGAGGGTTAATATATTTGGTGCCACACAAGAAATTAGAGATGATTTAGGAGATTATGTTAAAACTCATGAGTTTGGTTGGGCAGATATTTCCGAAACTAGTCATTGGAGTAATTCTGGTGTTAATGTTTCTGTGTTAGAAGATGATGATGAGGATGCTGATGAGGATGAAATAAATTTTGGATATCTTTTAGGTATTAAAATAGAACAGTTTAATGCTGTTTATGACGAAGAAGAAGTTTTTACTAACGAATATACATCCTCTTATTTTAATTGTGAAGTTATTAGTTTAGATGAGGCTCAGTCTATTTTAAACGACCCTTTTAATAAACCTGAAGAAGGTAATTATAAAGCTGTTAAGGTGGGTGATATATATTATATAATGCCATCATTAGAACAGGAAACGGATGAAAATGAAGCATTAATAACAGATTATAGTGTTCATGTTGATTTTGTTGCAGATAATAATGACGAGGAAAGTGTTATTATAGATAGATTGCCACAACATTCAAGAGAAGAGGTTTGTCAAATTGCTGCTAGAAAAATACTTGGAACAATTGCTGATGAAAGGTATCCTATAGGGGATGCTGAAATTCAGCAATTAAATAAATAAATTTGCTCCCTGCTTTGTGATAAGGGGTTAGTGTTCGCCCTGCCCCTTATCTATAGCGGATAAAATATAAAATATGACATTAGACGAAATAGCATATAATATTAAGAATGTAGTAGAAGGAGGTGTTCATGGCACTGATTCTAATATATCTCTTAGACAAATAAAAGCTATGATACATTATCATAGAGCTCAGCTATTATTAAAATATACTGATTCAGGAAGATATTTATCTGAAAAGATGATGTCTTTTTTTAATACGTCTTTTCCAGAAAGTGGAGTTATTTCTTTAACCGATATAGAGTTTGTTGGATTTCCAAATAACAGAGGTTTGGTTAGTGTTAGTTTATGGCCTAGTTCTGATTTAAATGAAGAAGAAAGAATTTCTATACCTATAGAAAATGAAGCTGATAAAGAGTTTTTTGTAAATTCAAGATTTACTGGAAGTGGCTTTAGAGCTTATATAGGTAGAGGTAATCTTTATATATATGAAGGAACTGAACTTTTTACTGATACAAACTATAGGGTTATTGTAAAATATATAGCAGCTAAACCTGAAGATGGAACAATGGGTTATCCTATACCTGATGAATTAATAGCCACGCTAACAGAAACTGTTCTTTCAAAAGAATTTAATGTGATGTTAACAGTAGGAAATGATGTTACTAATAATTCTTTAGATGATAATATTAGAGGGGCTATGGCAACAAAAATAGGACAAAGCGCTCAACCTTCAGCTAATGCTAGGTCGAGAAGAGCAAGAACAAGGTAATATGGAGATAAGAAAATTTAAAGACAAATATGTTTTTTTAAAAGATATATTTGAAAACATAAGGAGGGGCATAAAAATAAAAGGAACTACAAAAGATAGACAACTTTCTTACACAGAATATAGAGCTATTGTAGGTAAGTTCTTTGATGTTTTGATAGAGGATGTAGCTAGGAATAGGGATAAAGCTAGATTGCCTAATAGATTTGGAACTATTTATGTTAAGAAGTGTAAAAATAAAAGAGCATTTCATATAAGACTTGACATAGTAGAAAGTGAAAGAACAGGCGAATTGGTTAAATATAAAGTCCCTATATTGAATGATTATTATAATAAGCTTGTATGGTTAAGGCCATCTAGGTTTAAAGAATGTAAAGTGCTTCCTTTATCTAGATTTAAAAAAGTAATAAAAGAAGTAAAAGAATATTAATATGAATGGTCAAGCTGGAAAACGTGTTAGTGTTAAACGAGTTGTAGCCAATGTTATTAGGAATATGGAAGTTCCTGATGCAGCTAAAAACTTTTATAATTTTATAGAATGGGCTTTTGAGGCTGAGAAGAAAATAGGAAGTTATAAAACGTTTATTAAAAAAACAGCAACTTTAAATGTTACAAATAAACAAGCTTCTTTACCTAATGATTTTTTAAGCTTAATAGATGCTAAAAAAGGAGGAAGTGGAAATAATGATTATTTATCTCAAAGTTCTGCAACATTCCCTGCTAATATAGATAAACAAAATACATTTTATTTTACACAAGATACTATTAATTTATCCACTAGTGATATAAGTTCTATAGATATAGCTTATTATGCTGTTGACACTGATGACGAAGGGTTTCCTACAATAGCAGATAGTCATGAAGATGCTGTTTCGGCTTACTTAATGTACAAGTATAAAGCAAGGGATTATTGGAATGGAAAACTACCAAGAGGAATATATGTAGATTTAGAAAGAAATTGGTCAAGGTTATGTGCTCAAGCAAGAGGAAACGATAATATGCCTACACCAACAGAGATGAAAAAGGCAGCACAAATATGGAACACATTAGTTCCTATTAGAACTAATAATGGATTACTTAATGTATAATGGCTATACCAGGAAAACCAAATACGTTTTTTAAAGGAATGAAGGCTGATGTAGAGGAAGCTCTACAGCCAAAAGAATCCTATAGATATGCTAAAAATGCTAGGGTTACTAGTCATGATGGCGATAATGTAAGTATGCAACCATTTCCTAGTGATAGATTAGCTTTAGATTTTTTTGCTGAAGTTAGCGCTGCTAATGGAGTGCCAGCTATGGCTTATACAAATAACTGGGTTGATTTAACATCTATTTTTGAAGACAATGATGCAGACAGTGGTGTTCTATCAACTTTTCAAACAGGGACACTTGGTTATATTTTAGAGCAACAAGGATGGAACCAAAATACTATTGACCCAATTTTTTACAATGCTTTAATATCAGTATTTGAAACTCCAATTCTTGGTAACTACACCGACTTTAATCCATTGAGCGAACAAAATCCTCTTACACTAACTATAACTTTAACAGAAAATGATGGTAATGTAATTACTATATCAGATATTGATATATCACAAGGTTATGCTTTAACAGATTATTTAGGAATTCCTTTTGATGTAGACACTTTAGTTGCTAATGCTATTAATGAATTTGATACTAATTATTCAGCAACAGTAATTCATAATGTTAATCCAATTGGCGAGTCAAATGATAATTGTAATTGGTCTTTTACAAATACAGACCCTTCTTCTGAGAATTATATAACTAATATTACAGTAACAGCTGAAGGAGAGGCTGAGGTTGTTTTTTATACATCTAATTTACAAGGTGTTCTTTCGAATGCAGAGGCAGAAGATGACGACGAGTTTGTTGTAACTCTCGCAAATGGTATATTACAAAATTTAATACCAGTTTTTATACAAATAGTCTCTGATTATTTTGAAGGTGCTGGGGCTGTTATTCTTAATGAAACAATATTAAATGAAGATTCTGTATTACAAGATGCTAGTATTTTTGGTGAAGCCGCTGCTCAATTAGGATTTAATGCAGAGCAAGCGGGAATACAGGTTTTAGGGACGTATGGTTTTTCTGACTATTTAGTTATTTTAGGAAAATGGCCATTACTTGCTATGATGCAACAAGAACAAGCTAACGACGCAGGAGAAGAGCCTACAATAATGTGTGATGTTATTATAAAAGTAAAACAATCTCCTGACGGAAATTTAAACGGCGATGGCATTGATGGTGGCTTAGGTGATTTTATTACTTTAGATGATTTATTAGGTTCTTTATTTTCTGTTTATTTTGTGGGTGATTTACAATTCTCTTCTCAAAAAAAATTAAAAGTAAAAGGTTCAGAAGAAAATGAAAAATTAAGAAGAATTTATTTTACGGATGGTTCTTTTCCTTTAAAAACAATGAATGTTGGGTTAGACTCATTAGTTTATTCTCCATACGCTGCAATAACAGAATATTTTAATTTATTTTCTCCAGCCAAATTTGTTCCTACAATAGTTACAGGTTTTATAGATGGTGGAAATTTAGATTCTATTTCTTATTCTTATTCTTATAGATATAAAACTGTTGATGGAAGAACTTCTAAAATATCCCCTCCTAGCAATCCTGCATCTGTTCCCTCAACAAATAAAAATATAACATCATCAAATCAAAAAGGTGCTGAAAGTGGAAATACGACAAATAAATCTATAGAGGGTATTTTAGAAAATCTTGACTCTAGATATGCTAAAATTGAAATGATATATACACCTTATATGGACGGCTCTGTTGCTGGTCCATCTATTGTATTTGCTGAATATACTATTCCTAAAAATGGAAACCTTACTCAACCTTTATCTTGGGTGCATACAGGAACAGAAAATCCTATTGAGGAAATACCTATTGCTGCTTTTAATAACAATCAAATAAAATGGGATACTTGCAAGGCAATGGAAACAAAAGATAATAGATTGTTTTGTGGAAATTTAAGCAATAGTTTTGATGACATAGAAACAGATTTTACAGTTGCTTCTTATAATTCAAATAATAAACCACATTCATATGGAAGTAATCCTGATTTGTACCACGATTTATTATATTCTATGGGTGGTTTAGTATTTAATAATGGTAACTCTACGGTTTGTAATCCCGATAACGAAGCTGCTTATACTAAAGAAGGAAATAATGGTGATTATTATAGGTATATACAAAAAATGGAAAATGATGAGCCAGCAAATAATGCTTTTTTTTCAGGAACAATATTAGGAAATGCTAATCAAAGAAGGGGAATATTTGGAGCTGAAAGTAGGAATTTTAATACTCCTTTAGAAAATGGAGAATACGAAGGTGTTAGGGTTACATTTAGAATTTTAAGTAATGAGACTCAGTCATTAACTTCTGATGGCCTTCTCCCAGAAGCTGTTGAATTAGACTCTGAGGGAAAATTAATTCAAACAGGTGACTTTCGTTCTACAGGAACTTTTTATAATGTTTCTGCTGGGGCTGCAGATTTTTATAACACTTATGCTAATCCTGTATATAATTCTAATTATGTTGGTTATAGAAGAGGTGAGATTTATAGATTTGGTATAGTTTTTTATGATAAAAATGGAACACCTATGTTTGTAAAAAGAATTGGAGATATAAGAATGCCTGAACATAGTGCAGAATATATAGTCCCTAATTACAGTGCTACAGGTGGAAACATAATATCTTTTAGACATGCATGGCCTTATTATTATCAAACATCTAGAGACTCAAAAGACCAAGGTTTTGAAAACCTTGTAGAAAATAATGTGCCTTATGATAATCAAGATTCAAAATTAAAAGGTTGTGTTTTACACCCTTATTTTGAAGTAAAACTTTCTTCTAGTACAACTGCTAAAGTTGGGGGTTATGCTATAGTTAGAGTTCCAAGGGATTCTCAAAACAGAACAATTCTTACATCAGGAATATTGTCAAAAGCTATTAAATATTCTGACCAAGCGGGAGGTAATGATTTACAAGGAAGATTTGGTAATACAACATTTCCTTTATTTACTGAAGTTGAACAAAATAGAAAAGAAAGATTTAATGAAGATAAAAATAATATATATACTATAGACTCACCTGATGCTTTGGTAAGTACAGGATTTTCGTTAACTGGTGGTAATAATAGAATTAAATTAGTAGAGTCGGCTTTTTGTCAAAAAGAAAATATTCAATTAAAAAATGAAGATGGATTTGTTTATGTTGGAAGTAGAAAAAAGCTTCCTGCTGCTGATTTAGCTGATGGGGACCGTAATCCAGAATTAGGTAATGGTTCTATAATTCAAGGTGCGGATTCAAATCCATATACTATTCAAGAACATTCTATAAGTTGTTTTGCTGCAGTGCTTCAAAATGAACTGCTTGATGGTGGAGAGGTTATTAACCCAGAATGGGAAGGTGGTCAAAATGAAGATGTTGGGGGTTGGTTATATCAATTTTCTGAAGATTCTTATTTTAATGAAGATTTAAATAATGAAACTGGATTTGGGCTAATACAAGATACTATTGAAGACACTCAAAATAATTGGAATCCTAATCAACTTTTATTTGACGAAAAACTTGGATATCAAACAAAATATTATTCTAAAAGAATATCTTGTTATCCTCAATACGCATTAGCTCAAACAGAATTAACTCATTTATGGGTTAATAATAATCAGCCATTTAATATTAATTCACAACAAAGATGCTCAAATCTTCCTTTTACAAGTTTAAGTGACTCAAATAGACCTACTGCTCCATCAAATTATAATTTTTTTGAAACAAATATTATTTTTAATAAAGTAGTAATGCCTGGGGAAGAGGTTACTAAAACAGAATTAAACTCTGAGCATCATTATAGAAATGGACATTTTTTCCATGAGTTATGGGGTATGCAAAATGAGCAGTTTAATTTAGAGCAAAAATGGCAAAATGAAAGTGGTGGAGACGAACTTCCTGATGCGGCTAAATATTCAGAAAACTGCAAAACTATAGTTTGTTCTGTAGATAACGAGAGCCCAGGAATGATGCCTATTTTACGCCAACATATTAGTGGAAATAATTATCCTGAAGGGGTTAATAGCAAGCTTGGGTGGAGCCCTGACCATACTGGAGCTGGGCATTGGTCTCCAGAAACTACAATAGCGTCAATACATAAAAAACAAAGTCATGCTACAATGTATGGCGGTAATAGTATTGGTTCTTTTTCTAAAAACATATTTCAATTAACTGGGCATTTTCAACCTGTTAGTCCAGAAAATATTGGAGTTATTCAAAATAATGTTGGAGATAAAGGTAATCATGTTTTTGGTGGGGACACATATATAGGTTATCATACTTACAAAAAAAGCCTTAGAGAAAAAGTAGATGCTAGCTATGCTGTATTTTTCGGACAAATTGTACCATTAGAATGTGATTTTAATTTAAATTTAAGACACGGTTTGTATTTTGGTAATAATACTAGCTCTATTCCTAGATATATATCAGATGATAATTTTTATAATTCAGACTTTGATTCTGAAAATAATGGTTTAGTTTATGTTACAGAACCTTTGGATTGGGATGGCGTAAATGAATGGCCATCAACTATTGCTTGGTCAGAACAAAAATTCACAGGAGATGTAACTGATAATTATTCTATATTTCCTATAAATCAAATTAAAGATTTAGATTATAATAGAGGGCCTATTACTCAGATGTTTGATTTAAATGATAAGTTGTTTGCCCTTCAGCATTCTGGAACTTGTTTATTAAGTGTTAATCCTAGGGTTTTAATACCAACAAAAGAAGGGGCTTCTATAGAAGCTGTTACTGGCTCTGGTAAAGCAGTAGAAAGATATGATTATTTAAGTAATTTTGGAAGTCAACATTTTCATGGATTAGCTGTTTCTGATTCATCTGCTTATTATTATGATGATAATAATTGTAAGTTTTTAAGATTAGGTAGAGGTAAAGGTGGAGGGTTTGGAGTTATTTCTTTAGGGGAGATGGGTTTAATGCAATCTTATTTTAACTCATTTAAAAATAGTATTATTAATGATTTACCATTAACAAACCTATTAATTAATGAACCCGCAAGTAGTAATTATAATGAAAATATAATAGATTCTTATGAGTCTATTGAGTCTGGCATAGGTGGAATATCATTAGGATATGACCCTGAATTTTCAGAAATATTATTAACAATTATGGCTGAAAACCAACAACCCAGAACAATTGTTTATAATGAAAATTTACAATCATTTACTAGTTTTATTTCTAAAATACCAGCAGATTATTTTAATTATAATGGAAGGTTATACTCTACTTATAATGTACAAGAAGGAAATGATAATGATGCATTAACATCATTAAATAAAGTTTATTTAGCAAATGGAGAAGGTGTTGGCCCACAAAATAATTATTTAACTTTTGCTGGAATAGATTATTATATATGGGACTTTGTGCAACAAGAAGAAGATGGTGAACCAGTTTTTATACAAAATGCAGGAATTGATGGAATACTAAATACAGAGGATGACACACAGGTACCTGTAATGGAAGATGTATATAAAGAGCCTTTTGAGTTAGAATTTTCTTTTAATGACTCCCCTGTTGAAAGTAAAATATTTGACAAAATACAGCTATCTATGAATTCAGACACAGAGGCTGGATATAGATATAATTATTTTCGTAAATTTGTATTTAAAGGAGCGGCAAATATTAGGGGTATATCGCAATTTGATGATGGGAGTAATGGATTTGCTAGCACTGATAGTTTGTTAAATAGTAGTAAAATAACTTGGTATTCAATTAAAGATGGTTTTCATTTTATACCAATGAGAACAATGCATGGTCCATATGGACCTCAGGGAAAAGTAAGGGGTAATTATGCTACAGCTAGATTAACAATGGGTTGGGCTGAAGACGATAGTCATCCAAGTGGGGCGGATATAAAGATAAAGAATGAAAAGTTTAATATATTTTCTGTAGTTCCTTTTTATAGGGCTTCAAGAGTTTAAAAAAAAATACAATGAACGAAACAATAAAAAAAATAGCAAAAGAATTAGGTTTGAGTACTAAGGGTTTAGCAGAAAAGCTAAATATGTCTTTTGATGATTTAGCAAAAATGGACCCTAAAAATCTTCTTGGAATGATTAGGGAAAATATGCCACAAATATGGGGACCAGGAACATCTATGATAGGTCAATCATTTGAATATGGGCCTAAAGATTTTGATGAATGGTTAAGACAATCTGCAGATTTAGTTGGAGAAATATTTGAGGATGTGTCTGGCCCTCCAGTAATAGATGAAGGTGGGGCTATTGAGCCAACAGCTTTTCAAAAATTATTAAAACACATAGGAGTTGGTGGTAGTGACCCTAGTATTATATTAGACCATGACCCAAATACAGATTTTGCAGGAAATAAAACAGGAGGCGCGGACCCTGAGTTTATTGATTGGGGAAATATGGATAAAACTTTTAAAACTCAATTAATAGATGTTTTTAAAGATATGGGGGTTGATGTTGGTCATTTAACGGAAGAGGCACCAGGCATGATGGACATGGGTGAATTAATTAATTCAATATTTACAAACACTGGAGATGATAAAAAAACAGATGTTTTTAATAAAATAAAAGAAATTGCAAGTAAAATTCTTCCTCAAGAAGACATGATTATAATTGATGAAGAGGGAGCTCACACACCAACAGATTTTCAAAAAATTATACAAAATATAGGTAATATATTTACAGAAAACTTTCCCAATTTAGAAGACTTTCCTCAAACAGGAGATGCAAATTTTCCTGATATAATCAATGACATGATAACTAAAGGAAAAGATATTTTTGAAGATATGTTTGGTGAAGATGGTGAAATAGACTGGTTTCCTACAGGAACTATTCCTGAGGAGCTTTCTGATGATATAAACAAGGGTATACAAACTGTTAAAGATTTAGCAAGTAATTTAGGCAACATTGATTTAAGTAAAATAGATTTAAATGAAATGTTTAAAAATGTTCCTCAAGACCAAATAACAAATCTTTTATCAACTCTTACAACTGACCCAGCTTCTGTAAATCAACCAGCTACAGAAGATAGATTTGATTTTGGCTGGTCTAAAAAGGCTCCTAAAAGAGCAAAAAACAGAAGAAAGTTAATTGATTTTATTAAAAAACTAGGCACACCACAAGAGGGCTATACTGAAAGTGGATTTACAAAAGGGCCTGGTCCTTTATTACAAGGATTGTTTGGAAAAACATCTAAAGCTTTAACTGATGTAGATGAAATGGCTGAGCAATTAGGTATTGATATATCTCAATTTACAGGGAAGCAATTAAAAGATATGCGTAAACTTTTAAAATCAGGATTGCCTGAAGGGACTTCTATTGGTGATTTACTTAAAGGAGATGATTTTTCGAATTTAGCCAATCAACTTTTAGATAAGAAAAATCCTTTAGAAACATCTACAATGGATGTGTTTAATAAGATAAAGGGTGGTTCTCAAATTTTACAAGGATTACTTTCAGGAAACCCTCTTTCCGTGGGGACTGGTCTTTCAGATATATTTACTAAAGATAAAATTCTTAAAGACGCAAGAAATTTGTGGATGAAAAATAAAAGAGAAGAAATTCTACCTGGTATTGCAGAAGGTCAAATACAAAATCAACAAAATATATCAGCACAAGATATTGCTAGCAATTTAGAAGCCGCAAAGCTTCATTCTAAAGAGGATTTTATGGAAAATCTTGAGTGGCAAAAACAACCTAGTAGATTTACTAGAGGGGGTAAAATTCCATCAACTCTTAGTCCATATTTATCAGAATCTTATAAAAGATATTTAAGAGGTGGCCAAGCTCAAAAACCAACTCGTAGTTATCGTGGTGGAGGAATGGTTAGTGGCCCTAGTCATGCACGAGGAGGTGTAAAATTTAATGTTGGAGGACAAGTTCATGAATTAGAAGGAGGAGAAGCTGTTATAAATAAAAAGTCTACTGCTATGTTTAAAGATATTTTATCTAAAATAAATCAAGCTGGTGGTGGGAAAAGATTTGCTGGAGGTGGAATGGTAAGAGGTGGAGGCCTTGCAGATAAACATGTTCAATTAATGTTAAATAGAATAGGAAGATTATAATATGGGTAAAGGATATGAAATAGGAAGTAGTCCTCAGAAAACACAACTAGACGAACATGCTATGGTTGCTCTTTTTGACCTTATGGGTCAAATAGGAGAAACAGAAGATTATTTATTTCGTTTAAATAGTGCGTATAGAACAAAGCATAAAAAGGCATCAAGTCATGCTCATGCAAGTGCTTTAGATATACGCTCTACAAGTAATGAACATAGGGCTTTGTTAGATTTCTTTTTTGAAGATTATGAAATTGCGCCAAATCAAGGAACAAAAAATTTTAATGCTCATGACCATGTATATACTTTAACTCCACACGGAAAAGCTTTTTTAGAAAAACATAATATGAGAATATTAGATGAAAGAGGAAGGCCAGGCGCCCCTCATTTTCATATAGATTTTTATAATCCAGGCCATGAAAACGTAGATTTAGATAAAACATATAAATTTTATGATGGACACAAAGGCTCTGTTAGTGGTGCTGGCGGTTTTAATTCTGTTTCATATGGAAATGCGTGGAAAACCTATAAAGATAATGGCTATCAAGACACTCAAGAATATAAAAATATATTAGCCTCAATAGAGCCAGATAAAGTAGAAGACCCTCATGGCCATGGGTCTGTTTACAATATAGGAAAAGATAGTACTTTTTATAATGACACTATTCCTAATAGGCAAAATATATGGAAATCTGTAACTAATAATGAGGCCCCTATTATAAATGAGCCTAATGAAAATATAGAAAATAATCAAGAAATTCCTACTATTGATGGAAGGCTATCATTAGAAAACTTTAGAGACAAAGATTCTCATGGATTTAAAATATCTGAATTAAAACAAAATTTAGAAAGGTTAGATGGTCTTGCTTGGAATGTTCATGAATTTAGTGAAGAAGAACAAGCCGATTTAAAAAAACAAATACACACTCATACAAAAAAATTTCACAGATGGTTAGAGGGTGAAATAGATTTAGATGTATTAAAAGATGATTATAGAGGAAATGATGATGATGACAATAGAAGATTGTATTTAAAGTATTTACAAGAACACATTACAATAGATGCAGATGGGCACGGAACAATGAAAACCTTAAAAGAGTTAAGTAATGCAAATGTAGGAGAAGTAAGTAAAAAAAGAGGTTTTGTTAAATATTTACATCAATTAACAGATGGTGATGAGTATGCAGAAAACATTACAGATACACAAGACGCATGGTGGTGGAATGAAAGTAAGTTAGAAAACCTGTTTGAAGACTCAAATTGGAAACCTAATCTAATGATGACAAATTTAGAAATACCCCTTGAAGGTCGTATTAGTAAAGATGTTTATGAAAACTATATGCAAGACCCAAATTTTAAAAACTATCTTTTTAAACATTCCATGCCTCCTAACGCAGGAGCTGGATGGGGTGATACAATTCCTGACCAATATTCTTTGTATATGGGAAAATCGCCTACGGGAGTTATTATAACTAGCGCGGGAGCTGTCAATGCCCAGAAAGGAAAAGGGGGGTATACTGGTATTATGACACAGCATTATGTTGCTCGATATAATGAAGACCCAAGGCTTCTTATTAATACTATTTTAAATAAATATATTAGAAATAATGATTTAGATGATGAAAATTATACTAATGATAAAGCATCAGATACAGCTAATGATATTATAGCAAAAGAAGATGAAGAAGCTAATAAAAGATATCAAGAGTATGTAAAAGTGGTGAACGAGAAAGAAAAAAATATAACCACAAAAAGTAAACCCAAAGAAGGAACAGCTGACCCTCAAGAAATTTATAATTATTTAACTACAGAAAAAGGACTATCTCACACTCATGCTATGGGTATGCTTGCCAATATTGCTGGTGAATCTACTTTTAAGATTGGCGCTATAGGAGATGGTGGTACTTCTGGGGGTTTATTTCAACACCATAATTCAAGTAATGCAGAACCAGGAGAAGGAAGGTTTGATAGAATGAAAAAGCATGTAGGTGATGATTGGGCTACAGATTGGAAAGGTCAAATAGATTACACTCTTGATGTTGAAAAAGATTCAGGTTTATTAAGTTATTTAGAACAAAATTTTGAAACAGAAGAAGATGCTACATTTCATTTTATGAAGCATTTTGAAAGACCTGCAGACCAATCTAGAGAAAACTCTGACGAAAGATATCAAAAGCTTGTTACAAATTTTGGCTCATCAGATGATTTTAAAGGAGGCTCTGTTGTTTCTACTGAGGTTACAGAAACTGCACAATGGGAAAATCCATTATCAGATAAAAAGGATTTAGTTAGTAGAATATCAGTAAGTAGTACAGAAGAAGGGTTAGCTAGAATATTAAAAGATAATGAAGAAATAACTGGACGAGATGGAGCGATAACAGTAAAAGGAATTAGGGCTGAAGGTAATAAATTAATTGTTGAGGCGAATGTTCCTATTTTAGGGGACAAAGATACAGATTTTGGTCATTTTGAAATGAAAAATGGGCAATATGTTTTTGTTCCAGGAGAAGGTTATGAAATGTTTCAATCATCTGATGCGGTAACACAAGAAGATAGAGATATATTTGATGCTTTTATATTTGGTGTACAAAATGATACTAGATTTGCAAATGGCGTATTAGACGTGGTAAAAGGGGGTGAGGGTAGTGTAACTGGTGGTCAATTATATGAAACTCTTGATACAGCTCCTGATGGATGGAATCCTGAGATTACTGTTACCCCTGGAGAAAAGGCAGAAGGTTTTTATGCAACAGGTAAAGATGGTACTGTTTATTGGAATACTGTTGACCCTAACGACCCAAATAAAAGAATTGTTATTGCCTTTGGGGATGAAAATGAATATTTTAAACATAGAAAAGCAAATGGTTTTCCAGAGGATTTTTCTAATACTAAGGCGGTTGTAGAAGGTTCTGAATATGAGTCTTTATATAATGATGCTCGTAAAATAACTAGAGATAGAGAGAATGGTATAAACTCTTCCGAAGACGCCAAAGATAACAATAAGAATAATCACGATAATAATCAAGATGACAAGTTTAACCAAGAAGCTGATAATGCTATAACTATGCTAAAGGTTGCTGGTGGTATTGCTGGAATGGGTCTTGCTATGAAAACATTACCAATAGGTGACGCGCCTGAATTAGGGGCTAATTTTAAGGCATACATGAATAAACTTGAACATCTTGCTGAATCTGGTCTTTCTGCAGAAGAAATGGCTTCTGCTAAAAATGATTTGTCTGAGGCTTATCATATAGGGGCTAAAAACGTTTTAAGGGCTTCTGGCGGAAGTAGAGGAACTTTCTTGGCTAATATGGGTATGTTAAATGCTAATAGGGTAAATGGCCTTATAAAGCTTTCTGCTTTAGACCAAACTGTTAAAAGACAAAATTTACAACAACTAGGCCAGGGCCTTAAGTTACAAGAAACAATAAATAATAGAAGTGGAGAGATAAGTAGAAAAATGGAATATGAAGAAGAGTTAAGAAAATCAAATATTCAAGGTGCTATTGGGTCTTCGTTAATAGGTTCTGCTTTACAAGATTTAGCTTATGCTCATTCTAAAAGAGACAATCAGAATCTTAATAGTTTAATGGAAGATAATATTTGGCTTAAAACAGTGGGTCATCTATTTCAATCTGATTCAAAAGAAGACGTTCAGGTAGTGGACCATACACAAAAAGATAATAAAAAACCAGGGGAATAATAAATTATGTCACAAAACTATTTAAATATCATAGGTAATTGGGGTACATCAGCTCAACAAGGAAGACAAAGAGCTCAAGCTGAAGCTAAAATGGAACTTGAGGCCCTTAGAATACAATCTGAAAATCAGTTATTAACAGAGCAAAATGAACAAGCTGCTGAACAAAGAATACAGCGTTTATATCAACAAGCTCAAGCTTTAACAAATCTTTCTAGACCTCAAGACCGAAAAGCAATGGAGCTTATTGAAATAAATGCAAGAAATGTATTAAAGTCAAAGTTAAATGAATTTGGAGATGATATAAATGCTTTTATGAGGGGTGGTGGTAGAGAATTTATAAATGATTATAGAGACTCTGTTTTAAATAGTGATTATGCTAATATATTAAAAGCTAATCAAAAATCTTTATTTTCATATTTAGACCAAGCAGATAAAAACCCTATGCTTCTTTCTGCTATAGATAGGCAAAATTATGAAGAATGGAAAAGCGGAAAAAGAGGTACGTTTGTTTACCAGGGTGCGTGGAATGAATGGAAAACTCCTTCAAGTGAAGAAATAGAAGAATATGTTTCAGAGGGTTATAGTTTAGCTGAAGCATATGCATATCATGGTAAGAATTATGATGCTTTTTTAACAAATATGTTAAAAGATAAAAATATGAAATTTGGAGAAGACGGTTCAACTAGCCCTCAAGATTATAGAGACCAAGTTATAACTTATGTACAGGACGTTGTATTAGGAGAAAAAGAATACACGCAAGCTAGAGTTTCATTAGCAGAAAAAAGAGGAGGAAAACAAAGCTATAGTACTCAACTTAAAAATATATTTGATAGTTGGGATGGTAATCATCAAATAATACCTGGTGGTGATGGTTCTGATTTCTGGTTAAACCCTCAAAATGATAAGGCAGTTGCAAACTTAGAAAGTATAGCTTGGCTTCAGCCTTATGAAACAAGACATTCGTCAGAGGCAAATCATATATCTTATAGTAGAAGAATGTTCTTAGGTCAAGAGTTAGATATTGTTAAGTCTGTATTTGGAGATAAGGTAAATGAAAATGGAGAGATAGAATTTTATACATTAATGGGACAACAAGGAACGCTTGGTCCTTATAGAATATATTCAGAGCCTGAATCAGGTTGGGGTGTTGGTCAAAATACTTTAACGCAAATTAGTAGCAGTGGAGAATATAGAAAAGGAGATACGGGTTTCTGGAATAAAAATGATGCTTGGGCGGTTCATAGTATAGAATTAATGTTTGAGGTTGAAGGACCTGATGGAAAAATGCACCTTCTAACTAAAGATGATGTTAGAAATAATACCGAGATAGCTCAAAGAAACAAAAAGGCTGTTATGGGTATTGTGTTAAGAGACGACGATAGCTTTTTGGCTGGAAAAGATGACTTTAGATATGTTGCTTTAGATTTAAATAATAATAAATTAGCCGCACAAATAGATGAATCTATGGGTAAAATAGAGATGGATGTAGAACATAATCTTAAATATCAAAAAGGAAATTATGTTCACGACCCAAAACATAAATTTAGTTTTACACCAGATAATGTTAGGAATAAATTATTAGGCTCTTTACAT
>TARA_R100001594_G_scaffold6004_2_pt1 | contig 15945 bp, 18 predicted proteins | sample TARA_R100001594 | Tara Oceans TARA_R100001594 (sample SAMEA2622752) | marine metagenome | biome: marine biome (ENVO:00000447); feature: marine epipelagic mixed layer (ENVO:xxxxxxxxx); material: "saline water (ENVO:00002010), including plankton (ENVO:xxxxxxxx)" | depth 150 m | reverse complement strand
AGTTTAGTATTTCATCTGCCGATTCAAATAAGATATGTCCATTGGTAGTAAACGAACCATCAATTAATACTGGAGAAGAGGTAAATCCTGTCGCACCAGCCAGTTGTTCCGGTACACGATGGTTCATCCCAACAACAGTAATATTGTTTTTGTAGGCATAGAATCTAGTTTCACCATCTGTACCATCACCATCTCTAGGTGATTGATGGTTCATCCACCATTGGAAGAAGATAGTTTGTGGATGGGTTATATCTAACTGAATACAACTCAATGGAACAAACTGTGTAGCCTTAGCATTAAATGATGCAGGCATCATCCATCGAGTAACATACGATGTGTTCTGCCAAGTACCACCATTATTACGTCCACCAAAAACACCAGATACATTATTGGTAACGTTGGTTACTGCATCATATCTACCTTGCATAATGTGTGATGTGTTAATCCAAGCACTCGATGTATTAACATCAGCAGCAACCATCTTTTGTGCTTTATCTCTCATTGCATCTAGATTATTTTTGGTATCTGATGCTGTTAGTGTTTCACCACTACTCCAGGTTTTTGGAAAAGTAATAGGCATTATTCATTCCTCATCAGCAGGAAAGATAAATCAGCTCTATAGATTACCATTGTATGAACATTGGAACCACCAGACAAAGCAGCTTGTAATGATTTAATACCATTTGAGCTTGTAGCATACACTGGTTCATATAGACCTCGTACCATTAAACGAAGACCATACAATGTAGTATCTCCAGTAAACTTAAAATAGTACTGTCCATATCCCATTCTTCTTCCAGGAAAGTTACAGTTATCTCCAACACCAGCCAATGTATAATTAATTGCGTGATAATCTAATGATGTTGCCTTCATTGATGATGTTAGCTCACCGTATCGTGTAGCACTACTAACAGTAATTGCATTATCCAAATCACCTTGACCAGTAACAGGTGTATATGAACCCCCACTACTTGTTTTCCATTCTAGCCACATTGCCCAGCACCAACCTACTTTAGAATTGCTATATGGATCAGTAGCTGCATTTCCCGTTGTATTAAAATCATACTGCCAATAAACACGAAGGATATCATTTTGTTTGGCAACAATAGTAACGGTTTGATTTCCTACTTCGGTTGCTGCTTGTGGTGCTACTGTCTCTGCATTGGTATTGGCATTAACTGTAATTGTGCCAGAATTAATACTAGAATATGTATTAGCATCTTTTAAAATAATACCTGATTTACCGTGATTGGGATTGGTATTAAATGCTGGCTGGTCGATTGCTTCGGTTCTAAAGTTGTCATCATCCATTGTAAAGGCAGTATTCACAGCAGTAAACTCTGCATTAAGAGCTGTTGACGTAAGCTTATCACTACGTTTAATACCTGTATTTTTGATAACACTCATCGCCATCTCCCAATAAACAAGTGAGAAGGAGATGTAACATTTACAATGTTAACTCCCGTAGGATCATTAACTGCAATATTTACCTGTCTTATTTCGATTGATGCTGTATGATTTCCACCAGTAGTAGGAAAGTCAGCAATCAATCTAGCAGTACCAATAGGTTGTGGCATCTTGTATGATTCAAAAACAACAACATCATCCCATTTCATCCGAACCTGAATACCTTTTTGTTCTACTGTACTTAACGTATTCCAACTATATCTAATATAATTATAATAAAAGAATGTGTATTCCCAGTGACACATACCATCTTTAAACTTTGTTAAATTAATACTGTCAATCAGCATCCAACCACCATTATATGTAGTATAGGATGGTCCTCTCCACTCTCCAGCAGCTCCTGTAGTTGTATCAGTTTTAATGTCCATATCACTAGAGTTTACTATTTTAACTTGATGAAAGGCTCCAGCCACTACACTAGCTTCGGTTAAGAAGTCATCGGGTAATGTTGTACGGTCTAGATCACCATTAAATGAGCTCTTATAGGCATTGTATCCAGCATTGAATTCTTTAAAATCCACAATCGCACTACTACCTGGATGAGCTTCTGTCCACTTCTTGCTCATGACAACCTCTTTCCAGCAATGATACGAGTACCAGATACAGTAAAATCTATTGCATAACCAACAACAACAACATCAGTAGTAGTTTCAATACGCCATCGGAACCAAGAACAACTTCCATTGTGCACATCAAACCGTATTGGAGTAACCATTGGTTCTTCCCAATACTTATCATCATCTAACTTTACTAGGTCATAAACATTTTGATCTGCAAAGTCAGCACGTTGCAGTTTGGTTGCATTTGTATTGTTGGTGTTGTTGTAATCAAAATCTTTATAATAGTCCATTGTAACTGTTATATCTCCACCAGTTCGAATAAACAGATACACACCGTGTACTTTCTTCTTCAATGATGGATCACCCATATCAAGCCAGGCGGATGCCATTATACTTGTTGGTGGATCATCATCAATAATGTTTCCTTCATCAATCTTTTGGCCCAGTGATCTTCTTCTGGAGATCACAAACAGTCCAGCTGGATCGTCTGCTGTTGCAGCACCACCATTTCTTCCAAAGATGATGTCTCCATCTGGATTTTTTACCAAGTTGTTTACTGGAAAGTTTTCTCGTACAGACCATACACCTTTATCAGTGTGAAAGATAATACCAAGATTATTGATCGATGAACCATCGACACAAAAGTAACAATGCCATTCTCTGTGCTTCTCAGAATAGATGGCGGTTGCCTGAGCGATATTGGTGACATTCATTCTTGCGATAGTATCTTGTATTTGATGAGAGATTTTCTTTACATTGGTAGTATCTGAGTATTCCAGATTGCCACCAACAGCATACACACCATCAATAGTCAAAAACACTACACCTATTCCAGGTACCATTGTAATAGTATCGACTGCTCGTGTACCAATATATTGTTGGAAAGGAGTAGCTATAAAGTTTGGATAGTCACCTTGAATAACATCAATACTGTTTTCTCTAAATACCAACAGGTATCCAAAGTATCCAAAGAAGCCTGTTACTCCACCACCTTGTCTATTACCAAGGAAAATAAAATCCAAGGCAGAAAACTGGTCAGGTTTGGTTGGATTAGAAAAGTAGATTGTAGTATCATTGCTTATACCTCCATCGATGAACAGACAGTCTTTATAGGTATCCATAAATCTACAAGTTAAGGATGGAAACACAATGCTATCTGTATTGTTAGGAGCGGCACTACCCAATCCTAAATCAGGCAAGTCATCAATATACAATCGTTCAAAGTTATTTGGTATGTCAGCAACAAAATAATACAGGCTTCCATCATTCGCTCCATCAGTAGAGAAGTTCTTTGTTCTATACAATCTTCTTGCGATGGTATCGGTATCACCAATAGGTATTTCAATAGCGCAAGCATACCGGAATGTACTAGCTGTTGTTGTCCAGTCTACTTGTTCAGAGGCACTGGAGAGAGGCGATTCGGCACCAGCATTATTAATGAAAGATACTTTCCATCGATAACTATTCTTTTTGGTATCAGTGTCAATACCAAGACCAAGCTCAGGAACAGCACTAAATTGTACACATATGCTATCAGTATTTGTTGTGCTTGCTGCTGTTGGATCTGTTGCAACCCCCCAAGCTTTTGGTGTTCCTGGTCGTCTATGAAAGCCAAGTGGATATATTGCTGGTTTGAAAGTAGCTGTACCTGTTTGTACGACAGGCCACGCCAAATACTTAATGGGTTTATCATATCCATTGACAATACACAGAAAACGTCCAATGGGTAAATATTGTGTCGATGGTTCTATGGTACCTGGAATAGTTCTGTCTGTATCAAGAGATTGTTTAGATGGTATACCGTGTTCAAATAAATGATACAGTACTCCACCAGCCTCAAAGATAATACTATCCTGTGCACCCTGGTGTCGATTAAAGTAAAATAAACTATCTACTTTTGCCATTGATGCAAACGGTGTCCAATCATTTCGATATGGAAAAAACATTTCATAGCCCAGTTTGCTAGACCAGCCACCAGTGATATCATCTGTTTTCCAGTTGACAAGCTCAGTCAAGTGGTCTGGCATCTGAGGTTGCAGCTCATTGATACCACTTAGCGCATTGACTATTTGCTGTTTGTTTTCCATATCAATTCGTGGTTAGAGGAGTATAGAGAGGAACAGGATCAAGTCTATTCGGCCCCATAAATTGTTTGATATACCGCTTTGCGATAGAGTTGAGGTATCTTTGTTCAATCTTTAGCATCTCTTGTGCAACCTTCCTGTCATACAGGGCAGCTTGCGCATCATTGTCATGCTTAATAAAGATATCTCGGAGAGACATATACGCTAACACATGGTGATGTGCTGAGGGAAACTCAGGGGTGTCGGCATCATCAATCAATTTTTTGGGTCTGTACATATATCGTACAGTCAGTTCGTAGTCCTGATCCTGTCGGGGATACATTCTGATACGTTGGATGTTGCCATCCACTCCAGAGTATGCTTTGTATGTAAGTTCAAAAGCATCATCAAAATCAGACAAACTAGTATCTGTAGCATAGTTAAATGTACCATTACTAGTAGGTAAAAAAGCAAACAAACTACCACCTGAAGTAGTTTCAGATATATTGTAAAACTTATTGATGCCAGCTTCAGGGCAACGAACATACACCCTTCTGTACATACCAGAACTATTTGGTAATGCAGATATAGTTATTGCAGGTAACTGTGTATCAATTAATGAAATACTGGTTATTGGTGATAAAGCACTTTCTCTATCTGCAAAACGATAAGATACAGCAAATTCAAGCGTTCTTACACCACGCCCAGAACCACTTGTTACTGCTGTTATTGTTGGTGCTTTTGGTGGTATTAATGAATAGTCATCATAGGGCACCCAATAGTTTGGAATGTTCACTTCATTGAGAGGCAGGTTCCAGTACTCATCTTCATATCGAGTAACGGGTACCATTCTGCCTGGTTCTGCTGGAGTCATCTGCATTGAGCGTTTGAGGACCTGCATAATCTCAACACAGTCTTGTGGTAAATCCAGGTATCGATACTTGACGGTAGCAGCTGGAGTACCACTAGAGCCTGCATACACAGCAGTTAGATATGCTGTACTGGTAGTGGCTACCCAAGCGATTGTGTATTCTACATCAAGTATATCAATAACTTGACCAGCCATATTGGTAGTAAACAATGCAGTAGATGTGATCGTTGCTGAGTTGTTTGTCACAGTGATACTGGCAAGTTCATCATCTTTGGTTGCACTAACAAGTACTTGCTTTTGTGCAAAGGTGAATGGTTTTTCTGAGAACAATCTGAAGTAGTTCTCATTGATAACATCATTCAGTTGGTTTTGATAGGAGGTAATGCTCGGTTGATAATCCAATATATTTCCGATATAAGAACGGATTTCAGATAGCTTCATACCAACCTCACATTAACTCAAATCAAACTCCCTGCAAGCGGGGGCAGGGAGAACCCAAGACAGGTTTTTAGAACTGTTTCAAAACAACCACTGTTGCTACATTACCTGTATCTGCTTCAACGGCAACAGCAACAATAGGAACAGTATCACTAGCAGTAATAACCATTGCTTGTCCAGCAACACCACTTATACAAAGCCTATCACCAGCAGCAGTTGATCCAACAACATTTGCACTTTCATGTATACCGGCAATAGTAACATTTACTTCATCGCCAGCAGCAGTAGCAGCATTTAAAGCAAAGCCTATTGGAACTTGACTAATCTCTGAATTGAGAGCTTTTCTGATATACAGAACTTTGTCTCCATCAGCAGTCTTAGAAAAATCCAAGGCAACTAAATCATTTTCAGCAATTGCATGTGAAGCAATAAATCTTTCGACTTGTCTACGATTTGATGAGGTAATTCCTAAAGCAACACCATCACCATCAGTTGACTGTAAGTATTGTAATAAAGTATTAGTAGCCATGATTAATTAGCCTCCGCATCTAATAGAACCCCAAGACCTGCAAGATGACTGCAAGCCAGTTGAGTTCTAACCATTATGTTAGAAGATGCAGCAGCGTATCCAGAGATACGTTCCATATCACTCATTTCAAAGTGAGCATCTTTGTCAAAGTAAACTGAGAACAGTTTAGAGTTAAGGAAGTACATCGATACTGGTTTTGCTCCAGCAGCAGTAGTAAATCCTAGACCATTATCAATATACATTCCTGCACCATTGTACATAAGGATGAGCTTACCAACAATGTCTTTGGTTTGTTCAGCAGAAGTATATCGTTCTTGATCAGTTAATTGATTACGATACAATTCATACGAGATAGGAGAGGCAAGGATGATATCGATTTCACCTTCAGGAGCATAGATCTGAGTGTTAATCATCAGATTAGACATTTGTCTCAAACCATTTGCAGCAAAGCCAGCAGCAGCATCAGCGACCTGATTTTGCCAAGATGAAGTAAAGCTTGACTTAGCAATACCACCAACAGTATTAGTTTGAGAACCAAATGTTTGTCGATTTAGAAACCCACTTGTATTGGCAGCAGCAGCAGCACCCCAAGCACCAGCAGCATTAACCCCTTCACCATTCAGTGTATTGAGTTCGCTCAGTACTGTTGAGTTACCAGTTACAGTTTGCTTACACCATTCACGCTTCAACATACCCATAACAGATTTGAGACGAGCTTCAGCGATTCGGATGATTGCACGGCTACCTTTGTTACTGAGTTGTTCTTTTTCAGTAATTACAACAGGAGCCACAAAATCGCACCAGTCAAAAGAAGCAGTACGAAGTGCATCTTTAACAGCCAAGTTAACTGATTCATAACCTGTTGCCAATTGTGTAATGTTAGAATGTTCAGCAAGAATTACAGGATGGTCTACTTTTTGACCACCATCAACCATCTCGACATTTCCAGCTCGTTGCACAGCTTCAAGCAATGGAATGGTACGAAATGTATTGTCGACCTCTCGATCACGCAAAATACGTAGGGTCGACGCCAGAATATCATATTGGATACCCATAGTGTTCACCATTAAATAAGATTATATTTGTGTATTTCGCGTGTCCGTATTCGGGGCGGTGCTGTTGGAGTGTCCTTTACAGGGTCCTCTGGCACATAATCAAGATAGCAAATTTATTTCTTCTGTGCAAGAAGATACTGATAGATGTCTGCTCCTGACATCTCAGAAGCGTTTGGTGGAGCTGTCGCACCAGCCTTCTTTCCGTTGCCAATACGAGAAGCAACCTGCCGGTTAATCTCTCTCTTTTGCTGTTGTTGTTGTTTTTCCAACTGAGCTAATTGTTTGGCGCGTTTACCTTTCACAATCCAATACCCTTGTGCCAAATCTAGATGTTCATTGGCTTGTAAGACTTCATAAACTTCAGTTCGCAGTTCTTCATCTGTTTTCAGTTCAGGATGCTCATTCATAAAGTCTTCAACCTTTCTTGATGATTGTGCTTTCATTTGTTCCTGGTACATAGGTTCAAGCACAGCCTGAAGTTTTGCAGCAACCATATTGTTTATGTATGTCTCCATACTCTTATTGTCGAATGGATCAAACTCTTGGCCCTGAGCAGCAGCCGCTTGTGCTTGTGCTTGTAAGGCTTTGAAGGCTTCAGAACTGGTAAGATTATTTTGCAAGTCTTCGAGCTTCCTTCTCTCTTGGGATAATGCCTGCATCTTCCTGGTATAGTCACCACGTAATGAACCTAGTAACCGTTGTACTTCTGGTGGTTGTGCATCATAAATGGCATCAAAGCTCTCACCTTCATTCAAGGTAACATCTTCATACGAACGAACTTTCTTTTCTTCAACTTCTTCTTGTTGTTGTTGTTGATGTTCTCTCATCTTTTCGTGATGATTAAGTATATCTTCAACACGTTGTTGGTATTCATCTAGTTTTGGTTTTGCACCTGAATCTGCTTCAGTTCCTTCAGCCAGGGCAGGTTCTGTTGGTTCAGTAGGAGTTGTCTCTGTTTCAACTACTGTACCGCTATTTGTAGTTTCTTCAGACATTATGCTCTCCTTGCAAAGTACTCATCTATATCAACTTCATTTGGCTCTTCAGTAATAACTACTTCTTCTTCGACTTCTTCTTCAGGCATAAGAGTATTGGCTTCCAGGAACCGTTTGAAGGTTTTATCTTTACCGAGTTTTCGTAACTGACCAGCCACCATTGCCAAGTCTCTATCATCTGAAATTTCTTCCAGAGTTATTTCAAAATCAACACCAGCATCATCTGCTGCACTTTTAACCATAGTCAATGACGATACAAATTCTTCTGGAAAAATAGTAATGTCTTCTTCAAACTCTGGATAGGATTGTCCAAACAATTCTAAAACAACATTTAATTCTTTCACCAATCGGTTGAGAGCATTTTGTGAGAACTTACCTTGTGGTGTTATTTGTTGTTGCATTTGCTGCATCATTGCATCTTGTTCAGCTCCAACCATTCCGGCTTCGGCTATTAAATCTGTGGGGATACTCATTTGTCATCTTCTCCTTTTGGGGTTTTAACTTTTAAATCTGGTTTCCAGGCTTTTTCGAATTCATATCTCCATTCCCTATCTGGTGTTTCTGGGTCAGGGTCAGGAGTAATCGCAGCAGCAGCTTTGGCAAAAGAGCCTGTTTTCTTCTTTACTCGCTGGAAAGTTGCTACTTTCTTTTCATGTTCTCGATCATCATTGTATACAGCTTGCTGATGATCATCTAGTTCTTTTTGTGATACAGGACGTAGGTTTTTTTCCTTCATAACTTTCTCCCTGTGCATCGAGTTTTCAATGTACATACCAAGACCCCTATCAAAATAACCATTAGTATCCCCCCATCTATTAGGAGTGAACGCCCATAATGATATTTGACGATCCAACTCTCCTTCACAGACCTCACATACCTGATCATCAACCTCATCGAAATCACAAATAATCTGTACGTCGAGATTGCAAGGTTTACAGCGATAGTCATAAATAGGCATAGTGTTTCCATTATGGCAGGAATTGTTGAATGTCTTGTGAGGATGGTTGGCCCTGCATACCGGAGGATTGCATTACTTGTTCTTCTGGTGTTGCTGCTTGTTGTTGTTGGGGTATTTCAGCAGCTCCTTCTAACGCCTCTAAGAAAGATTGTGGTAGATCAAGCATACGCACCATATGAGAAAGTATTTCTTTTAATGGCACACCGAGTTCAATAAGTGTAGGCATCACAGCTAAGAACTCTTGTTTCTTTACTGCTTCTGATACTGGTGTAGCTCCGGTATCATTGGCATAGAAAGTAAAGTCTCCGGTAATGTCATCAGCATTTATGGTGGTTGGTTCTCCATTAACCAGGATAACATCACCACTATCTTGTAAATAAAGCTTCATCATTGAGATGTAGACTTGTGCTACGTATTCAATAGAAGCATCTCGTTCTCTGGCCAATCTTCCAATTTCCGATGAAGAATAAGCAGCAAGTGCTGTAATTTCCGTAGCGGTTGCCCGTGAGGATTCACCTCTAGTAAACGGAGCAAGCACACTACCGCGCTCGAAATCATCTTGCACTTGCTGCACGTATCTCTCAAGTTCAGCAGGTACAGGCGTATGTGGTACTGGTACAATAGAACCCCCCAATGTTTGTCCTTGTGACAATTCGACTTCTATAAACTCTCCATCTACCCCTTGAGATAGCTTAGACATTGCCTCGGCATCAAACACACCCGCTTCTACTACCCATTGCCTTGCAGCTCTTCGTACCATACTCGCTTGATAGGTACGAAGAATGTTTACCTCCTGTACTTGATCATATACACGTCTTAGTGCTGAATACCCTCTCATTGGAATGTCAGGCTGCCGACTATAATAAAGTGGTATAATCGGTGAGATCGGACTATCTGCTGCATCTTTAAAAGGTATTTCAGCATACTTTACTTCTTTTATTTCGTTTGTTCCTTCTGGTAAAACAACACCATCATAAAGAAACTTTGTTCCATCTTGATAGTCTGGTGACCAAACAAGAAGCTTGTCATTTTCCAAATCATAAAACTCTACAATCTCGACGTATTGAAATTCAGGAGAGATATCTTCGGAGGATGAGCTTCTATATCCTTCATCACCTTCTGATCTATCGAGGAACCGTATCAAAGGATGAGCACTATATTTCTTTGGCCCGTACTTTTCCCTGGCTTCTTTCAGTGTGAGATAATACCGATGGCCAACATATTTTTGATCGGTCCAGCTGGTAGCATCAGTATCAACAATGACATCCCAAGGAGGAATGGCGCAAATGGAAACTCTCTTAAAAGGATCTGGATGATCATTTGGTATAAGCTTCAGGAATGCGCAAGGATAAATAAGTGCCAATCGAGACGCATCTTCTAGCTGTGTTCTGATATTGTCAAGGAAATTATTACACAATGTTTGAACAATGCTTGGGTCACCTTGTCCTCGAACATCACCTTTCACAATCACTGAAGGAGAACGAGCAAACAATGAAGCAATGTATCCTTCTACAAACTCATAGGCACGAGAGGTTTCGATAACAACTTGTTGTGGTGCGTTGGCTCTTTTATCCCAGTAGCGAGTCATATAAGCTGACCGTAACTCACGAAGCTCAGATCTTTTTTCATCCCAATGTTTCTGGTGTTGTCGGTAGTATTCTTCTACTGTTGGGGCTTTCATGTGTTTTTCTTCCAGGGAATAGGTTGCTCTTTAATCTTCTTACTTCTCACTTGTGAGATTAGCACATCCATAAGATTACGTCTAGCCAAAGTTAGTTTCCTTCTTGGGATGTCACGAAGACATCGGTATGCTAACGCCATACTCATTGCCAAGTCATCGTGCATACCCCTTGGTGCTTCTGGACATATTTTGGTAACAACCAATGCACGAAGCTCTTGCAAAACTTGCGCATCCATTTTCATAATCATACCTTGTGTAATGTATTCACGTAGTGTTTCATAGGCATCAAGTTTAGATTTTGTTGTTGTTGTCCAGTCTTTCATATTGTGGTCAAGCCACAAGTTTTTGTAGCCCATATGCCGAAGACGATAGAGTACTACGTGACCGTGATTGTTGCTTTCACACAGAACACGTGCATCTCCAAACCATTGTGCCACACTTAACACTACATCAGCAAAAGCAGATGGACTAATTAGATTGTTCCGATAGTGATACACAGGCTGTAATGTTGCCATCGAAATAACAGATATAGTGCTATAATCAGCACCAACACCAGCAGCAACATCAACACCAATCGCATAGATGTCATCTTCTCTTGGTTCTTCGTACAATCTTTCATTACCATCAAAATGTATTTCCTCAATCTCACGTATATCTTCTTGGGTAAAATAAGTAGATGCAGCAAAATGGAATGCATCATCCAAACATCCTGGATACTCACGTTTAAACTTTTCTAGTCCGATAGTTGCTATCTGTCTTCTTCTCCAGTTTAACTGGTCATACGAACAACCATACGATTTAATCAAGTACTTCTCTTCTTCTGTTGGTTCAAAATCTTTTGGAGCTGGAAGTCTGTACTTTTCGTGATCGTGCCACCAATAACTTATGAGATGCCATCCGTTCTCAGGAGCACCCATAATAAGACGGTGAAACACATCACCTGGCTTGTTAGGTGTACTTTCAATAATAATTTGGCCTTCGCCAATCGTGGCGATAACTTGCGCCAACATCTCTGCCGCATCGTCATAAAATGCAAACTCCGATAAATGGACTGAAGACAAAGTAAATGAACGTGTACCACCTTTACTACCAGCAGTAAACGATGATAGTTGTGCACCAGTATCTGCAAACTCTAGTGTTGTACTGTTGTCAATACTAAGATTTTTTCGCAATACATTTGGCAGCGAGTTGTGCATCATACTGTCCATCTTTCGTAAATGCTTTGCTGACCGTTCGTGAAAAGAGATAACCCCAAACTTCAAAGGGTCTGTTGTATGATAAGTACGCCAAAGGGCATAAGCTCTAAGCACAGTGGAGATGCCAATCTGTCGAGGCTTTAAAATAATAACCTTCTTATGTTTTTTGAGCTTCTTCAATAAGAGTATCTGTTCATTGTTTGGAGTAAACTGTACCAGCTTTTGACTATTCTTATCTTGGATTTTCAACAACTGTATAAACTTTACAGGATCACGCAGGACTGGTTCAAGCTCAATCCGAATTGCTTTTGGTAGTTTTTCTATCATGCTTTTCCTCATATAAGTCTATGTTAATTTTAAAACCCCATTTGTTTTTTTCATATGTTTTCCGAGCTGCAATAAAAACAATCTGGCTATCGTCATCATACACAATATCATTAAGTGCATCGCATATGCTACCAAAGCAGTTTTGCAAATCTCTTTTCCGTTTGTCACCAAACACAACTTCCAATGACATTGATACTGGTTGGTTGGTCTTTTCCCACCCTTGTATCTTCATTGCTTGTGCAGCTATCCAACCAACATACATTTCAAACTCTTGTACTTCTCTGGGCTTGTACATCTTGTTGTATCTTAAACCCATCGTATTTTTTTTGGATGGTATCTTTTGATGTCCTACTATTGCTAACATAATAATCCTGCCTCCATTATTCTTCTTCCGATCCATTCTGTGCACTGAGGAACGATGCTGTTTCCCAACCCTCTAAGTTTAGCCAGCCTATTGGGAATCCCATCATCCACTCTACAAATTGGGGGTGGAGCCTTGGTCGTTCGCCAATAGCCAAATCCGGTTCTATGAAATGTGTTACCAAACTCGGGTCTTTCCTCCTCCACTCTGATGGACTGCCGTACTCCTGGTGAAGATGTTTTGTTGGTGTTGGTAGATTGCGATGATCTCTCTTGCTGTATTTCTTCTCTCCCTTTGGATACGTTATCAATCTGATCAATCCTCCCGTTCCGTGCTTGTCCACATCCGTTGCCATTGGTGTAGGCAACATCTTCATTATTCTGTGCATCAAAGGATAGCCCCCTTGTTGATACTGGCTCGTCCTGTCTGGATTGTCCTTGACTGGTGTAGGCAACAATAAACACTCTTCTTCTGAGATGGGGTGCTCCGAACTGTGCAGCTGATATAACTTGCCACTCCGCATCATACCCGATTTCGGCCAAGCTTCCGAGTACTTCTCTGATCCCCAAGGTAAACAACCCTGGGACGTTTTCCACACACACAACTCTTGGTCGAAGCTCGCCAATAACTCTCCACATTTCCCACCAAAGACCCGACTTCTTTCCATCTAATCCATTCCTTCTCCCTGCAAAGCTCAAGTCTTGACAAGGAAATCCACCACATAAAATATCTACTTCTTCTAAATTATTACCACCAACACCAACAACATCATCATACAACTTTGCCTCTGGCCAGTGCCTACGAAGTACACGTTGACAAAACTCATTCTGCTCTACTTGCCAAACTGTGCGACTTCCTGGTATACCACGCTCCAAACCAAGCTCAAACCCACCAATACCACTAAACAACGAACCTATCTTAATCATTGACTACACTCTTTGATTGACGACTTTTGGCGCACCTGTACGCATCTATTGTCAGTAAAGCCTCTAAAATTACATCGTCCAAACAACGACCTTCTTCTTTGGCTATTACCTCACACGATATAACAAACGTATCTACCCTAGGTAACTGACCAGCCACCCAACGATTTACACTGCTGTTGCTAAATCCTGTGTTGATTAAAAACCACTTGTCTGTTTTGTTGAAGCTAAACAAAAAATGCTTTATCCAACGACCAAAGTTCATAATACACCAGTATAAAAACTTACCATCTGTACCAATGACAAATGATACGTATGGAATGTTTGAACATTCTTTTTCCAAGAACTTTTCTTCTTTCGCTTCTCTGGCCAAATTACCGAACGAGCACCTGCTGAGTTGTGACTGTCTACATCAGGCAAACGCTTCGTTATCTGTACTACCAACAAACCCAAATCTATGGCCGTTAATGTTGGTAACTCTATTCCCTTAAAACTAAAATCTTCTACATACGTTTTATCATAACAATAGATGTAATGGTCACGACCAAACTTACCACACAAGTACTCCAGCTCATCACTATACATTCTTATCAACTTTTCATTACTCATACTCTTTCCTTATTTAGTTTGTTTGTTGTAGATAATTATTACACTATCACAAGCTTTAATTATAGTCCAGGATTTTTTTGTTGGACCTAGACTTTTTTATTCCGAATTTCTTGGGGGGTCTACTGCGTAGGGTTATAGCAAGGATTGGGGGACCCCCTGGCGTAGGGGTTTCCAGGAATTGTCTCTCTGTGAAGGACAATAAGCTCATTACGTCTCATTATTGATGACAGTCTTCTTACAGAATGCCTTGTCATTGAATTTTTTCCCCCTATAACATCAGATATACCGAACATATCCCAATTGATATAGTATCATTGTATTGGATATGGATATAATGATTGATAGATTATCTTATATTGTTTGATAATGTTGTTTACACTTGTACAAAGTTTATAGATAGATGGAATATAATATTGGTATTGTTGTGTGATTATTTAAATTATTTTTATTCTCTTATCTTATCGAGTAGTACGAAGATATATATAAAATGTGTTGTTGTTGTTGTTATATATTTTGTATTTTTAATTTGCATTCTCAAATATACCCTATAAACTACTGTTAACACTACTTCACTGTTTCAACTGAGGACTGATAACAGAGTTGTTCTTTCACATTCGAATCTTATCTAGATGTAGAGACGATCTACAATAATCCTTTCCTTGTTTAAAGGGTCTTTACGGCCCTATTTTAACTCTATTTCAGAGTATCTACAACTATCTACTAAGGAAAATAAAATGTACACAATCTACTATATTATGAACGTCAACGATCACTACTCATTCAATAGCATACAAGTCAGTGAAGACGATCTTTATTGCTGGGATAACAGACCCCAAGATCACGTTCCTTTCGGCACAGAATATGCAGGTCACTACCGTACAGGATCCCTTGACAGTGTGCTGTCAAGAATAGACCTTGAAGCTTATTGTGATCGAATGAATGAACCATCTTACTACGATACTAGATGGTCAAACTAACCTAACTTTACTTTCAAACTACGCCCTGTAACAGGGGCTTTTAACTCTACTTGAGTACTTTACAAACAAACAAAAGGATAAAACTATGAAAAAAGTAACAATCTTAGAACTATTCAGTATCTATCAAAACACTATCAATAACTATTCTCATCAATGGGGTATACCTGTCCACAATATCAAGCGGTCTCTTTGGATTGAGACACAATATAGCAATGGCAACATTATAGAACTCAATGAAATAAAAGATGGTGAAACAGTCAAGGGATATTGTTTGCTAGTTCTCGATCTCAAAGAAGATGAATACCTAGAACTCGAAAGAGTCTATTTCGAAGTACTTGATAGCAAGTACTACGCATAATCTACATTCTGCATTTCAAACTATGCCCTTTAACAGGGGCTTTTAACTCTATTTCAGAGTACTTTACAAACAAACAAAAGGAAAAAACTATGACAAATCTATATATAATCACTCATGACATGAAATTTGAACAGTCATTTCAGCGTGATATTGATCCGACTCTTTGGGAACAATGTGTTACGATGCTTGAAGAGCAGGGGTACACCTATTGGGTAACCCTACCCGATAATAGTCTGCTGTTATCTATCAATGATGATGATGTTCTTTATTTCATAGAGAACTACTCTAACCTTCTAGAGTACGCCGACATCAACTTCATTCCTCTTACTAACGACAGTTCAAGAACGAAAGCAATGTACGCACTTGAAACATTCGTCGAGGACGTAAGAGACGAATACTAACTTTACATTTCAAACTATGCCCTATAACAGGGGCTTTTAACTCTACTTGAGTACTTTACAAACAAACAAAGGAAAACAAAATGACTAGATACTTTTACTTTGCACATAGTAACAAAGAACTACCTATGACCAAGCACTATCAACTCAATATGAAAGTATGGATTCTCAATCCAGCA
>TARA_R100001594_G_scaffold56213_1_pt1 | contig 15961 bp, 12 predicted proteins | sample TARA_R100001594 | Tara Oceans TARA_R100001594 (sample SAMEA2622752) | marine metagenome | biome: marine biome (ENVO:00000447); feature: marine epipelagic mixed layer (ENVO:xxxxxxxxx); material: "saline water (ENVO:00002010), including plankton (ENVO:xxxxxxxx)" | depth 150 m | reverse complement strand
CTTAACGTGCAGTAAATTAGCAGGTGCTGTTTCTCCTATTCCCACATAACCTGCTGCCGAAATACGCATGGTTTCTGCTGCTGCTGTTGTACCACCACCCGGCATCTGATTAAAGACAAATGCTGTACCTATACCCCCAGCTTCTGGAGAACCATCATCTACTTCAACCTGTAAGTATGCAGCTTGAGTTGATAGGTCAGTTCCATCATCGCCAAACCATTCAATACGACCCAGAATATCATTGTCCGCTACAGTAGCGTAGCTTCCATCAAAGATTACTCCGTCACGAGATTTTACAAACCGAACCAAAGGTGGGTTTGCATTATTTCCCCAACGACCAATAATTATTTGGGAATCAGTACTTGAAGTTCCAAGAACTTGAAACTCTCCTGCTTCTGGCTGAGTTATCTGAGCCGTATGCCCAACAACTACACCAGTACCGTTAGCGAAATGGACATCTGATGTGGGAGTAAAGTTTAGTTTTGCTCCTGACGCTATGGTGAAGTCAGTACCATCACTCTCAATCTTTTGTCCATCATCGGCAAAAGTAAGCCCAACGGCAGAAGGAATATTAATGTCGTTAGTTGCCTCTAACTCTATGTCGGCTGCGGAATCCAAGGTAACAGTAGTACCTGCCAACTCAGCAGTACCGTCTGCTGTTATCTGTATGTTAGCTGCTGCTGCTGCTGCGTCCGTAGTTACTATACTTAGTGTGCCATTAGTTCCTGCTGTAAATACAGCAGTATCACTAGTATCGCCAGTCATAGTGATGACTTTACCGTTAATAGATATGTCATCTATAACTGCATTGGTTATTGCCGAATTTGTTCCTAGTGTTACACCATCTATAGCACCACCACCAATATCTACGGTAGCTAATGTTGCAGTACCAGTAACACCTAGAGTCCCACTCATAGTTACGCCTTCAGAACTATTAGTAGTTACTATGTCTAAGATTCCTGTTTTACCAGAAGCATCAAAACTTAATGCTGATGCGTTGTTATCAATTAAGTCCCAATCTGTTGCCTGTCCTGTAGTAGTAAAGTCACCTGTAGAAGTCAGGCTATCTACAGTTGTAGCACCTAGGTCAGCAGCACCTGTAGTAGTAATAGCAAGCGAACCATTAGATACACCACCAAGAACTACTGTTCCTGTAAGGTCAGGAAATGTAATTGTTCTGTCTGCTGTTGGGTCCGTGATAGCAAACGTGGTTTCAAAGTCACCAGAGGTAGCCCCTTCAAAGGTTAAAGGACTTGCTCCCTGTAAAGTAGCACCAATAGTTAAGGTGTCAGCAGCTGCATCTCCAAGAACCAAGTTACCGTTTAGTGTAGTGGTTCCTGTAACTGTTAATGCGTTACCTACTGTCAGGTTTCCTTTAACTGCTACAGTTCCATCGGTTACAGTGGAGTTAGGAGTGAATGTTACTTGGTCAACAAATGACCCTTGAGAGGCAGCATCGTTACCAAATGCCAGTACCCCGTCAACTCCTACATCTATAAGCCACTGGTCACTTACATCGTCACCTTCATCAGCATACATATAGAGACCAGCTATAGCCCCTTCATTTCCTCGTATGCTTAACTTCTCTACATCTATCTCAGACAGGTGAATCTTGTCATCAAACTTGTACCTACGCTTTGATGTACCTTTAACTATCTCAACATCAAACTCACCGGGAGTTGCATGAGAATAACTATAGTACCCATCAGAGTTAGTAGTTACAGATGATGCTTCACGTGCAGTAGTCGTAGAGTTCTTGTCATAGATATGTATAGTTGCCCCGGATACAGCATCACCGGAATCATCGTATACAAATCCTGCAAAGTTAATTGTAGGTGCAGCCATTTAACGTCCTCCTAACCGGGACTTATCTCTAAACGCCAGAGCATCTCTGGTTATTCCTATAGCATCCTGTTCCAAGTCATCCTCGTCTACAAATATCAGGGTTATCCCCTGTGCTACTAAAGACTGTCGTGCAAATATATCACGGGCCTTTGTCTCGGCACCCAATTCGTAGTGGTAGTATACACCTTGTACGTTTACACCTAAATTAGGTGGGTTCTCAAATATAAAGTCTATGACTACTCCACCTTTATCCATCCTACCACCCATGAGTGGTGACTGATAATGGAAATCCTCACCCGGTTGATAGCCAAGTTCTACCAGAGCAGCGTAGAACGCCCATTCAGGCTTAGAGCCCTCCCATCCTTCTGGTGGTTCTGGTAGTCCTTGATTCTGTGAAACCATTAGCCATCCAGTATTACAACCCAGCAGACCTTATCACCGTTAGTGGCAGCGTCTACATAAAATGTACTGAAAGGAACCGTTCCTCCAGCATCAGCAAAATTAAGTTCTATCTCTGCACCAGCTGCAAGTTCATAACCATTAGTAGCAGTTACGTCACTTACTCCCAGATAAGATATACCAGAGTTTGCAGCTAACGCACGTACTTTAATGTACCTGACCTTGTTAGCTGTATTGGATATTTGTACCTCAGTGCCAGCTGTAGATACAGTTGTAGTACCAGCATCAAACTTCATGGTTCCACCAGCGTAATTCGTGATGAGCCACGTTCATCGTGGCCTGTGTATTCAATTCCTGAAGCTGACGATACATCTACGTAGTAGTTCCTGTCCCCACCGTCATCATCCCTGTAAGTAAACTCAACAAGGTTAACGCTTTCAATGGCAGTGACTAGATTCTCCCGTAATTCCTTGGGGCTATTCCCCTTATAATCACGGTTAAGGTCCACTTCTACTGTATGACCCCATTTAGCTTCCATCTTCTTCCTATATTCAAGAGTTAGTGAAATGACATCAGGAGTTTTTTCCTGATTATCAGAACCAGAAGCACGAACTAAGGCTAACTTAAACTTAATTGCCCTGAACTCTGTGCCTGCACCACTACCAAACGAATAAGTAGTAGTCCCATTAGAAGTTATAGCAGAACCTGCTTGTACTTCCGTGGTTGAATAATCAGTGTAATAGTAAACAGTTACCGTTTCCGTTGATGAACATCCTGAGGTTTCTATCTTTAATCTCAAGGCAGACTTGTCTACTTCAGTTTGTTGAGCGTCAAACCAAGGAGTTTCATGGGTAGCAGACAGTGCATACTCATAGTTATTTAACTGTGCCGGGTTGATAATGTCGAAAGGTACCATCTGGTGATATACGCTTCCGTCATATCCCCACCACATCCTGTAATCTCCCTGACCTGCGTTAGTTACCATTACTTGGTCAACCGCCTTACCTGCATCAGGTGCCTGCCATTTCGCTTCCCATCCCGTATCGTTCCAAGCGATAATAGATGAATACCCGGTATCTGCATCTATTACAGGAGAACCGAAATGAGGCTGCCTTGACCACTGGTATGCCACATCAGTAGATGCAACGCTCTCCGGGGCTGTGGTGGCATCTACAGCAGCAATTAGTTCTGTATGTGTCCCTGCAAGTTTCTTGATTGTTCCTCTTCTATCTGATGGAACTCCGTCATCACGGTCTGGACCCATGACTGATATAACAGCATGGATATTGCCGTTGATGTACTTGTATATGCCAAGTCCTGACGGGCTATATATAGAGTCACGCCATCTAACTGAGCCTGTTCCATTAAATTGATGGAAAGGTAAGTGGAACTGGGTTTCAACAAATCTCTGGTTGGCTGAGTCGTGGGCAAATAACCCTACCTGAGTAGAGGCATATAATATTTGCTCACCTTGAGCGTCCCGTCCTACAAATAAGTCTGTAACGTAATCGGTTGGAACTGATAACTTGGCATCATTAATAGGCGTACCGTCTATGGTAAGTGTGTACCATAGCTGGCCTGTACTATCTATTCCCCATAGCCTGTCATCCCAGAATGCCAAGAACTCTGCATCAGTAGACACGTTAGCTACCGTAGTAGCGTTAGCAAAATAGCTAAATCCACTTGCCCCTGAATCTGTATTACGATGTGCAACAACTACATAGTCGGTTCCACTCATCCTGACAGTAATAGCATCGGTAGGAGTAGAGGGAAAAGAATAAGCACTTCCACCAGAAGTTACCCTAGTCCAGTCATCAGATGCCTTTACGTAGTAGTAAGGGGCTAAATCCCAAGAGGCATACATGGTATTCCCAAGTTCTGCCAACATCGTTATGTCGCCTTCTATGCCAGTAGCCCCACCTGTTATTTCTGTTGTGGTTTTATTGGCAAGTGCAGGTAGTACCAAGTGATGCCTGTATCGTAGCTGGCAAGTAGACCACCATGCTCTATCAGCATCAGCTGCCCCCTGCATTCTTTCTACGCCTATACCACCACGCCAGTCGGACCATGAAATAACTGAAGAACGTAGCTGGCTATCTCTGGTCGTATCCCCAATCGTAACCTTTGCAGGATATATAGAAGCAAGTACGCTTTGTACTGGTCTGGCTAAAGGATAATAGACACCATTAAGGTATATCTCGTTTGGACTTATTACCTTGTTTGCCATTATTCAACAGCCCTTCCTGTTATCAGGAATGGGAATGCTCGTTTAGCCTGTTCAGCAAGTCCAAACCAGAACGCTGCCTGTTGTCTCTTCTGGTCCGGGTCTACAGCTGGACCACCAGATGTAGCAGCAAAGGCTAATCCCGTTGCTCTAGCTATTATGTAGGAGTCATCTATCTCTGTAGTAGCTGAATCAGTGTCAAGCGTAGCAGGCTTGTCGCCTCCTGTTATCTTGAGTAACGCATACCCTGCCTCAAACTTACCGTCATCAGTAAGAACCAAGTCCCTTGAACTACGGTCTATCTTCCATAGATGCTTGGGAAATATCTGCCATATAGCAGTGTCATTCTGTACTACCTTGATGTCGTCTAACCTAATCTGGCAATCGTCTAAATTAGAATCATGCTCAAGTGCTATAGCAATAATAGCTGTATCCGTCTCTGGATTGGCTAAAGCGATACGTACATAAGTCCACGTGTCAGCCGTTAAAGCCGGGACACTTAATGCTTCTAAGCTACCACTATTAGCTATGCCTTCTGTAATTGCAGCACTGTGTAAGTGTATCTTTAGATTTCCAGCAGATGTAGCTACCGTACTCTTAATCCAACACTCTAAGTAATCATACTTAGAAATATCTTTGGCAGTAAAAGTGTCACCTGCTATATCTCCTGCATCAGCAGAAGTAGTCACAAGTTTCAGGCTTCCTGTTCCTTGTTTCTTATCCTGAGTATCAACACTGGCTGCTATCGTACTTGTAACATTCGTATCAAACGCTGTGTTACAACTATGCAACCTAGTAAAGGAAACACTACTCCTGTAATACAGGTGGTTGATTATGGATATGTTACTGGGTATGTCATACCTGAGAGAATTACCATCGGAATGTAGACTAAAGTCCTCTACCGGGTCGTAAGCCTGACCAGTAGTATCTATGATTGCCTGATTGATAAAGTCGTGTATGGCATTAGGGTGATAGCCCTGTTCCCATAACTCATACGTATCATTTGTAGCTGTACTGGCAGATAGTGCAGGAGATACAGTTAAATCTGTGGAAGACTCCACAAAATCACTGACACGCCTTATTGCACCATCATTATCACCTGAGGTAAATACAGCATTGTAACCAATATAGTTATCGTTACCACCTATCAGTGTGTTATCTATCAGGGAAGTAGAGTCGCCATTACCAGAAGCAGACGACACATAGATAGCACCTAGGTTGTAGCCTATAGACTGCCTTAACTGCTTACGAGTTCTTCCCTGTACTGGCATGGACTAACCTCATGCTTTGGCTTTGCCCTTAGACCTCAGTGACTCAATTTCTTCTTTCAGAGATGCTATCTCCTCATCACGAGAAGCAATTACCCTGTTAAGAAGACTAATCTGAGCCGTCTGAGCAGCCTGAGGATGAGCCATAAATGCTGCGTTTATATCTTCGGGCGTTAACCCGAACTCTTGATTGCCTGCCCCGTTTTGTTCGACCATTTAAATACCTCTGTAATAAACTCTATTATTTGTACTCTCTCTTCGCTTGAGGGCGTACTGTCTAAACTCATCTATCTGCTTACCTATCTCTCTCATCTGGGCTGCCGTAGGTTTCTTTTTTCTGTCTTTAACTCGACACTCTATTAAGAAAGTCTCCAGAGCCTGTGCTGCCATATCTTCTATGTGAGCCTTAGAGATAGTAGGGTCCGCAGGAATCTTAACCACTTGTGACCTGCCTGTCACCGGGTCCTTGAACTGGAACGTATGCACAACAATGGACACCCCTGTCTCACCGTTGTAGCCAGTTTCATCACCGCCTACATACGTGGAGCCCTGAGGTGTCCAAAGTTCTAAAGGCTGCATTAAATGTTTAGGTATACCTCGTGGTATTCACCGTTAACACCAACAGTTCTTCCCATTGTTCCTATATCTTGTAAGGAACCGTCAGCAAGTTCTACTGCCCCATCGGTACCATTAGACCTCATCAGTCCTAGTCCTGCACCGGGAGTTCCCTGTATAAGTACAACTCCTTGACCTCGTACCTGTAGCCATCCATAGCTACCACTGGCAATGTCATTCATTGTTACTCCAACAGCAGCCCCGACAGAAGTTGTGTTAGATTGAAGAACGCCTGAGGTAAGAGGTTTAGCACAACCAACTACATCAGTACCGTTTGTCAGTGCGGTTATTAAGCCGTCTTCATGGTCTAAAGTAACAGTTACACCTGATGTTCCAGCAGCGTTTCCTTTAATTCTGTATCGGAATCCTGCTCCTGCACCGCCACCTGCATTTACATACAGAAATCCATCTGCATATTCATCAAGAGTGACAGCCCCACCAAATGTGACAGATACAGTTGTTGACCCTGCAGCCGTAGTTGCAACAGCCAAATCATCATTCTCATTTGCTTCTACAGCAGCAGACTCCATTAATTGTCCAGCTAATACAGCTTCACCAGCAGACGCATAGATATACTCTGTATCTGCAATTTGCATTCTGGTTCCCAGCTTGTGCTTTTTAGCAGTAGTTACTACCTGCTCCCAACCCCACTTTCCCATTATTGTTTGCGGAAAAGACATATCTAACCTCCTTAAAGGTTACTTGTTACAGGGTTTACCCCCTGCGACCAACCGTTATTTATTTAGAGAACCCTGAGAGCCACGGTCAATCGTTACAACTCTCAGGATTCTATTATACATCTTCGTTGTGCTTTGCACGTTTGTGAAAAGTTATCTTGGAAGACACTCCAGCGGAATTTTTGGCTTCTGCCTTGAGTCCGCATATATCACAAAACCCAACAGCAAGTTCTTCTTTACTGGCTTCCCAGTCAGCCTCACTGCACCATTTGCATTCACACGTTTCATTTGGTTTCCAAGGGAATAATCCGATTTTAGATTTACGTAGCACGTAATCAGGGTTGCCGGGAACTCCTTCAACAGTAGTCCCTACGTCCCTAACAATTTCACCCTGAACATTAAGACTGGCTTTATGCCTGTACAACACTGTCTTGGGCTGCCATTCGTCTATGTATTTCATAGAGAAGCCTGTATTGGCTAACTCTATTTTCTGCTGATTTCTTTCGGTTATTCCAGCCATTAATATCTCCTACTAGCTAGTAGCGAGGTCACCAATTTCAAATGTAACCGGGGCTCCACGGCTATCATCCAGTTCAAATACACCGTAATCAGAAGTCATTACAACTTCTGTAGCCCTGAGAGAAGCGTCTCTCTGTCGCTCAGTTCTGGTATCCACACTGGTGAGGGCAGCCATAGCACTCTTGTCAGCTATAACTCCAATTCCTGAATCAACTCCAGTTACCTTATCGATGTTTCCGTCTTCAAATATGGATACTCCATTGATTGGTCGCAATCCACTGTAAAAATTCTTCAGTAAATCTACGCTCCACCCAGACGACAACTCCCCACCTGCAGTACCGGCAATCGTTGCAGACTGCTTTGAAAGTTGGGCTACTGCGTTTGGATGGTGAACAATGTATACCTGACTACCAAACTTGTTGGCTTTTGCGTTAGATATGATTGCATGAACATTAGCAGCATTCATAAGCCTGCCATCGGCACCTAGGTCTGTTCCTCCGTTTAAAGAAGAATACAGGGCGATAACATCTGTGTCTTTCTTTCGTGCCATACCGTCACCTAACTGTCTTCCTATAATGGAAAAGACATTAGGAGCAGACTGCCTGACGAGTTTGTCGGTAAGAATAATCTTAGCCCCTACCTCAGATGCGGTAAGGTCTACAGTTGTCATTCCTATCTCTTCCTCGTCAATTATGTCCTGACCATCTACTAGGTCACTCATGGACATCTGTCCTACTTTAGGAACAGTAACCTGCTTGGCTCCCTTAGGCAGTGTGAACTGCTCAATCAAAGCCAAAGCTGGAGCGTTATGCTCCTCTGTGTATCTAGCGGAACTAATAATTATTCGTTGGGCATTTTCAAGATTACCCGTTGTCGCTGTTTGTGCCACGACAAGCCTCCTTGTTTAACTGAGTTTTATCCTAACCCAGCAGCCCTTCGTGCTGCTGCTTGTGCCTGTTGAGACCTATCACCTTGATTGTATCTCTCAAGCCACCTGTCCTCATCGTTGGACGCAGCCGGGGTACTTTGACTACTGTCAAAGCTTTGAGACGGTACTCTCCCTGCCTTTAGCGTGGCGAGTTCTTCCTCAAGTCCCCTAACCCTCTTTAGTTCTTTAGCTGCTTGTTCCATCGACTGTGGATTGTCAAACTGTTTCAGAGTATTTAAGTCTGACATTTTCAAGTCATATTTTGCTGCAAAGTGTTCTGCAGCATTTGCTTGTCCCTGTAAATACTGTAACTGTCTATCGTATTCTTGCCTCTGAGCCACAGTTTGATTAGTCTGTGCTAACCAGTTCTGTGCTATTTGTTGTGCTTGGTCCGGTAAATATCCCTGTTGCTCAAGTGTCTGCTGATACTGGTCAGCCTGTTGCTGTAACTGGGATTGGTACTGTTGTTGCTGATACTGCTGTGTCTGCTGCTCCATATCAGCTATACGTCTCTGTAGTTCGTCAACCTGATTGTTAGGCTGGGGAACTTGAGGGTCTGGTACTGTAGCGTCTGGACTTACTGCAGGTTCAGCGGTTGCAGTTGTATCTGCCGTAGGTGTTTCCACCTCTCCTGCAGGTTCCGAAACATCCGGGGTGTCCGTAGTTTCAGAAGGCGTCTCAGTATCCTGAAAGGTATCTACACCTTCAAACTCTGAAGTTATATCAGTAGTAGTATTACCTGTTTCAGGTGCTGGAGCATTTGTGTTTTCTGGTTGTTCTGCCTGATTAACCATTATTTACCTCGACCTTAAAATAACCATAGTATACCTTAGTGTCAATTACTGTACACAGGTACGTGTGGAGTAAAGGCACCTTGACTACTTCCGTAATACTTCCTGTGTAGCTTTATTCCGTCAGGGGTTTTGCCTTCATGGAAGTCCCCATACCAGAACACAAGAGCAAGGTCCATATCTGGATTAGAAAGCAACATTTGTTTTCTTAATTCGGACCTACGCTTAACCAAGGTCTGAATAAAAGGAGTAGAGTCATACATCTGCTGTTGCCTTCCTCTGTCCAAGTTCTTATAGGTCTTCCACTGCTCTGCAAGTTGTGGGTACCTTTGACTTGTATTACCTCCGGGGTATAAGTCATCAAGCGTAGCCCCTATATTCCAGTAAGGTGCAAGCATTTTACGTACATTGTCATACGTCTTTTCTGCAGGCGTATCATTTGCAACAAGAGACCGTTCAAACAATTCAAACAACCCATCCCCTGTCGTGGAAGATGCCTGCCTGATATTTTCTATGTACTCGTCTCTTGCCCGGAAGAAGTCGTTCCAGTCAGTAGCCTCAGGGTTGCTGGTAACAGGCTCTATTGCATAGTATCCAGCAAGCAGCATGTCTACCCCGGTCCTCATGTCTGACATCTTCCCGGCTGCTGTGTACAGGGAGTCGTAATACGCATTCCTAGTCTCTTCATCTTGAGCATATATAGAACGATGGTATATGTTTGATATAGCCAGTTCAGCACCCTCGTACTTAGCCCATTTCTCAGACTTAGCATCTCTCCACTCTTTAGGAGACAGGGTGTTTATGTTTTCCCCCTTCATCCAAGAACCCAACTTACTATCATCTTCCATCTGTTGTTCGGTAAGGGCACGTCTTACTTTACTAAGTAACCTACCTGCCTCGTCTGTTTGTTCCTGAGATATAAGTTTACCTTCAGGAGTCCTAAAACCTTCTGCAGTAGCCACACGACCAGCTTCCCTTAATCCACCACCACGTTCCGGGTAGAACGAATACTTCATAGCATCCCAGAAAGGTATCTCCTTTCTAGGCATCCGTAACTCTTTTTCAAAGGCATCATATTCTTGAGGTGACAATGAAGCCTTAAACTCAGAACGCCCTATCCTGTCCATCTCCCGGTATTCCTGCACCTTGTCTTCCATTGGACGACTTTCTAGGTTCCTGAGGTCATGTGCTGCATTTATCAGGTAATCAGTCATGGAAGTTACAAGTCGTCCGGAACCACCTGTAATACTGTTGTATAGATGGTCAACTCTCTGAGGGCTATTTAACGGTATATTAAATAACGGAACCTCAACATCTGGCATCTGGTTTGCTATGAGTCTCATAGTCTCAGATGTATTAGGGTCAAACTGCTCTGACGCCTCCATGTTCTGAAGTTCTTCATCAACTATAGGAGCATCACGCCAGAAGTCCTGTCCACTCATTTGCTCTCCCCATACCATAAGGGCTTCAGGTACAGGTAAGTCACTTATAGGAGAGGTACTATTCCATACTTGAGAGGCAAACTTAGATTTATCAAACAGCATGTCTTGGTCTGTTATCTCATCCAAAAGAGTGGCAGACTGGAAGAACATGTTCCATTCTCTTAACTTATGCGGAATTACTAGGTAATTTAACTGTGGTCTTCCTGTCCTTGGGTCCAGAATGTAATCCCCAGCCTCGTCCCTGTCAGCTGGGAGCATAAATACCATTGAGTTATATCTGATGTATTCTGGTATATCGTAGTAAAGTGGAACTCCTTCAAAGGTTTCCTGCTTATTCCAACCGGTCTGTATTCCCCAGTACATAGTTAAAGCCGTGCCCATTACCATCGCAGCTTTTCTTGGGTCTCCTACTATGTCAGCAGTTTTACCTGTAATTCCACGCCTTCCGGATTCAATAACACCTCTAGTTACTTTTGCACCTTCTTTACCACTAACTCCCCACTCCCATTGAGGTCCTCCTATTTCAGGATTCTGTACTGGTCTTATGTCAGGATGCATGTTAATACCAAGAGTTCTCCAAGGTAATTTTGTGCCTTCCATCGCAGCATTTAAGAACAGTATGTAGTTATTCCACCTACGTATCTTGTCTCCACCACGCCCGAAGTTTAATGTGGCGTCAAGTCCATTTGCCCCGGCATGTCTTAATTCATCAGAATCCGCAAGTCCTATTATGGGAGAATCAGCTTCCGTTAATGGACCTTCAGTTCCAAGAGAGCTTCTTCTTTTAGGTAGTCCCTGTCCGGGTTGGGCAATCCTGTTACCATTAACATCAAATTCCGGTCTCCATGCAAGCGTCATTTCCTCTTCAAACTTCTCACGAGGAAGTTTCATAATCCTGTTATATTCTTTTTTCCCAATAAGTTTCTTTAAAGACTTCTCCATAACAGCAAGCCGTGGAGCCTGTTCTATAACCGCACCTGTAGCAGGTATGGCTCGTTTAGCCCTAGTTATAAATTTCTTGGGTCCGGTAGTGGTACGTAGCATTTCCGAAAGCTGTTTCTGGTTTATATTAGGATTTGCTAAAATCGCACCATTATGTCCAGCCTGTTTTATTTCTTTTTGAATTTGACTGAAATTAACCTCTACAGAATAGTACCTGTCCTGATTGGCACCAACTGACTTAAGCATATCAAGTGCCCGGTTCTCTCCATCTATGGCAGCTTTATAAATACCTGTCATCATTTTTGCTATAGTCGTAGTTGGTAAGACATTTGCCCTTAAAAACACAGTAAAACTGTCCAGTAATGCGTTTCTCATAAAGAACAACGGGTTGTATGTTGTAAACACAGAACGAAAGAATCCGTTAGCTGAAGCAAGTGTCTGCAATACTGCGTCTTCCCCTTCTATAGCTAAGCCAGCTCTACCGTTTACAGAATCCCATAACCATTTAGGAACAGCTTCCCCATCCATTCCTCCATACACCTGTCTTTTGCCGTTCTCAAAGAAAACAAAATACCCAGACTGCCTATTGGGATTGTACTTAGGCTTAGTTAAAACCTCTTCCCCTGTTTTAGGGTCTAACGTCCTAAACTTATCAGTAACATTTTTTATGAGTTGCCCTTCTTCTGCCATAGTAGCTACCTGACGGGTTACCCTGTTACGTGCGATTCTATTTTCGGTATTAATAAACTTTCTAAGCATCGTCTCCCCAAGGGGAGGTAACGCACCTAAAATATTAGGGTCACTAGCAAGTTCCCATATACCATCTTCTGTTACATTGTTTCCGTTTTTTGACCTTATCTCCTTAAAGAGATTAATGTTTTTAGTGCTGTTATCAAGCTGGTATTCCATGTATTCAATAGGGTTATACCACTCAAAGTTCTTTGCCAGATAATCATGGTACTCTTCAGAAATGATTCCTTCGTTGCGTAACTTGGAACGCATTAATTTGTATTGTTCTACTGCTTCTAAAGCAGCACCGTTCATTACCTCAAACATGTTTTCCTGACCGGTTTGCTTTCCAACCTCATCCAGTTCCCTTTTAATCTGTTGTTCCCAGTTGTCAAGAGTTGCTCTTAAGGCTTTTATGTCACCCTGTTGTGTTTTAAGTACGACTTCCCACTTTCTTGTTTTTGGATTCCAGCTATCAGGGTCAACTATGTCAGGAAGGTTTTTCCTTTGTAAGGCATGAGCCGGGCTTTCTGTCATATCCAACAGCCTACGCCAGTGATTAATCTGCATCCATCTTTCGATATGGGACTCTTTGACTCCCTGCTCTAGTACAGGAAGAATCTTTCTCCTGATGAAGTTGGTGTATCCGTAAGTACCTTTAGACTGGGCACCAGCTGCAAGGGATAGCTGCATAACTAAATCTTCATCGCTTCCTGCCCTGAACGCTATATCGGGATGCTTTGACCTCCAGTAGTTATCCTGAAGTAACCGTAACGAAAAAGAGGAGTCCCAGTAAGAAAACATTAAATCAACATATGTATCAGGGGCTAATGGATATCGCTCTTTCATCATAGCGGTAAGTGCGTTTCTGGTACTTATGGGAGGTCCACCTTTAACAGCATATAATGCCTGAGGAAGTCCTGACGCTATTGATTTCTCCACATCCTCTATACGTGCCTCACCGGTAACCCTGTTCTGATGGTATTCAGGAACTGACTGAGGTCTGTTTTCACGATAATATGCTTCCCAGTCAAACTCATCACCATCTAGGATTTTCTGGGCACGTGCTTCCTGATTTCTAATTCTATCAATGCCTTGAGCAACTTCTCTTGGCATAGGAGTTTGTGTAGGAACTCCTTCGTTTATTAAGTTTGCAACTGAATCAATTAGTTCCTTGTTAGTAAGTGTTACGGGACCCGGCTCTACAACAGGTGCATCTAGGGAAGGCTCATCAGTAAATCGTGTACTCATCTTATCGACTTCATCGTAGAAGCCTTTTAAGTTTGTAACACGAAGTTTACCGCCAATCTCTTCTTCAACAACCCCTAATTCACGTAACCGGGCTACATCATCATTAAAAGCTGACGTAACTTTACCCTCATCACGGATTTTCATTAATCCTTCTACTATTGGGTTATTATCTTCATTAAGACTAAGACGCCTGCCCTGATTAATTAAAGTTTCTGCTCTTGCAGCAGGTGCAGCTGTAGGCGTTGGTTCATCAAGAATTTTTTGGATTATATCTGCTTGTTGTATTCTTAATTCTGTATTTCGGTTAGGTGTATTTCTGTCGAGGCCATTGGAATATCTATTCCATAATGCTAACTCATCGTCACTTAACGCCTCTCCACGTGTAACCTTCCTCATTATTTGAAGAATATTTTGTCCGTAACCAGAAGGTTCTATCGGGTCAAGATTCTCCTGAAAGTTTACAGTTCCAGCTTCCTGTTCACTATTAACCTTTGCTTTATTGTCAATAACCTCTTGCTCAATTCTGTTTAATTCATCACGGGCAGCCTGTCCCCTAGGAGCAGGTGTTGGTGATGGTTCTGGAACTGCTGCAGCTGCCGGGGTTGGTTCTGGCTGCACAGGTCTTGCTGCCCGTCTTGCCTGTTCCACATCAAGCCAGTATTGCTCCGATGCAGAAGGAGTGTCGGGTACTGCTCCACGGCCACTAATACTTCCAGCTACCTGTGCTGATTCGGCAGTCTGTGCAGGAGTATATCCTTCAGTGGAAGTTGTTCTAGCCCAAGATTCTGCAGCTTCTTGATTCTTTAATAGTTCCTGTGCTGCTGCCCTTACCTCTTCTGAATTTCTGAATGGAACTTTTTCAGGAATAACACCGTCAGGATTTCTTATTAATGTAGTCCGGGTTCCACGAGACAACATAAATGGGCTCCTAGAACCGGGCAGCATTAATTCAAATAAAGTATTTGCTCTTTCCAAGATATATTCAGGGGTCATTTGCCTGAATACCTTTTCTCCTGTATCAGGATTTATTAGGAATTCTCCGGTATCAGGGTCTAATATGTATTCTCCCCTATCAGCAATCGTCTTATTTGAATTGTCCGTAAATTTCTGAAGAGTTCTCTCGAATTCCATTCTGGCTTTTCTGGCTCCAATAGCAGCACTGGCAGTGGTAAACGGAGCAGACACTACACGTGCTAATCCTTCTTCCAGTACCTCTAGGGGCTTTAACGCAACCTCAGTAGCACGTACTGAGGCTCTGGCAGCCGGGGCTGCCTGCCTTAACTTACCTGTATTAGCCAGTGCAGGACCAGTTCTTAATCCCTGAAGTCCTGTTCTCATTACTTTAGCCGGGGGGACTGCAAGATACGGAAGTTCTTCTGCAAGCCCACGTGTGTATGGTGGTAGCTTGTAAAGGTCTTCTCCTATCTCACGTCTTTCTCTCTGGGAAACAGGTTGCCCTGTTTCCATTTCTCGTATCTGTGCCTGTTCTGCAATTCTCTGGTTACGTAATGTATCCGGTTGCCACTGGGGAACATCAAATAACTCAGAGCCAACATTACTTACAATGCCCAGCGGATTTACATTCATGAATTGCTTAAATGCTCCACCGGGAGAGAAGTCGCCTTCTGGTGTTACATACTGGTCAAAGCTGGGAACTACACGCCCCTGTTGGAATTTAAGGTCTGGTCTATACCAAGGAGCATCAGCTACTTCCGGGGGAACATCCTGATATTCCTCCCATGCAACAGGAAGTGGTTCTAACGCAGAACTTACTATAGGAACTACACCACGCTGATGTATTGCCTCAAGACCCTGTAGGGCATGTCTTACTCCGGGTGCCCCAACAACGGCACCCAGTGCAGGCATACCATATTCCTGCCATACAGACGGGTCTTGGTTAGGCTCTGGTTGACCCCATTGATGCCACCATGCATGTGGCATTAATAGAGAATATACCTAGTGCTTGGAGCAAACCTGCTTGTAGACGTGCCTCTCTGCCTTGGGGTCAAAGCAGCATATCTCTGTGTAAACGGGTCGTTCTCCAAGTAATCCATAAAGCTGGTTAACGGCTTATCAGATACAGGTTTTCCTTGCTCTAATGCTTTAGACCTATTCATAAGTTCAGTCCCCTTTACCCCAAGATACCTGTTGTACATATCTGAGAACTGGTTACCAAAGTAATTCTGGGCTCCGGAAAAGAACGGGTTTGTCTCATTGCCAAACCTCTGAGACATAGCACCCATATACGCAGTTTGAGGTTCAGACTCAAGCTGTGTTTGAAAGTAATTATCAAATGCTGCTAAATCAGCCATATTACCTCCTATCCACCAA
>TARA_R100001594_G_scaffold34867_2_pt1 | contig 15975 bp, 6 predicted proteins | sample TARA_R100001594 | Tara Oceans TARA_R100001594 (sample SAMEA2622752) | marine metagenome | biome: marine biome (ENVO:00000447); feature: marine epipelagic mixed layer (ENVO:xxxxxxxxx); material: "saline water (ENVO:00002010), including plankton (ENVO:xxxxxxxx)" | depth 150 m | reverse complement strand
TTAACAGGTTTACATTAGCTATAGTTTATAGACGTGCTAACGGTCTATGATTAACTTGTCCTATAAATTGCAGTACCGTAGAACTGTGTTGCATCGTCTAGTTCAGATGTATTTAGATAATTAACAGCTGTACTACCAGCAGCTGGTGTCCATATAACCCAACATCCATTAGAAATTGAGCCACCAAATTCAGCTGTCATATAACTTGCTGCATTTGATATACCTGACCAGTAATGCATCACTACTGATCCACCTCTACTATTGAGGTTACTAAATGGGAAGCCTTTTATAAAAGTGTAATTACCAGAGATATTACCTTTATCACTTAACTTTACATCGAAGGTAGCGTATACCATATTTCCTATTTTCGTATAGTTACCAACTTGGTGAGTATAAGTTTGAGTATCACCACCAGTAAATCCAGTTATTGTTGGCGTAAATGTGCCTTCTTCGTAGTCGTCTAGTGCGTTGGCTGCTGCTGTATCTCCGTTAAAAGTTATACCTCCTGTTGATAGGATACGAAGTCTTTCTGCAATATTATTAGCAGAAGAAGTCTCAAAACAAATAACTCCATCATCTTTATTTGTTGTATCTGTACCCGTTCTAAACTTTATTGCAGCAACATCTTTACCGTTCCATACCGCATGTTGTGCCAAAATAGATGCATTTGCACCAGACCTGTTTGTATCAGCTATATTCTTTACATAATAATCATCTGCAGACCATTGGTTTAATCCTATTGCATCTTGATATATATAATGATCTAACCTACCACTTGATCTAACACGGAATTTTTCAGTTGCTACAGTTGCACCAGCTGAAGTAGTCCAGAAAGTTAAATCGCCAGGTGTGCTACTTTGAGTAAAGTTTGCAGAGGCTTTACAACCAATATGTGCAACTTCTTCATAATCAGCACTATCAGATCCCCACCAGAAAATATTCCCAACTACATCATTATCGTGAAGATCTCCAGATCCATGATTACCTACAGTACCATTTCTTGATTTGGTAATATGTATTGAAGGAGCACCACCATCATCACTGAATCTACCAACTGCTATAGATGAAGTATCTGCAGTTGAACCCATAACTTGGATCTTAGAATTAAAAGTACTTGTATCAATACTTGATGTATGTCCAAATAAGCATTCACCACCATCTAATAGTGCAAAATGAGTAGATGATCCATTACTTATATAAAACCTATCAGCACTACGAGAAGCACCAAACAACCAATTATGTTCCGTTCCATTACTAGCTTTACCTTGAAGCTGTAAACGAGATTCTTGATTATTATTTCCTGCTAATACTTTAAGACCTCCATCGTGAGAAGGTGAGGTTATGGTTACGCCAGTTGAAGTTGTCTCTAATCTCTTACTATTGTCGTAATAGAGTGCAACGTTCCCATCATTACTACATTGAAGATTTGTTTCCCATGAAGAACTATTTTCAATATTCTGTATAGCAAAAGTACCATCAGTTTCTTTTCGTAACCTAGAGAAATCAGCATAGTCATCACCTTCATCGGCTTGTATTATTACTGAAACTCCTGCACCTTCTGCTCCTGATACTCTTAAATTTCCATAACCCTTAGTTCCTTCTGAAGTAGTCTCAAACTTCTTATTACCGTCGAAATATAGTTCTGTGGCTCCCGTTCCACCGTCTATTACTAATTGATCAGTTGTTGTATTTTTATCATCACTTATTTTTTGTATATAGAAATTACCACTACCATTTCTAATCCTATGGTTTGTTGTACTTGTCTCCATTAAGTCAATAAGACAAGTTGTAGAAGTTATTTGTAGAAGCCCATTAGTAACTGTGGCATCACCTGTTACGTCAATTCCATTGCTAAAATCACAATTGCCGCTAAAAGTCGTTTGACCATTTGAAGCAATAGTTAATCTACCAATACCGCCACCAGTATCAAGATCCTTAATAGCAAAGACACCATCATCATTTTGAATCCAGAAATCACTTTCGCTATTTGTATCGTTTAAGGTAATGGTCGGTTTTGTTCCACCAACTGTTATATCCCCTGCAAAAGTGGCGTTCGAGTCTAATTTAAGTACTTCAGAACCATCTATTTTAAATTGTATAAAACTATTACTTCCAGCGGATGTAGGATCGCAATCTAATATTAGGTTGTTGGCATTATCCATTTGAATAATGCTATAACCAGAATTATTACCGTAATGGAATTTTAAATCTACTTTGTTATTAGCTGCGTTTGATATTTCGGCACCATCACCAGTCGTCTCAAATTTCTTATTTCCAGATTCAAATAATTCACAAGACCCATCTGTAATAAAAGAAGCAAGACTTGAACCATCAGATTTTACAAAATATACTCCTGATCCATTGGTAGAAACTTGTAAATAACCATCACCAACATCTTTTATATAAGAATTTGAATCATGGTAAACTTCTAAATCACCGCTAGTCCCAAACTTTAATTTAGTAGTATCAGTAAACGTAGTATCACCAGTAACAGTACCACCGCTACCATTTAAAGATGCAGCTGCTTCCCAAGCACTACCATTATAAACATATAGTTTATTATCTGCAGTGTTGTAGTAAAGATCGCCATCATCATTATTAGAACCAGGAGCACTTGAAGCTATACGATACTTATCATGGAAATCATTAACGCTAGATATATTAGTAGCAACAGTAGTTATATTTGAATTACTACCAGCAACTGTATTAATGTTTGTAGTATTACCTGCTACAGTTGTTACATTAGATGATATACCAGCAACAGTTGTTACATTAGAGGATATACCTGCTACTGTATTAATATTAGTAGTATTACCTGCAACGGTTGTTACTTCAGTAGCTTTAGGTGTTAATCTATGGAATTTATAAGTATGTAGTGTAGTTGTTGTTTCTACTAAGACACCATAACCAGCAGCTAATACGGTACTTCCGCAATCAGTAATAGTTACGTTACTACCAGAAATATTACTTAAAGTAGAATCTGGAATTGTAACTGTACCACCACTAGGTGTATAAGAAGTACTTAATACTCCAACAGAAACAATAGTACCTGCACCATTATTAACATCAGGATTAGTAGCAGGGAAAGTAGCTTCACTTGCTAATGGTACAAAACCACCTACATCATCTACTAAGTCAATGATCCTATCATTAATAGCAGCTGTAGTAGCTATAGTTGTATCATTATCAGGGAAGGCATCACCATCCTTAATTGTTTCACCTGTAGTAGTGTTAAAGAATAATTCTTCAGCACGTTTAGCTGAGTATACTTTTGTATCACTTGAAGACGTACCAGATGTAACAACTGCATCACCAGTTATACTTGTTGAATTAACAGTTGTTCCAAATATATCTCCGAAACGAGTACCAGAAGCTCCTAAATCAATAGACGTTGCACTAGGTATTAAATCACTATTCAGCTTTGCAGTAATTGTAACTGTATCAGAATTAGCATCTCCAATTATAGTGTTTCCAGCAATTGTAGTATCACCTACAACAACAAGACTGCCTGATAGTGCTGTTAGGTTAGTTACACCTAAAGTACCTTGTATAGTTGTATTTCCATTATCTGAATCAACATGAAACTTATTAACTCCTGAACCATTCTTTATTGCAAATTCTTTGTTAGCAGCATCTAAATGGATATTACCATCAACAGTTAATCCAGTTAACGTACCTAGAGAAGTAATAGCTGATTGAGCAGCTCCTGTTACTGTTGCTGCTGTACCACTTGTATTACCAGTTACATTACCAGTTAAGTTACCAGTAATATTACCTGTCACGTTACCTGTTAAAGGACCGCTAAATGCATTACCAGTAACAGTACCAGCAAATGTTACATTACCTGAACTACTTACTGCAGGGTTAGAAACCCATGCACTACCATCATAGTAATTTATTTCTTTGGTAGTAGTATTAAAAACTACTGCACCTGTTACTGATGTATCAGCTGCTGTTGATAAATCACCTGTTGCTAAACGTTTATAATAGAATGGATATGTACTATTAACTTCAGACCCATGTGATTCTTCTGAATAATATAGACTTTGATTAAAGTTAGTATTTAAGTCTGTAGAGCGTATACTTGCCCCAGGTATAAAAGTAGAATTTAATGTAGTAGATGTATCTCTATAAATTCTTATCTTTACACCATTAGTTAAGTCACCATCTGAGTCTATATAATCATTATTAGTTCCAGCTGTATATTTAGTTCTTATTGTAGTGGCACTTAAGAATGTATAGTCTGTGTCTTTTACACCGTCTCTAACAGCACTTGCAGTGTGTAAGCTAACTTTTACATCATCTTGATTGATGTATGGGAAAGAAATAGCAAAATCTTTGGTGCTACCATTCCCTTTATAAAATTTTTCTGCCATAGTTTATTTTGGTAAATTAATTAGATTTTGCATTTCTAAATCTTTTTTTTCTATAGCAGCTGCTTTCTTAACATCACCAGACTTCATAGCCTTGTCTGTTAATAGTTGATTTCTAATCCTATCTTTGATTTCAGGATTCTCTTTAAAGAGTCGTAGTTCTGCTATTTTATGTTTTCTTGACAGTATTTTGTCAATCTCTGCATGTACGGGTAGATCATCTGTATCTATTTGTATTTTATCATTATCTAACTCAGCTCCACTCTTACGGTAAGCTTTAGTTTCTGCTAATTCTCTTTGGTATCGTTTTGATCTCATTAGTGGGAGTAGATCTTTGTATGGTTCTTGTTCTCCTATATACCTAGCTATTTTACTAGCTTCATCAGTAGTGTATTCATATGATCCAGTTGTATCTCTTTTGATCATACTATAACCTTTATAATTGACATCATGCATTAACCATAATCTCCAATCTTCTTTAGTGCTACTCATAGGTGTAGGGCTAAAAGCATTAACTATTCTTGCCCAGGGATTTTCAATATCATTAACACCTTTACCAGTCCATAAATCATATTGCTCAGGTAACATACTAGAGAAACCAGGTAGTCTATTCATAACATATTGCTGCCAACTACCATCTAAGTTCTTCAATGATGAAGTAATTGCTTCACTTGTAATACCTAATGCACTTGACCCAGGGATATAAGATCTAGCACTATTAGCTACTAATCTAGACCATCCTGTTAAATCACCATTAGTGGCCGCTATAAGAGGCTCAAAGCCCTGTAAAGGAGTTTCGTTAAGGAAACTAGCAGCTAGACACCAAGTGACCTTAGACTGCCAATTAGCAAGGGTTGCTTCTTCCATATCTTTAGCATAGTATGACATATCACCTATGATACTTAGAATCTGTTCTATACCAGGTATGCCTTTATAGCTAATCCATTTACCACCTAAATTAATAGTCTTTGGTTCATATCCATATTGAGTTCGTTCTTTACTCCTACGAGATGCATTATAGTGACCATTACCACGTATATTACCACCCATAGCATATTGCCATAGTGATGTGGTTAGCATAGAACTAAATGCTAATCTACCTACATATTCAGCTTTAAGGTTCCTAAATATAGCTTTTGCATTAGGTGTTCTAGCCATATCTATTCCATGCTCCATCAATGCAGCAGCTATTTCATCATCAGTTTTAGCCCATATAGTTTTACTGTATTTATTAATACCAGGTATTACACTGATAGGGGTCCATGACAACGAGTTTTTAATATAGTTGCTACTTGTTCTAGGAAACATCATTAGATCCTTAGTTATAGGATAAGCAGTAGTAGCTTGGTTTAACCAATTAGCTAATCCATCATCTAAGTTTAATTGAACTTCTCCAGCAATTGATCTTAGTACATCATCTTTAAGTAATCCATTTTCATCAAAGAAATTCTTATAATGTATCTCTTGAGCTTTATGTATCTTAGTCCAGTCAGCATATCCAAATTCACTAAATACATCATCATAAGCTTTTACTCTAGATAGATAATGAGCTAGATGTGTGGTTGTAAATACATCAGGGAATACCATCCCTGTCATACCTAGTCTTAGTGCAGGGTGTTTAGATAAGTCAGTCAATAGCTGAGCTGAATCTAACTGCATTATTCTACCCCAGTTACCATCCTTCTCATATACTTTACGCATATCATTCATGATATCCCAAGTCTTATCTTCTTTAAAGACAAAATCTTTACGATAAGCTTTGATCATCATTTCAGGATCTTTATGAGCTTTCTTCATCATCTGAAAAGCGTCATGTAAAGCTCGTCTATTAGTATCAAAGACTGCTCCATTATAATAGAATAGTTCTTTAAGACCATCTACATCTCCTAATAAACCATGCCCCATAAAAGTAGTTATTGGTTTAAGCATGAGTTGTGATACATTACCTTGACCAGCTCTAAAAGGTGACTTACCACTTAACACATTATTATATCTTGTACCCCATAATCCTGTAGCAAATAAATTCATTTGCTTAGGATCAGGACTTTTGATAGCTCCTAATGGAGTAATCTGTTTAGCAGACCAGTCATATAACTTAGCTAATGAATCTACATCACCATTAGTATGTGCAAATGCATCTACTAAAGGTCTCATAGCTTCAGGTTTAGTTTTCTTTAACTCCTTTAATGTTTTAGTGAACTTGATATTCTTAGCATGAATAGCATTTTCAGCTGTTGTAAATTCTTTAGTTAGTGTATCAATAACTGTATCAATATCCTTTGGAGGAACTTGATCAAACCAGTTCTTGTTTCTTAACTGCCAACCAGATATATACTTATTTAATGCATACTCATCCATTAAGAACTGCATCTTATCAATGATGAGATCCATAGCTCTGTTATCATCAACAAATGGTTTCATTGATGTCATAGCTTCAGCCATGGTAGCAGCTTCTCTACCTAGTGTATCCATAGCTCTAGCAGATGCCTCTGTTACAGGACGACCTAAGAATCTATCTGTTAGGTCTCTCATAGCAAATGCAGCAGCTCTAGCTTGCTCTTCGTTAATAACTTCTACTTTAAATTTACCTAAAAGTAAATTCTTTATATCTCTATTCTCTAAGAATAGGTTCTTAACATCGTCTACTGAGACACCAGGATCTACAATAGTAGTATAGATATCCCAAGCAGCAGCATTCATTTGTTTATTACTAAACCTGAATCCATCTACTAAAGCATTGAATCTACCTATATCTCTACCTTCTTCAGCTACACCCATAACAGCTGCACGGGATGTGTTACCAACCATAAGACCTTTCGCTCTCATAGCATCTGTCATGATAGGTGCTGGATCTCCCTCTACTAAGCCTTGTTTAATAGCTGTTGTATCAGCCATATTTCTAGCTACATTACCAGGAGGTATAGTTTGTCTAGCTGAAGCAGACTCATCTAAAATACCAGGAGTTATATCAGGATCTACATTAACATTAAGATCTAATTCCAATTGTGTTGGATTATCGATCTTCATCTTAGCTGCAGCATTCTGCTCTATCTGTATAGATTTAGCATCTCTAGCAACTACATTATCAACTTTATCTACAATACCTAGTTCATTTTGTAGAGTCATGAGTTCATCCATTAATTGGACTTCTACATCTCTACTAAAGTTACCACTAGATAATATCTCATTTAGTTTCTGTACTCGTATGAGCTTATCAGGATCAGCATTTAATGATAGTTCTTTCTGTTTATATTTAACAGCTTTATCATCAACTGGATCTAACCAGTCCATGACTTTTAGCTTGTTGTTAATTGTAAGAGCAGCTCCTAAGATTGATCCAAAAACACTAAGACCTGCTACTTCATATCTATTCTTAGCCTGTCTTACAGCAACACTATCAGAATCATAAGTAGTTATTGCTGATGGTAAAGGATGCGATCCCTTTGGTCCTAAGACACCAGGATAAGATTTAGCTAATTGTCCTAGTAGATTATGCTCTTCACCTACCTGACTTAAGGTGACAACAGCCATCTCTTGTCCTGTATAAGCACCTGTACCTATCAATGCTTTCTGTATATTAGGCATCTTAGCAGGTAACTTAGACAAGCTACCTTTGACCATTGAAGCTCCTTGTATAGAAGGTAGTACTACAGAAAGTATGCCTCTTAGTTGTTGATGTAAAGGATTATCTAGTTTACTAACTTCATCCCATCTATCATCTATGTTCTTATATCCTGGTATATGTCTTAGAGCATCACTAAAGAAATCAGTCCAAGCTAAACCTGGTATCCTTAATGTATCAATAGTACCTTTTAATCTTTTAGCTGGATTAAAGAATGGATCCTGCCTTGTTATTTTACCTTTCTCTTGTATAAATTGAGTTTGATCCATACCATGGTACTTTTTATACCATTGATTCATTAAGTTATCTCTCTTAGGATCACCCCACTTCATCTTAGACCAGCCCTTATACTCCTCCATCATTAGATTTTGATTGTCTTCTAATGCTAAATTAACAGTACTTCTACCTATTTTACTTCCATATGGTGCTGGATAAGTCTCTTTAGGTTTGAAGGGGTTTCGTTTATCATACTGTTCTATAGAGTCATACGTACCTGGAGTAAGAATTTTATCTTCTTCCTCTTTGGAATTGTTTTGTACATCTACTGTCATAATTTAAAAAGTTTCTGTAGTATTAGTAAATGCGTTATAGTATAACCCGAAGTTATGGCCATTCTTTATAACACTTTCTACGCTTTCTCCAGTATAATATTTACCATTTTCTCTAAGTGTAGATTGCAGATTTAATACATTTTCTATTTGTGTATTAGCATCAAGTGTTTTATTTTGTTGATAAAATCTCATATACCTTTTCATAGGTAATGTACCAGTTTGTTGTTTATAAGATACAGCAAAATCTGTAGCCATAGCATTTCGAGGATTCTGTATTGTAGTATTAGTTTTAGCTTGTACTTGATCAACATAATCAAGCTCAAATCTTTGCTGGAATCCTAACCTTTCAAGTAATTCATTACCTATTTCTTTTTTACGTATCTTTACTTTTTGAGATTTTAAATATGAATATATACCCTCTACAACATTTGGAAACTCTGTAATGTCTTCACCTTTATCCATTAATTGAGTTATAGTAGCTAAAGAATTATTGATGTTATCTTTATCATTATCTATCAATATATCGAAAGCTTTACTCATAGGGTTTTCAGTCTCAACTGATTGTTCAGCAGCTTCTTGCATAGAAGATCTGTAACCATCTACCCCTTTATTTTTATTAGTATTTTTGAAGGCTAAGAACTCTACATTTTCTCCAGTTCCAGATGTAGCTTTATCTAAAGAACCGACTCTTCTTAATAAACCAGAATCTTTATTATCTATTATCTTACCTAACTGTTCTAGAGTTAATCTCTTTCTTTCATTAGGATCTGTTATATCACGATTATCTTCCCATAGACTATAGAACTTCTGTTCTACAGCAGGAATAGCTCTGTAAGCTGTTGGAGATAAAGTTTCATCTAATGTATCAATACCTGCTATCTCTTTGATTTCATATTCAACATTAGATCTAATTACCTTTTGATAGTCAAATCCATAAGCTTGGATAACACTTTCTAAATCTTTCTTTATACCTGGTAATTTAGTATATCTAGCTTTATCTTCTTTTGATAGATTACGATAGTAGAACATGAACTCTTCATAATCTCTATCGACTGTACCAGCTTTCATGATTTTCTCATGTATTGAATCTGGTACTAGACCTTGAGGATCATAGTTTAAAAGTTCATATATAGATTTTTTAGTTTTTGTACCTGCAGTTGCTGCTATTCTATACAATTGATCTCTACCACCACCTTCAGTGTAGTCGTTTAAATCATACTCATCACCATCTATCTCAGTTAATATTTGTTTTAAATCATCAGTATCCTTTTTATCTAAGATATACTTCTCTGAAGTTTTAATATCTTTATTCTTTTGTACCCACTTGTTTCGTAAGTCACTAACTACAGCTGGTATCTTTAAAGATAGAGGTTGTCTTTCTTTTGCATTATCTCCTACACTTTCTAAAGATAATACTTCATTTTTAAATCTATTCCAGTTATCTCTATACTTAGGATGTTTAATTAGATCTTCTAATACTGCTCGATAACCTTCAGATGGACTTATATACTTATTTCTATCACCACCCTTAAGTAACTCTAACTTGTCAATAAAGAGATGGTTTAAGTTGTCTCCAGTTAGACTATCTCCACCATTAAGAAAGAACTTCTTACTTTTATCATAATTCTGTTCTTGTAATAAACGCAAGTCATTCTTAGCAGTATTACTATATTTAAGATTAGCACGATGATTAAAGAAATCATGTACTTTTAGAGCTGCAGCTGACTTAGAAGGTAAACCTGTTTGTTTTACTATCTCCTGTGCTCGGAATTGATAGTAATCATGGATATCTTCTTTTCTTAATTCTAACTTATTTTCATCTAAGAATTGTAATAACTGTTCTTCATGAACATCAATATTTTGTTTAATATCATTAACTATTAATTCATGATAGTAATGATTATTATTCCTATGTACACTACCTAAGTAATCAGACGTATCAAAATCACCCTTTCTCCAAGCTTTCCATCTTTGAGCAGCCATGCCTTTTTCAGCTTTCTGGTTGGTCAAATTCTCTACTTGGTAAAGAGGATCTAGTAAGTTATTCTCTTTATACTTTTTGTAGTCACTAATAGCTTTATTAATGTCACGATAGTCTTGTAAATTATCAGCTAGTTTAAAGAACCCTTTCATTTGGGTTTGAGAGAAATCTCTCCATCTATCACCAGCTGCTCTAGTCTGTGCTATTTGAGTATCTAAACTTCTTCTATCAGTCTCTGCTCTTTGTTGAATAGATGCTCTTTGATATTCAAATTCTTTGTTCTCAAAGTTTTGTATTTCATTACGTACTTGCTCTTCATTTCGAGCAGTACCTCTAAGGTCAGCTACTTGCTGCTGACCCTGAGCTAGTCTTTCTTTACGCTGCTTCTCTTCAGCAGCTATGATACGTTCTTGTTGTGTGGTGAACTGACGTAATCCTTCTTGAGCGTTGTCACGTTTTTTATTAAACTGACCGCCTTTAGCATATCTTTTGTATTTACTCATTAGTCTCTTTTAGGAAAAAGTATGTCACCTACTTCCCCTGCAACGCCGCCAATCGTTGACCAATTAGCTGCCTGAATTTGTGAGGAAGGATCATAGTAAACACCTGGTATAGGAGGTACTCCAAAATCATAATCTTCTAGAGGATCAGGTAGTTCATATTCAGTTCTTGGTGTAGCGAATGGTTTAATAGGCATTAGTTCTTCACCTGGATCTAGCATTCTACTTGCAAATGCTGATAAGTTAGCTGCTGATCTATCAAGTTCGATTTCTTTTAGTGTACGTTCAGTACTATATTCAGCATTCTCTAAAGAGGCATTTAACATGGCTACATTCTGACCATACTTCATAGCTGCAGCTGAAGCAGCTTTCTGATGAGTATTACCACTAACACCTATAGCTTGCATCTTACCCTTCAATTCCATATGTTCTATTAAACTTGAGTTAGCATCAAATGTAGCTTCTGCTTTAATCTCTTCTATTTTTCTTAGTTCATCTTCTCTAGCTAATTGAGCTGTTCTAGAATTAAAACTAATATGATCTTTAAATATAGAATCTGATCTCTCATACTGAGCATTTAACGCTTCTTGACGTTTGTTTCTTATTTGAAGTTCTTGGTTATAATTAGCAACTTTAACAGAATCACTGAAATCAGCAATAGTGTTCTCTTTTTCAGCTAATCTACGTATAGATCTTAATGTATCAATATAACTTTTTTGAACCTTTTTAGTATTAAGATCCCAAAGTTCTAAATCATATAGATATTGTTTTTCAGTCTGCTCATTGGCAAGATCAGCTTGAGCTTGTATATTTCGTACATTAGCTCTATTAGTTAACCAACTAGTAGCTGTATCAAAAAATATCCTTGGACCATGTTCTTTCGTTTGATCCCAAATCCAGCCCATAAAGCCTTGATCTTCGTCTTTCTCCATAAATTAAACCCTCTTATAAAATCTTGGTGAATAAGTACCTTCCCACATCATAGAGTTTAAAGTTAATGGATAGGGGGAATCACTAAACACTCTTAATCGGAAGTTTTCTGGTCGTTGATATATTGGTAAAGTAAATACATCTTCTTCAGTTAACGGTGTATCATCAGCTAAATATTTTAAATCTGATGTTACTGGTTGTAAATTGAACCACTCATCTAAGTAGACTATGACAATATCACTAGCTGTTAATGCTGAATCAAATATAATTTTAGTATAAGATAATACATTCTGAGTATCATATATTTCGTTTATCGTGTAATCTGTTCTAACAACTCCATTAACTTTAACTTTCAATTGATCTTTATGTTCATATTTTATATATTTATCAAATAAAGTATAGGTTTGATAATCTTCAGACCATAGTGTAAAATCAAAAAGATTGCTACTACTCTGAACTTGTTGACCTAAAGCTGGTGATTTTACTCTGAATTCTACCATACCTGATAATCCAGTAGAGAACTTAACTCTACTTACAGTTACTTTAGATGTATAATCAGTAGTAGCATTATCACCACTTCTAAAGTAAATCTTAGGTAAAGTGATATCGTAATCATATCTTAATCCTACGAAAACTCTAGATGCTAAACTAGTAAGATCAACACCCTTTACTTTAAAGTAATCTACTCTACCATTACCAGATTGATCTACAACTTCTGGATGAAAAATTTGACCTGCTCTATCATCTAAAGTATTACCTGTTGAATCTCCAGATACTATCACAACTGGTTTCGCTATAGAAGAAGCTGCTAATGCAAAAGGTACGTGGCATTGGGAATCGTTACCAGAAAGTGTTATATGACCAGATAAAGAAGGATACTCACTTGCTGAAGTTCTGCAATAAAAATCCATTCTAGGATTAATCTTCCTACCTTCTCTATTAATGATGATAGAGTCTTTTGGACTTTGAGTTAAAGATATTTTACTTAATGTTGTAATACCTATATCATGAGTGACAATTACTAAATCATCACCATCAACTATAACTGATTCTACATTACCAGAAAATGTCCATTTATACCATGTTTTTAATATAACATTATCTCCTTCTACATAAGTTCTATAAAGATAGATATCTTTAGAACTATTACTATATAACATAAGTAATCTATGTGGAGTACTAACTGTTATATCAGTAATATCAGATGGTATCCATTCTTTAACTTTTCTACTAATATCTCTAACAGCAGGATTCTCGTTTTGTCCTCTAGTTATCATTCCCATTACTGTAGAGTAATTAGGAGTTTTGTTAAGATAGACAATCTCATCTCCTATATCTACTGGAGGTAGTTTATTATCCATCAAGAAATGGGATATTGAATCTACAGTAATAGCATTAGGAGTTAAGACACCATCCCTACCTTTAATTAGGAACTGTTCTCTTTCAGAGAATAATGTTAAACCCTGTGCAGTTGGTAGAACCCCATGTAATACAACAGAACTAGTCTTAGAACAAGATACATCAATAGGGTCGGAATCAAGTAATGTCTGTGCTGATTTATGATAGAAGTTGAATTCATCTAATGTACGACTAAGTATTACATTATCTTCTGATATGACACCTAGTCTACCATTATGATAAAATGTTTTGTTTATTTTCTTACCAACAAAACTAGGGTCTGGATTGGTTACATCATCTCCTACTAGTCTATTAGTATAATCTATAACTTTAAACTGATGAAAATTCTTTGCAATATTAACTAATTGATGAGGCATGGTAGTGTTATCAAGACCTGGTGTTTCACCTGGTTTCAATGTCTCTTCCCAATAACCTTCACCACTGTCAGCATTGTTAGCTACAAACTTAACATAATAATCATCTGTATCTGCAGCTGAGTTTAGTATTTTAACAACTCTATCATGTTTACATTGAGTAGGTAATAGAGATATATTCTGAACAGTATCTACTATTGAAGATAGCTGTTTACCATCTTGACCTCCTGTAACAGTTATAGCTGGTAATGTGGTAGTTCTGCTTAATTCTAGTGTCAATCCAGTAACAGTAACAGTTAAATTACTAATACTCGCACCATCTATTTCTGTTTTTAAAGCAGCAAGTATATCTTTTGCAGTTGGTGTAGATGCATGTGAGGTAATCTCTTCATCTGTACCATTAATATTTACAGTATATTTTTGACCTGCTTCTATACCATTTAATACAATAGTAGCTTTCTTACCTGTTGTATCAGTAGTAGCAGCAGCTGTAGCTACAGTAATATTATTATTAGTTATAATAGTAGTATCTTGTACTGTAGTGATATCGAAGTTCTCTTTTAATCCATACAGGTATTTCCTTGAGGCTGTCTGTATAGTTGCAAAAGAATGAGTTACAACAGGTTGGATATCATCCTCATCAGATATATTCCATGTAGCTATAGGGCTAGCTGAATTAGTAGGGTCAGCATCTATTTGTACTTTACCTTCGATATACTGATTACCACCAGTTAAAGTAAACCTGAATGTATCATTATGATCATATCCAGAACCTAATTGATTGATTTCTATTTTAGAAACTGTACCACCAACTACAGTAACATCTACAGTTAATCCTGTTCCACTTCCGCTAGGGTTTGTAGTAGCTACATTGATTAAAGCATCACCAGTAGCTGTTATACCTGTAGCATTTTGAGCACCAATAATAATATAACTAGGAGCTATACATCCTAAATATTTCTCATCTCCATCTCTATGGATAAGAAACCATTTAGCATTTTTATAAAGATATGGTGATATATAAGATAGAGTCTTTAACCACTTACTGCCTGGTCTTTTTGTTAAACCAAACGTAGGATCAGGGATAGCATTATTACACTCTACAACTTCATTCTGTGCTTTCTCTGAGTCTGGTTGTCTAGATACACCACCTAAGAAATTAGGTATACGTTGTGTTATTGAAGCCATTATCTTCTAAGTGCTTGGAAAGGTTGGTAACTATTATAATGTTTAGCTCCTTGAGGATGACCAAAGAATGTATGTTGACCTTGAGTAGCTTCATACTCTAAAGCAAAAGATCTAGTGTAAGCTTCTTGCTGTTGTAGCATTTGGTACTGTGTAGGGTCTCCTATTATCTTACTAGATGTTATAGCAGCAGCTCTAGAGGTAACATAGTTTTGAACTGGAGGAGGTAAATCTCTCCATTCATATTCATAGATTATATCACATATTACTTCTGTAGCAGTCCACTCAAATTTATGATCTGTTTTATTATATAGTTTCCTTAGACCATCTGTCTCATCTCTTCTAATAACTGCTTCAACATTAATATTAGCAACTGTCTGAGTGTTCAATCTTACCTGTAGATAGTTATCTAGTATAAGTATATGGTCATTTCCATCAGGTGTTAAATGTGAGTGTTCTTCTGTATTAAATGCCCATCCTTCAGATTGCACTTCTTTGGATACTTGTGACAGAGTATCATTTACAATCGTAACTTCAGGGTTAGTTTGGTCTAATAATGTTGTCACAGGAGCCTGGCCGCAAGAAGCAAGTATTAAATTGACTGCTGGCAACCTAGATGCTAGTTGTGCCTCTGTTAAATTTGACATAATTGTTGATAAGAAAAGGGGGAGACCGAAGCCTCCCCATATGAATAATAAGTTAAAATGCCTGAGCTACGCCAGTATTTACATCAATACCTGCAATTAACTCAACAGCAGCAGCTGGGTTTAGAGGTGCAACACCCATAGCCAACCTACCTAGAATAACATCTCCCTGATAAATCACGGATACGTCACCTGAAGTAACTTGAACTTGAGGTCCAATAGCCTCTACACAACCGACAGCTTCTTTCTGGAAGATAAGTCCACAAGAGTTGTCGAACTTGTTTCCTTCACCGTAGTCGTTAACTGTACGTTGTCCATCAGGAGCACCAGAAGCAGATTCTGCTTGGTTGCCCATATCTGGTTGAACAAAGTTTCCAGTGTTACCAGGATCAGTTACACCAGGAGCAGTAGTACTAG
>TARA_R100001594_G_scaffold36216_2_pt1 | contig 15979 bp, 18 predicted proteins | sample TARA_R100001594 | Tara Oceans TARA_R100001594 (sample SAMEA2622752) | marine metagenome | biome: marine biome (ENVO:00000447); feature: marine epipelagic mixed layer (ENVO:xxxxxxxxx); material: "saline water (ENVO:00002010), including plankton (ENVO:xxxxxxxx)" | depth 150 m | reverse complement strand
ATAGCGGAGTATGAAGGTGAGTTAGCAGTAATAGATTTTAAAACTTCTGAAAAGATTAAACCTGAAGCATGGTTAGAAAATTATTTTGTTCAGGAAACTTTTTATGCTGCTGCGTACTATGAACTGACTGAAATCCCTGTCAAGAAATTAATTACTATCATGGTAACTCCTGGTGGTGACGTAAAAGTATTTGACAAAAGAAACAAAGGGGATTATATTAAACTTCTAGTTCGTTATATTAAAGAATTTGTTAGTCACAATATTAGGACACAGGATGGAGAATGAATTAGAAAAAGCCCTGGAAAGTAAATTCTTTTGTCCGACTCGTTTTGCTCAAGAGATAGAATCTTTAGTCCTTACTAATCAAGAGATGAATTATATTGATGCTATAATTCATTTTTGTGAATTAAATTCTATTGATTTAGAAGCAGTTCCTAAGTTAATATCTAAACCGTTAAAGGAAAAGATTAAGTATGAAGCACAAGAACTTAACTTCCTTAAGAGAACTAGTCGTGCTAAGTTAGTATTTTAATCCTCAGGGAAAATTAGCTTTTAATTTCAAAAAAGCTGGGGAAAAAACTCCGGCTATTTTTTAGTTCTATTACTTTTTTATAATGATGCCATTTGACGCATATAGGTGTTATCTCTCTTTAAAGAATCACTTTACTAAAGATCATTATGATTATATTAAGTATCGGGGTAAAACGAGAGCAACTCAGCAGGCTTTTTATAAGAGGAAAGATAGGTTTTGGTTTGAAAAATTTGCAAGGCAAAAAAATGATAAAGAGGTAGAAGAGTTTTTTGTTTCTAATTTTGTATATACTACGGATCCGGGAACTATGTGGATTGGTGAAATGATGAAAGAAGGAGAAGTGAGGTATATGGAGTGGAAACGTAAAATCCAGTCACTTTCTTACATTTTCAAAGAAGAGGCACATTCTCTTTTCGAGCAAAATACTGTATATGAAGCATTTACGTGTTCTAAGGGACATCCTACTATTTTGAGAAGTTATCTGGGTGGGGATACCTCCCTTGAAACAATGGTAATTTATGATAAGATATTTGAGTATAGGAAGGATTTTGATAAAAAATTGACTGATCCCGTGTGGGAAACCGTCAGTAGAAAAATAAAAAAATATTCTCCCTGGATAAATATAGATGTACCTCATTATCGTAAAATCCTACAAGAGATTATAATATGAATTTTTTCGATTCTGATGTAGTTCGTGCTGAAATGGTTGAAATTCAAGAACTTCAAGAAGAGGTTTATACCACTGTCTTTAAGTTTCCAACCATGCCTAAAGAGGATCAACAACATCACATTGAGGTTCTTGAGAAACTTCTTGAGAAGCAACAAATCATGTATACGCGATTAAGTTTATCTGATGATCCAGCAGCAAAGAAGATGAAAGAAGAAATTCTGAAATCTGCTACTCTGATGGGACTTCCTTCTGATGTAGATGTGAATTGGTTATTCAAAAATATGACTCACATGATAGGAGTAATGAAACAACACATTGACAAGACCTCTTAGGTCTATTATAATATTAAAGGTACACACAAGCCAAATCTCACAAAATCCGAGGTAATCTTAATGTCTTTTGCAAGTTTAAAGAAACAATCTTCTTTGGGATCATTGACTCAGAAGTTAGTCAAAGAAGTAGAGAAGATGAATAATACTGGAGGAGGTGCTGATGAGCGCCTTTGGAAACCAGAACTTGATAAAACAGGAAACGGTTTTGCCGTTGTCCGATTCCTTCCAGCACCAGACAAGGAAGAAATTCCCTGGGCAAAGTTATATTCACATGCCTTCCAAGGACCTGGTGGTTGGTATATTGAAAATTCCTTAACTACTACAGGTGGTAAGGATCCAGTTTCAGAGCATAATCGTGAACTCTGGAATAGTGGTAATGAAGCTGATAAAGATACAGTTCGCAAACAGAAGCGTAAGTTGAGTTTTTATAGCAACATTTATGTTGTGAAAGATCCAGTGAATCCCCATAATGAAGGAAAGGTTTTTCTTTTCAAATATGGTAAGAAAATTCATGATAAAGTTTTGGAAGCAATGCAACCAGAATTTGAGGATGAAACACCTATTAATCCTTTTGACTTCTGGCAAGGTGCTAACTTTAAGTTGAAAATTGTTAAAAAGGATGGTTATTGGAACTATGATAAGTCAGAGTTCGATTCACCTGCACCTCTTCTTGATGACGACGATGCTTTAGAAGCATTATGGAATAAAGAATATTCTCTTCAGGCATTAGTTGCGGCAGATCAATTCAAGTCATATGATGATTTGAAAAAACGTCTTGATTATGTTTTGGGACAGAAATCTCCTCAACGCCCACGTTTGGATGAAGAGGTGAATGATGAGGATAATTCTCGTGGATCATTTACTCCTGATTTCAAGAGTAAAGCACCAGTCGCTGCTGCTCCGGTAGCATCTGCTAGTTCAGATGAAGATGATGCTCTTAGTTACTTCCAGCGTTTAGCTGAGGAATAATGTAGAGAAAGTGTAGAGAAAAAATCTACTAAAAAAGATGCACCTTCCATGTTTATTTGGAGGGTGCATCTTTTATAATATGAGGGAAAGTTGGAGATTATTTCCATGAACCCCCGTAGTAATACGCAGATTTCTGTTTCGTTTGGTAGAAATGAAGAACCACTGCTGAAAGCTCTTGATTTAATGTGTAAAGAGCAATCTATTGGTAGATCTGCTTGGATAAAACAAAAGATTAGAGAAGCGATGACAGAGGCGGGTAAATACCATCCTGATATTTCGTTTTATTGATATAATCTAATATTTTCTCCTTTAGACAAGGTTTTGCTCACATATTGAGTGGAACCTTTTTTATATGGCATTATTTCTGCCATATCATTGAGAATAAGATTTATATATTCAGATTTAAGTACAAAAATATTTCTTTTCCCATCTTCTATTTTATCTTCGTATTCGTAGTTAGTTACAGCATCGGTAATATTGGTTCTTGTAACCATTGAACCCAATCCCGAATCATAATATTCTAGTTGATAGTCGGAGGGAACTTGTAGTCCTTCGGGAAGAATAATAGCACCAAAACTATCTTTTACTTCAATAGTTTCATAATGATGAACTTCTTGGATATTTGCTTCTGAACCATATTTGTTGATCAAAAAGTTATAAAAAGAGGATTGGGGTAAAGGCCATTCGGTTTGAATGTTTAAGATGTTATTGGAAAGTAAAATAATCCAATCTAAAGTCTCATCTTCATAGACTTTAAATGCTACATTATCTGGACGATCATCACCAATAATTTTATATTTGGTAAAATAGGTTAAGTTATTAAAAATATCTTCTTTTAATACTCCTCTTTTAAAAAGATTTTTTACTGTAATATATTCATCAATATTTTTAGCATCAGCAGTTCTACTGACATATTCAAAGTTGGGAACTTGTCGGAAATAACTGGGCATTTTAGTAACCTATTTCATTGGTTGTTAGTTGTCTTTGCCATGTACCATCTTCACCACCATCCCTATTGTTGGCATTATTATAGTCATCCTCATAGACTGGATGTAATTCAGTAAAGGATAAACGGAGTCTATATTGAGTCATTGTTCTCCATTCATCGGAATATGTCATATAACTGCCGTCGGGTGTATAATCCACTTGACAGTTAGTAAGGGCTGAAGTTTTAATTCTGTTGATCGAAGGATGATCACCAATTAAGACTCCCTCATCATCATAGGTCTGGTATCTAATATCAAATACATTAGGAGCTTTGAGAAATACATTACTGGCGGAAGATTTAACTGACATTCCTTGTTTAAAGAATCGTATAATTTTTCTTGCTTGATCTGCTTCTGCTCTATCTCTAGGGGAAAGTAGGAAAGTAAAATCAAAGGATCTTAATTCGGGAGCCTGTAATAATAACTCCAGATTAGGATTAACTATTGCTCCAGTTGTTCTTGATAATAATCCTTGAGCACCTACTGCTTGTTGGGCAAGGTAAACTTTTAAGGCTTCGGTTAAATCATCATTTTGATTACCTAATTCTTTACCTACTTGACCCATTATCCCTCCAAGAAGAGATCCTGCGCCTTCCCATGACCTTTGTTCCATTAAGGCCAAGGAAATACCTGCCATTCTACTATCTACAGCATTTAATTTTCCTCCTTGCCAACCAACGCCATTTCTTGACTGTATGTTGGGGTTGATGGGAAGAGTGGCAGAACCATTAATTTTTTTATACTGTCTTTGAGAAAATTCCTGTTGGAAGACTCGATCGGTAGCAATTCTTTTAGAACCAAAGGATTTCATTGTAAATTTAATTCTATCCTGTTTATTTGATTCCAAATCTCTAGGATAGTAATAATGTTGATATGGAGGAAGACGAGCATCTAATCCTCTTACGCCTACAGAGTCAATTTCTACCTCAATGTCTTCAACTGCTGCGACTGCTGTATTAATATCATTTTGGAGTTGATTTTCTCCATTAAGAAAAGCATCGAATGGTGTAAAGCTACCAGCATTATTAAATGCTATTGCTTGAGTGGCGGTAAAGTTTTCATTAATTACATCGTTAGTTTCTCTTCTTAGTGAGGAGTGATTAGTCCTTAACCATTGTGAAATATTAATTCCCCCGGAATTGGGCATTTCCTGAGCAGAATCTTCAGGAATCCAGGATCCTAGAGATCCATTAGTATTTCGAGTACTGGGATCCCATGTTGCCAGGGTATCGCCATCAGCATCTTTGAGTATGGGAACTTGAGTAGAATCTGTAGGATCTACAGTAACACTAACTGTTGTATTGTAATTTCCATCGCCCTCTGCTGTATTATTACGGAGATTAAACGATGCTGATACTTCTGCCACTAGATATGGTTCGTTTTAGTTATTTAGAGAGGCGCGACTACCTTATAATAAGCATAAGCGATTTGACGTAAGTCGGTTATCTCATTTGGACGTACAACATAGAGTTGTCCCGCTACTTCATTCCAGTTATAGTTTCTCCAATCTTCCCAATGAAAATTAAAACCTCTGAATCCCCATCGTTGTACATCAGTACAGGCAATTAAAGGATGTTGATCATATTTTAATAAAGGAGTGCGAGCATTATATACAAAAGTATAATAATTACCAATATTAGGAATTATTTCTAAATCTCCTCCTAATGCTTCCATGATCATTATCATGGTATCTTCAGGATCCACCTGATTTTGAAGGGTTTGTTTAATGGGTTTGATTCTATTAGGCCCAACTTCTTCTAAATACTGTCCAAATCCTTCTGCCATTATCTTATACCCAATTCTTTTTCTGTAATGATTTTAAATTCAATTTTTCTATCTTTACACCATTCATGTGCTGCTTTCCATTTGGCTTGATTAACGGCGTATACAGTAGATTCACGGATAAAATTTTTGGTTATGTTTTTCTTTTTTAGAGGAGGTTTAGTTTGTTTTTTAGGTTTAACTTCAATAACATAAGTTTTAATAATATTTGTACTTTCTTTTACCTTTATGATAAAATCAGGGAAGTAACGATGAACTCTATTATCAAGTGGTGAAAGATAAGGTATCCAAAACTCTTCACTTCCCCATTCTATAATATTTTTATTGGAATCACACCAAGAACAAAATTTACGTTCCCAACTACTTCTACAAATTATATTAGAAGCATCTCCTTTATATTTTTTAGGATATTGGGGACGATATTTACTCTTAATACTTTCTCCCATTTATCTTGTCTACATAATATAACGGTGTAAGAGTATTTATAGGTAGATGCCTGTTCCATTTCCGTCTAGAAAGAATATTGCTGATTTAAAAGCATCTATTCTTAATCCGGCATTAACTTCTCATTTTCAATGTTGGTTTAATCCACCAGCACCTGTAAAGGCATGGATAGAAGAGAGAAGATCTATTGGGTTAGGCAAGGGATATAATGGTAAAGAAGATTTTTTCTCTTTATCTTGTAGTGAAGCCTCTTTACCAGGATCTTCATTTGCTACTCATACTCTTACTAATGATCATCCAGGGATTACGGAAAGACATGTTTATAGAAGACAATATGATACTACCTCCTCCTTTACTTTTTATGTAGATAATGAATACGAAGTAATTCATTTATTTGAGAATTGGATGTCATATATTGTTAATGAAAATCAAACAAATGAATTAGCGGCTCCTAATTATTTTTATCGAGTTAATTTTCCCATACAATATACCACTCAAGTTTATATTAAAAAGTTTGAAAAAGATTACGCAGGTAGAGTCCTTCAATATGATTTTATGAATGCTTACCCTATTAGTATTAATTCTATGCCTGTGAATTATGAAGCATCTACATTATTGAAATGTACTGTTAATTTTAACTTCTCTCGCTATATTGTACATGGCAGTGAAGATTTAACTGTTACTCCCCCTGATGATGGAGTAACTATTCTTCCTGTTTTTTGAATTAACCCTCCTAAATAACCATACTGAATTTCTATAGGATATTATGCCTTTACCAAAGATTTCGACACCAACTTATGAGTTGACCCTTCCTTCTACTGGAAAATCAATTAAATATAGACCTTTTTTAGTTAGAGAAGAAAAACTTTTAGTTTTAGCATTAGAAAGTGAAAATACCAAAGAAATTACTACCGCTATTAAGAATGTAATTAAAGCATGTATTCTTACTAGAGGGGTAAAGGTAGAAGCACTACCTACTTTTGATATTGAGTATTTGTTTTTGAATATTAGAGGAAAGTCTGTAGGAGAGGAAGTAGATGTTAATGTAGTATGTCCTGATGATAGAAAAACATCTGTACCTGTCACCATAAGTATTGATGAAATTCAAGTTGAAAAGAGTAAAGAACATACTACTAAAATTCAGTTAGATCCTAAATTGATGATGGAAATGAAATACCCTTCATTGGATCAATTTATTAAAAATAATTTTGAATTTAAAGAAGAGAATGCGGTAGAACAGTCTTTTGATTTAATTGCGACTTGTATTGATAAGATTTACAATGATGAAGAGGTATGGGCGGTTGAGGATTGTACTAAAAAAGAAATAAGTGATTTTTTAGAATCGATGAATTCTTCTCAATTTAAAAAAGTGGAATCTTTTTTTGAGACAATGCCTAAGTTATCTCATACTATTAAGGTGACTAATCCAGAGACTAAAGTTGAAAGTGAAGTGGTGTTGGAGGGTTTGTCGTCTTTTTTCGCATAGCTCTCATCCATATGGATTTAGAGAGTTATTTTAAATTAAATTTTTCTTTAATACAGTTCCATAAATATTCATTAACTGAGATTGAAAATATGATTCCCTGGGAAAGGGATATATATGTTGAGTTACTTAAATCTCATTTGGAAGAGGAAAAATTAAAACAACAGCAAAATGGGTCTTGATAAAGATTTAGAATTAGAATTAGTTGGAGATCAAGTGCTTTCTACCATTAGGGAAGAGGCAAAGACTGCTGTTGCGGAAGAAATGGGTACTCAGCCCAAAATTAAACCTGCTAAATTTTTTCCCACTGGCGGCGGTGGAAAAAGGAGGACAAATATTTTAGCAGGATTAAGTGCTTGGAAAGAGAGACATTTAAAGGCGGATGGAGTTCCTAATGCTTTAAATGAGATAATAACGATTTTAAAGAGTGAAAAAAGGTTTGAAAGAAAGCAATCTGAAGCAGATTTTAAAGAAGATCAGGCAAAGGCAAGAGAAGCAAAAGAAAATGAATTAGAAAAAGTAAAACCAGTTAAAGCGGTAGTTGCTACAGTTCAAAAAGCTTTTACCCCAATTAAGGGAATTTTAGATAAAGTATTAAATTTTGCTAAATTTACCGCATTGGGAGCGATTGTTAATAATTTAAGTAAATGGGCTAAAAAATACGAGGAGAATAAAGATAAATTTAAGTTAGTTAGTAGATTTTTGAAAGATTGGGGCCCATTGTTGGGAGGATTAGGAATTATATTTCTTACTCCCTTGGGAACTTTTATGGGGGCTATGGCAGGACTGTTATCGTGGGGTCTTCCTATTCTTACGGGGTTGATTGCTGCTAATCCTTGGATACCAGTGGTAGCAGGGATAGGAGCAGCTAGCGTGTGGTTGGTGAAACAAAGTGAAAAAGCGGCAGAGAATACGCTTGAGGACGCGGGACTGAGTAATGCTTCCTCTGATGAACAAGCAGAGCAATTAACGACTCCTGAGGGATTACTTCAGACATTGACGAGAATGTTATCACCCTCATCTTTCTCTGGTGATGAGGATACTCAACAGTTTGCTACAGGAGGTTTTGTATCGGGACCTGGAGGGATAGATAAAGTTCCTGCGAGATTAACGGCAGGTGAGTTTGTGATGAGTAAGGGAGCAGTTCAAAAATGGGGTGAGGGTACATTAGCAGCAATGAATGCAATGGGTGGAGGAAATAACACCCCTCAAATAACACATAATATTCAATATGCTGATGAAGGTGGAAAGATTCTTGATTCCCCTTTGGTTGTAGGATATAATGAAGGTGGTAAGGTTGAAAGAACTGATGGATTAATTCAATTTTTAAAAGCTAATGGTTATCATTCTGCTCCCCCGCAAGATAGGCCGTCTGTCCTTCCTATTGATTTTAATAGAGAAGTTCAGCGTCCTTCTTCTACTCAACCCGTTACTCCTCCACAAGTAATGATGAGAACTCACAATATTATGCTTCCAGAAATTGATTCTCGTACTACGCCTCGTTCGGAAATAGTTAATGGTCCTAGTATGCCCGAATTTATGATAGTTGCTGATAATTTTTATAGAAATGAAGTTATTGTTGATCTAGAAGTTGCTGATTTAATGGGAGTATAAGAGAATGGCACTTTTAGATACTAGTAAAATTATTCCTTCTCAGACGAAGAACCAGACAGTAGAAGAAAAAATTATAACCATTAGGGGGTTATTGGGAAGTACTCTTTTTATTAGAAAGAAAAAAGAGGAAAGGGAGCAAAAAGAAAAACAAAAAGCATTAAGAATAAAAAAAGAAAAGATATTAGAAGCAGTTAAAGCTGGATCCCAAACTGTGAAAAAAGTATCATCTATTCTTCCACAGACAGGAATATTGGATTGGACTAAAAATTTCTTGGGATATACTCTGGCAGGTTTTTTAATTACTAAATTCAAGGATTTATTCAAACCTTTTAGTGAATTTGCTGAGAAAGTTCTTCCTAAGATAGGGGGAATGTTTGATTGGATGGGTACCTTTATTTTTACCCCTATATTTCAGCTTGTAGAAAAGTCTTATGAACTTTATGATAAGGCCGAAAATGCTATTGGCAAATATCTAGGAGAAGATTGGAAGAACAAATTTAATAACTTTAGTGATATGTTGAGGAAAGTAATTACCGCAGCAGTAATTACGGGAGCAATAGTCCTCCGTGGGGCTTGGATGAGACGATTTGGTAAGCTTAAAAACCTCCCTAAGAACCCTTTAGATAAGAAGAAGGGAGGTAATCTCAAAAAAGGTAATCTCAAAAAAGGTGGTATTCAAAAACCTTCAATTCTTACTAATAAACAACTGAGTAGATTAAATAAATCTTGGGCGAATTATTTATCTAATAAATCCAATTTGGGAGATAGATTACGTTTATTGAAACGGGGATTTATAAAACCTCAGGATATTTTTAAGAGGGGATTGAGGGGTACTCAAGTTGATAACAAAACCCTTATCAACCAATTAAAATCTCTTGGAAGTGATATGGTGGAAAGGGTAGGAGTGAAGGGGTCTGGGATGTTGAAAAATATTAAAGAGTTAATGAAAAAGGTGAAGATACCTATTCCTCGATGGTTAGTGGGATGGAAAGGGAATGCTCTTATTAATGCTATTTTGGCGGCATTTTCATTTAAATCAAAAAGAGAAGCAGGAGCCAGTAATCTTAAAGCAGGAGTAGTAACCACTGCCGAGGTAGTCGGAGGAATGGGAGGATTTTGGGCAGGAGCAAAAGCAGGTGGGTCCCTAGGGGGAACTATTGGTGCTTTTTTCGGTGGTGGAGGAGCTATTCCTGGTGCGTTTATTGGAGCATTAATAGGAGGAGTGTTAGGATCTATGTTTGGTTCTTCATTAACTGGGGGAGCGGCTGAGAAGGGCGTCGATCTATTGGAAGCGCAACCATCAGAATCCAATCTTAGTAAAGGACTTAATTATCAACCTGATTATGCTATTTTAATTGATAAATACAATTTCATTCAACCTGTTTTGACAACTGCAGAAGGATATGAAACTTTATCTCTTGATAATGCATGAGTAAATAGTAATAAAAATACATGGCAACTGCACCCATTCAATTTAATAAGTTCGAGGTTTATTCTAATGAAAATGATTCATCGGTAGATCTTCGTTCGGGTAGCCCTGTCATTGAATATAGAGAAAGTGTTTTCGTTCCTTTTGTTACCATTACCGCTGCTTTGGTTGATAGTGGAGCCACTGTGCCAGAGGGAGATACCGCCGATTATGTTACTTTTTTAGAAGGATTAACGGGAAATGGTACAGAAAAAGTTTTATTTAATATATCCGATAGTTTTGGGAATACTTTGGATTTAAGTGGAAATAATGATTTAAGAGTATCGAGTATTAATAATGTTAAACAATCCTTTCAATCTGCAACCTCTCTTTTGACATGTGTTTCTAAAGAAGCATTTGATAATCTTTTAAGTGAACATTCTTGCGATAATCGTTATGAGGATCAAATTGACAACGTTGTTACTACGATTTTGGAGAATAATTTAGATAGTGATAAAGATATAGATGTGGATTGGACAATGGGACCTATTTTTAGAGAATGGGGGAATAAGAAAAAACCTTTTGAAATGATTTCTAAGTTACAAAAAATTGCTGTTCCTGCTTTACCTGATGCTTTAGGAAATATGGCTGGATATTTATTCTGGATGACATCGGATGGATTTAAATTTAAATCATTGGATAAGATATTTCAAAAAACCAGGATATTAAAAAGATATATTTTAAATGATAAAGGAAATGAAGTAATTCCTCCTGGGTTTACGGATAAAATTCTTTTTTATCGGTTGGCAAGAAATACGGATGCTTTAAGACAGATGGCAGCGGGAGCGTGGGATGCATCTATTACTACTTTTAATGAAATAGAGAATAAATTAGAAAGAAAGAGGACAATTAATCAAACTAATGCTACAATAAGAGGAGGAGATGGTCCTGTTGTATTAAATTCAGATTTTGCTGATAAAAATACAAAAGGAGTTTTTGCTACTCAAACACGGGGAACTCATTACTCTGCTTTTCTTCCTATCAAAACCCAAGTAGAAGAGCAAACCGATGAACAAAGTTATCCAGTTCAGGATATATTAGTTCAATCCCTACAAAATTACCGTCAAAAGTTTAATGTCTCAGTGGAAATTAAAATTGACGCTGATTTTAGTTTACATGCGGGAGATTTAGTTGAGATAGAAATACCTCAAATATCTACTAAGAAAACTAAGGTTAGAAGTGCTAAAGATAGTGGCATATATATGATAGCAGATCTCTGCCACTATTGTGATCAAACGCAAACTTATACTGGGTTAAACCTAGTACGAGATTCTTACGGAGTTAAAGGAGAAGAAGACGCATGACAAAAATTAATCACGATTTAGACCATGAAGTTTACATCGAAGCCGATGGTAAAGAACATGTTAATCATGGTAAAATGGAATATACTAAATCAGACTTAGAATCCGCTCATGCTTACTATGATGAATACCATAAAGATGATGTAGTTGAATCTAATGATGGTAAAATCAATGATTGGCATACGAGGCATCAAGATCAACATCTTGAAATTTATTGTGATAATCATCCAGATGCCGAGGAATGTAGGGTTTACGACGACTAATGAGTAATGAAAATCTGGCTAAGGAGGTTAAAAAAATTACGGGGGAAAGTGAAGAACTTCTCGCCGTAATTGTTGGTGATGCCCAATTTCAAACTAAAACTAATGAAAAGACCTCCGATCCGGATAATAATCTTAATTTAAGAAGATATAAAATTCGTATTCACCATCGGCACCCAGAAAATGCTGAAGAGCATCAATTGCCGTGGGCCTATCCCAGGTTTGTTTCAGGTGGATTGGGAGGATTTTCTACTTTTGAGGATATTCTTTCACCTAATCAAGTTGTATGGGTTAGGGAAAAAATTAATACCACCAATGGAGAAGGTTCAGGTGAGTATTATATTACCAGACTAGAACCTGTTAAGGCAGTAGAATTAAATTCTTTTTCTGCGTCGATATATGAGGGACAACTAACTGGATTTCCTACGGGTTCAATATTACCCACAACTTTTCAATCGGGTAGGATGTCGGGAAGGGCAGCCTTTAATTCTGGATTAGCTGAATATTCTGAGACTAATTTCTTCACTACACCAAGTAAGTGGGATGATGATATAATTACTGCGTCATTTGCTTTAGCTAAACCAAATAAAAATAGTCCCCTTCAATCTATTAATCTGGAACTCCAAAATTTTATTAATACAGTAGAAGATTTACAAGAGGATGTAGATGATATACAAGATGAGGTAAGAAAAACTTCGAGATCCATGTCTCGCAACGTCAGTGTAATGATCACTTTGATGAGAAGCAAAGTGATGAGACGAATTAATGTTTTGATTAATAATTTAATTGGTAATGCTCCAGTTGCTAGTAGATTTCTCGCTGATGAAGCCCGGAGTGAAGCATTAAAAATTATTTCCTGTCTTTTTTGGAGGTTGTTAGCAAATTTAGAAGGACTTTTAGGTCAAGCTTTAAATGAGATTATTAATCGAATTCTTAATGTTAGTGAATGTGTTGTAGAAAGCATTGTATCCAGTTTTATTGGACAAATTTTGGCACAATTAGTTGCTGCTATTAATATGATTCTAGGGAGAATTTCGTCTCTCTTAGGATCGGTAATTAATTTTACGGAATCAATTTCAGAGATATTACAATCTCTTCTTAGTTTACTAGATTGTAAAGAAGACGCAGAAGAATTGGAAGTTGGTGAATGGAATTTTTTGGATGGTAGTCGTCCTGATAGAATTACTTTAGATTTTAATGCAGTATTCCAATCTGCTACTGCTATTGCTAATAATTTTAATCAAGTTGTTGATATTCCAGATGATATAAGTCAATTTAATTTTACATTTAATCCTCAACAATGGATTTCTAATGCTATTTCTACGTGTAATGTAGATTTCAGTTTATGTGGTTCTCCTATTGTTACTTTTTATGGTGGGAGTGGTTCTGGAGCAACGGGAAACGTTGTAGTTGATACCCTAGGACAAGTGATGGGAGTTGATATTACTGCTCCTGGTAGTTATACTTCTCCTCCTTTAGTATATATTGAGGATAATTGTGGGAATGGGGACGGTGCTAATGTGGATGCTGGAATTGGATTTACTGTTTTTGCTACCGGTATTGGTACTGGTACTGATAGTGGGGTAAGTATTGGTACAACAGGAGTAACGCAGATAGTAGTTAATAATGGCGGTAGTAATTATAGGAATAATTATGATGGATCTAAAGGTGGAGGAGGTAGAACATGGGCAGGTAGATGTCAAACTACAGTAAAGAGAGCAAATTTGCGGTGGGATAAACCTTATGATCCTACAGATTTAATTACTTTAAGATATTTTGATACGGTTTGGCTTCCTGGTCAACCTCCGGTAACTATTGATTCGGATTTCACTATTGATATGCTTCCTGGATGGTATGAGCATGGTACTAATCCCAATTTGAAGAGTATGGTGGGATTTGATGATTGTCGCGGAACTTTTAGTATTAATCCTCTTAATGTTAGGAGTATGGTAGGATTTGATGATACCAGAGGATCTTCTTTCCATCCTGAAGTTACTCCTCCTATTTCACCTGAACATCAGGCGGAAGTTCGGAGATTTAGAGGTCAATTAGAAGCACAAGGAAGATTTGAATATTATAAACAATTCGATACTAATGTAACTGAATTTGGGGTACCCAATCAGTTTGGATTTGTTAATGACTATCATTATGCTCGCCAATTGGGATTTAATGATAAAGATATTAGATTTTATTTGGAAGGATTTTATTCTAAACTCTTAGGTAAAAATATTGGACCTTTAATGAGAGCAAAGTTGGACGATCCTAGTTTTGGTCCTATTCCTTCTTATATTACCGGTAGAGGAGGATGTGGTATATTTGATTGCGAATTTGATTATCCTTATGCTCAGGAATTGGGATTTAGTGACCAAGACATTCGTTTTTACTTGGAAAATCAATATCCGGGGATTGTTTCTCCATGTATGCAAGATAAGTTAGATGATCCTAATTGGGGAAGAATACCTGATTATTGGGTGACGGGAGCAGCTGGTCCTTGTCCTCCTTCTCCCCCTTCTCCTACATACCCACGTGTTCCGGTATTGGATGATATTCATACCATTGATTGTGGAGAAGGTTATGATTGCGTTAATGATACAGTACAAATTACTCCATCTGGAGGTGCTGAAGCTGTTTTAGAACATTGTGATGAGAATGGAGCAGTTTGTAGGTTAAGGGTAACCAAGGGAGGTGTATTTGATACATTACCTGAAATCACAATAAATACTCAAACCGGTTATGGTGGAGTTTATAAACCTATAATGAAATTCCTCCGTCCTGAAGAAGTGGCTCCTGGTACTCAAGTTATTGAGGTAATTGATTGTGTGGGTGATGTATAATGTCTGAAGAAAATTCCATTTATTATAATAGAGCAGGAACTCCCGAAGGGGATATAGTTTTTGGTGTACCTGTTAATAAGAATAATTCTTCTAAAATGGCGGTTTTAATTCGCCGTATTTTTCCTGGGCAAAGGGGAAGGTTTAAAAGAGATCATTATATTGGACTTCAAATGGCAGGGGAGTTGGATGGTGCTATCCTTAATAGTGCTCCTTCTGTATATGGGATTTATTGTGGTGAAAAAGCTTATCCTAGCAATTCTACTCCCGGTGCTGTGGCAGGAATGTGGTATGCTGAGAATGGTGATATAGTTTTAGCAGCACCTAATGGGAGAATACGATTATTAGCTGAAGGTATTGATGTTATTGCTAACGGCACTGGAGGTAAGGGATTTATTCATATAATATCTAATAATAGTATAGTTGCCTCTGCTGAAAATATTGATGCTCACGGAGCGGATTATGTGGGAGTATCATGTGATCGTGAAATTGAAGTTACTGGTACTGCGGATTGTAATTTTAATCTAGGATCTTTTTCCGTTGTGGAGGGTGCTGATGTTTCTCCTATTACCAGTCCTCCTATTAAAGGAACAGGTTCTTTGTCTATTTTAAGGCAATATGAAGGACTCCTAAAACTTATTAATAGTCTTACTTAGTAAAAGATGGCAAAATTTCAAGACGTACATATTGGAAAACAATTAAAGGTTGTATCTAATCTTCCTGGAGGAATTCCTGCTGCTCAAGATGTAGCTTATGGATTTGGTCCAACTGCTATTCCAGGTACTATTTGGGCAGAAGGTGGTATATTAATTGGTTCTCCGTTATCTTTTCCTTTTGTTAATTTTCCAGAAGCCTCGTTGATGGTTTCCAGAGCACCTCTTACTAATCCCCTTGCTGCCAAAACTCCTTCTGTTTTCAAGGTAACGACTAAAGCAAATATTCCCGCTACGCCTATTGATGTGATGTTTGGGGATCCTGGTGTGGGGATTGTAGGTATAACATGTAATACGGAAATCATTAGCATTATTAATGCTTCAACGATTGCCATTGTTAGTCCTACAGTAACTATTGCCACTAATAAGTTCCATGTAGGAGCACAAGCAGATGCGGGAGCTAAAACTCAAGCAGGTGCTGAAGCAAGAACGGGAGTAAAAGCAAAAGCATCGAAGGAATGTACTGCTGGACCCGTAAGTACTTTTGGTGCTCTTACTGTTACTGGTCTCGCAAAGGCAACTGCTTTTATGGGGGATGGGAAATTTTTAAGAAATGTCCCTTGTACTAAATCGTTTGATATTCCTCATCCTGTT
>TARA_R100001594_G_scaffold7482_4_pt1 | contig 15997 bp, 29 predicted proteins | sample TARA_R100001594 | Tara Oceans TARA_R100001594 (sample SAMEA2622752) | marine metagenome | biome: marine biome (ENVO:00000447); feature: marine epipelagic mixed layer (ENVO:xxxxxxxxx); material: "saline water (ENVO:00002010), including plankton (ENVO:xxxxxxxx)" | depth 150 m | reverse complement strand
TAGACTAGTGTAGCTGGTTTGCCTATGAGTACAGAGTACAAGGACTGTTGTCTGACGTGATCCTCTCTTGGTTTGGATGGTACAGCTAACGTAGCCTTCGTATCTACAATCATATGTTCCCATTCAAAGTCAGTTACAGTAGTGATAGGATGCTCTAAATTGGACAAGGAGTGACGTCTATAGCGTTGGAAAAGGTTAGGTACTCCAAAATCAGGAAAGTGTTCTTTGATAGCGTTTTGAAGGTTTATGGCTATACTGCCTACTTTGTCTGTTTCATCGTGCCATTCACCGTAAAACTGATTAACCATATGATTCGTTGAATGTTCAACTATATCCTTATCAGATCTATTAAAGAATAAACCCAAGGCGCAGCCGAACTCAGCTGAATGACCCATACCCATACGAGGTGTAGTCTCAGTCTCAACACCCATAAGATTTCTAAATACCCATAGAGATGGATTGTTATACCAATCATTACCTCTACTAGCACTGTGTCTGTAATCGTGTATTTTCATTTGCTATCCTTTCTCGAATAATTTATATTTTTTATATGTCTAATTACGATCAACCATTTCCTAATTATAATAGAGAAATAATCGTAACTCAACCAAATAAAAATAAACCTGCACATATTGTTAACATAAGAGAATCAAGTATTGAAACCATGTTTCATAAGAAACACATAGATGCTATACAGTATCATGCTGGTTCTATATTTAGGCGTAAGTGGGAAATGGCCCAACTTATATCTAAACCAGAAGTAAAGATAAGAGTAGATCAATCTATCAATATGTCTGTACCTGATGCTAAGCTAGATGCTATGAATGATCTTAATAGATTATACTATCAAATAGGACAGAAGTCTTATGATATACTTGAATATGTTTGTGGTTTAGGTCATAGTCTTAAACATCTAAATAAAAAATTTAATTTCCCTAGATCTTATGGTGGTCATAGGTTCAGAGAATCTCTTGATGAAGCTGCCATATTCTATGGATTGAAAGACAAAGGTAATACTATACGTGGCAATAAGAAACGCTAAACATTTAAAGAATGTTAGGGAGTATCCCTGTTCTTATTGTCGTACTGACCAAGACATACAGGCACACCATCTTACTCATATCAAACCTAACGGTATGTCCATGAAGTCTGATGATTGCTGGGTTGTACCTTTGTGTCCTATGTGTCACTATCATCTACATCACTACGGTGAACGTAGGTTCTGGAGAGAACGTAACCTTGAACCAGGAATCTATGCAGCAATATTATTTAAAAAAACTCTTGACAATTGATATTCAATAACTTACTAATTGTGATATAATTGCAACAGGTGTATCAAAAATGAAACAAAACAAAGACTTAAGTAAATCTGATTCGTATGCAGCTACCTTAGATTTGGACCAACTAACTCGTACAGTCAAACAAAGTATGAACTGTCCTGAGAAAGTAGCTCGTGCTATCGCTGGTTTAATATCAGCTAAGATTTATCTTGAACTTGTTTGTAAAGAGGAAGACTATCAAGAGTATCTAGTGGAACTAGAAGAACAACTTGATATGCATGATGAAGAAAAAACTATCCATTGATGGCAAGAAAATAAAGGTACATTGTACCGATATCACTATTGAACTAAGAGAACCTGAATTTGCTGATGACAATCTGACTGATTGTTATGGACATTTTCTAAAACGTAAGAACCTAATACAAATTAACAAGGGTCTATCCGACATTGACGAGGCGAATACTACCTTACATGAACTGATGCATTGCATAGCTTGGTTGACTAACGAAACCAATGAAGGTGCATTAGCTAACGACACAGCAGAAGAACGAGTAGTCAATAACTTTACCAACTATCTTATTGGTATCTTCCGTGAAAATAAATGGCTGCTTGATTACTTCAAAGAAAAATTATAGCGAGAGAGTGCCTACAGGGGCAGTTTCGTAGATGAGATATCTCTAGACCTATACACTCTCTCCATCCATTGATCATTGGAATATTTTAACAAGGTGTGGGTACGCCAAAGCCATTAAACCTGCCTCCTAGGAGGATGTACCGAAATGGTTTCGAAGGCGTTAACTGGTCACCTCTATCCGTAGTTGATCTTGTACTCGTCAGTACCTACAGAATTACTTTTCAGGTAAAGCTATCTTGCTATAACCTAATTGTATATTTGCTTTCTTCTTTAATACATGACCAATAGTCTTGAACAACTGTTCAGTCTCAGATCCTGCTGACCATATATAATCTTGAAGCTCTTGATGTACTGTATCAAGATGTAATAAAGCTTCACCCTCTGGTGTTTTATTAAACTCTTTCTCAATAACATCTTGTGCTAAAGCCCTTAACTTTCTCTCTACTGCAGCATAATCATTTTCACTATACCAACTAGTCGAATCACCTTGATCTTTATACATTTGATTAATAACATCTTGTAGTTGTTCAATCATTGTATGATAATCTTTTTCCAACTGTTTTAGTGTAGCTAACTTCTTATCAAGTTTAACTTTCTTTAAGAATTCTGGAAATAACTTCTTAGCTTGTGTTGTTTTCTTATCAGCTAATTGTAATTCGAATCCTTGTTTCTCATTACGAACAAGATCATCTACTCTTTGAAGTAAATACTCTCGTTGTCTCTCTGACATTTTACTCATTGTTTATCCTTTCTTTCTTTATTGTTTTTATTTCGTCATACTTATCTTGAACTAAGATATGTATAACTTTCTTTTTTGTTAGACCAGTATTCAAACAAATGTAATCTAACCAGTCTGTTATCTCCGCATGTTCTTGTGGAGTTACGTTGATGGCAAGGTATTTCCAACCATCTTTATTCATTGATAGGTTCTCTATCTACGAGAGCTGCCTTACCAATTATAGTTGGATCCATACTCATTCTTTGTTCTTGATCCAACCATTCTTGAAAGTATTTAGTAGCCAATGCGTTATACTCTTGACCACTAAGTCTACCTTCTTCATCAATATACAAATCATAATTCTTATCATTGTATCTTGCGCCTGTGATCTCAATCATCTCACAAGATAAATGTTTGTACATACCGTTGTCACCTTTAAACTCTGGTCCATCAGTACCTTCAACAATTACATCGTAAGGATTTTTATCTACAGGTATTATTGTTACTTTAAATTTATTCATATGTTTTCCTTTCATTGGTGGGGGAGAGTGAGGTCTAACTGGGTGGTAAGATTCTCTCCCCCATAAAAGGCGACAGTTGAAGAGGTCGCAACTACTGCCGCCCATTACGGTGACAACTATAAAGAAGGACTAAATAATTGTCACCTATCAAGATGGGAATAACAAAACCCATCAAGAATATTATATAGATGCAGTGAGAAGATAGCACTCATTAACGGTACTAGGTCTCCCACTGCACCAACCATGGTATATGTTATATGTACTTTGGTTTAGCTACAACACTAAACGCAACTTTAGGATCATCAACATAGTTCTGTGCTTCTTCTTTACTAATCATTTTATTGATTTCAATCATCAATGAATTAGTAACTTGAATAGGCATATAACCTTTGATCCCAGAGTGTACAGGTTTACCAGTCGAAGTATCCCATTCATTGACAGGATAAGCTTTGATGTAAACTTCTTGTTCCATATCTGGATTTATTACTGGATTGCTCATTGTTTTTCTCCTTTCTTTTTATCCTATTTTAAAACCTTGATCTGATTCCTCACAGAAGTCAGAAAATTCTTTTAACAATTCTAGATCCATTGGATAACTTGCATCAGAATCATATTTTATTTTACGATACATTACTTCCCATATTTCTTTTTCTGGAGGAGACAAGTCATTACCACAACTTGCACCTTGTTCTGTTGTCCAAGCATCTAATGCTTTCATTAATATTTCTTCTGCTTTAACTTCTTTATTTCTATTTGTTTCATAGACATCGCACATCTCTTTCAATGTACCATCATCTAATAATGATTGTAATCTGGTAGCTAACATAATACTTTTAGCTCCATCAATCTTTACAAAATCATTGTAATTACCACGCTTGATTTCTTCAGCATCAAGTATGTCATCACAAAATTGAGTAACTAGTTTCCAGATAGGTCTCCAACCCCAGACATTAGATCTGAAGTATGTCTCACCTTTCTGTTTATTTAGTCCATATAAATCGAATCCCATATTACCTCCTTTAGAATCCATTGTACCACCAGTCTCTATGAGACCAGAGGAAGTTATTAATTAAGTAGGCTAGTTGTTGCCATAAGTTTCTACTATAGTTTCAGCCAGGCAACAGACTGAATATTGTAAATGCAAATACTCCAAGTCCTATAAGTCCCCATGGTAATCGTTTATTATTGTTTGCTTCTTTGTGTCGTAACTTAAAGATTACTTCTTCTTGGTCTTTAATTTGTTTGTCACGCCACCTGATTTCTTGTTTCCATAATTGTTTTTCTTCTTGATCCATTACTGTATCTCCTTCGTGATTACATTTGTAAACATTCTTTCATCTTGTAATTCAAACTGAAACACCAATCTTAATTCTTCTTTTGTAAAGTATTTATTTACAACCGGTATCTCAATTAACCAGTCTATCTCATCTTCTACATCAACAGCTGGTTCTGTATTCTTTACACGTTGTATTGATTCAGCTATCATTAGTTCAGCATCATCATAATTCAAACTGCTTATCATTGTTTATCCTTAAACTGTGATTCAAACATTTCAAACTCTGATTGATAATCTTGTACTATCAAGTTGATTTTTGCTAGTGCAGCTGTATATGTAATATCTTGATCATAGTATCTATCAACAATCAAAGATATCTCATCCATCCATTCATTTGGCATTCTCTAGTTCCTCTCTATTTGTTATTGCTTGGTTTCTTAACCTATCAGTATGTCCCCAATAACATATGATACATAAGTTATTACCATCTTTCTTGATAGGATCCATTATGAAACCAAAGTGTTTAGCTTCTGTCTCCCAGTTGCAATGTCTGCATTTAAGTGTCATGACTTATCCTTTCTAGTTTACACTAATAGTATATCTATTAGCCATTGGTTGAGTACCAAACTGTTTGAGCCACCAGTCTATCCACATATCTTCAAGCTGATCTCTCATCATTCTTGCTTTTTCAAGATCATATGTTTGAGCTACAGGATTCCTGTTACCCTCACATAAGATATAATATACTGGATCTTTCATCCACTTGGTTTGTTTCTTATCAACCTTTAACTCAGTTACCTTATTCATCTGTAAACTTTCTGTGTTGATTTATTAAATTGTCTAATGCTAATTTAACAAGTTCACTTTTTTTACAGTTAAGTTCTCTTGCTATCTCTACTAACTTAGCATTCGTTTGTTTAGTTATACCTATCGAATGCCAGTTAGATCCTGGTTTTTTTTCGATATTACTATCTATTAATTTTTCAAAGTCTATCTTCATCGCTCACTCCATGTTTTCGTTCGCTCTACCATAATGTCCTAATAGTAGTTTAGCTTTGTTAATAAATTGATTTGCAGTTTTACTATCACCAATGTCTATCATATGCTGCGCATCAGATAGTATTGCCATGATATATAGATAGCGAAACTTACCATACATTTCTCCAGCTTCAGCATATGCTCTGTAGATTTGTTGTTTAGTTTCACCATACATTTCTTTTTGTGAAGTCATATTATTCCTTTCATTAATTAAGTATGGGTAGGATTTAAACCTTCTTCTATTTCCAGTATCCTACCCACACCTATTTATTTTATGGTTTCAGAAGTTAATGTCACGCTTCCTTGATGGAAGTTTTCATTAACTGTAGACCATATAGCTACATCCAACACTCTACCTTCACTATCAGTTATATATCCTGATAGCATTGGAGCGTTTTCATTTTCAGATTGTACTGACCAAAGAACTATCTTGTTCTCCTCTGTCGGTACATACTGATTAGTCGTTTGCTCTGCATAAGCACAACTGCCTATTAACATTGCAAACATAACAACTATAGTCTTCATAGATCTATCCTTTCTGTTGTTGTTAATCTTTTACAATCTTAGTGTGTATCTCATCAATCTGTAATCTTAACACATCTATCTCAGATGCACACCAATTAGATTCACTAAACTCATATTGTATATACAAGTTAACTAGCATTGTTATTGCTATTACTACGAGAATCAAATGATTCATAAATCTTATCATAATCATATCCCATTATTGCTTCACAAAAGAATAGATTTGCTTTGTCTGTATCGTCATCAACAATACAATCCCATGTGAAGATTTCCTTTCTATCATGTAAAAGAATGTAAGAGTCATCAAACTCCCAGACTTCCCAACCATTCTCTTGGATTATTAATTGTTCCATTCCTATTGTATTACATAGCACTGCTTGATCTGGATCCACTATGTTATCGCAGTTGTATCCTATCCAACCTGGACCAGCATAATGTTCTGACTCTGCGTATGCTATCTTCTCCAATCCCATTAGCATTAGTATTGAAGTTATTATTATCATTGCTTTCATATGTTTCCTTTCTGTTAGTAATGACAGTTAGACCAATCAGGTACACACTTACTATTTAGTTTATATAAGTTACAATCAACAAAGCCATTGTTCATAGTACCAACTAATGTTGTTATAATACCATGATCTACTAAGGCTTGTTCAATACCTTCATTCTCTGACCAATTCTTTACTGCCATTAAAGGTATTGTTGGATCTATATCTACATTGGCTGATGCTTCCATATATGCCAAACCTTCATCATCATACAATCGTAATGATATAAGATTTGTATCTTTATATCTACCAAATTCACAATGTAATCTTTCTCCTTGAAACATTATATCATGTTCCATATATTCTATTTGTGCTTTCATATATCCTCCTTATTCTGCACTCTATCTTTTACCCCCTCGGCGAGGCGAAGCCGAGCCGAATTTTGTTCTGGGTTTGTTCTGTTTTTATTTTCGCATATAGAAAAAAACCCCCAAGTCCAGAAGGACTCAGGGGTTAATTTATGTTTTGTTATTTATCTAAAGAGATTGGTTTCAAACCTTGAGCTTGACGAAGTTTATTGAACTCTTCAACAGAAAGCTCACGCTTAGCTGAATTGTCCAAATCTTTCCAATCAATTCGATAACCTGAAGCTGTAATGCAAGTAGGAAATGCATTAGCATAAGCTTCAAGAGTCTCAGCAATTACTGTGAATTTAGCTTCATTCTCAGTGTGCCAAGTCGCAGAACCAGATTTCTTATAGTTCTCGATAGCCAACTTCTGAGACTCATGTGCCTTTTGTTTATAAGAATCAATCTTAGAATCCAAGGTTCTCACCACAGCAGTAGTAATGTTGTTAGCAAGATATACCCATTCAGATAAATCTTCCTTACAAGACTTACTTTTCAATGCCTTCTTAAAGGATTCCTCAATTTTATCTAATGCATCAATTAAGAGTTGAGAGTTAGAAACAATCTCAATTTCTAAGTCTGATACAGATAGTTTATTGTTATTTTTATTACTCATGATTAATTTTCCTTTCAATGAGTTGATTTAAGAAATACGATAAATTGTAATAATTAAATATAATAATTAAAAAATATCGTAACCATTTCAAAGTACACACCTCAGCGTTTGCGTAGGGAATCTTTTAGGATTAGCTCACATCAAGTAAAAAGAAATGTGAGTAATCCGTATGAATCGTTTACGATTCGTTAAAGATGACTGAAGCAAACCAGTCACACAGTCCTGCTTAGACTGTGGGAACTCGAAGGGTCGAAAAAATCGAGGCACTTGTGCCGAGAAAAGAGATGCAATCCTTGCGAGGTGATGTACAATGGTTATCGATATAAGCCCCACGCAGTGGCTTCGAACACCCATGAGGGGTCGTTGCACTTCATATCGCATGTACGATGGGGCAAGTTGTCTGCACCTTTAGGTGCGACCACTTGATACCATTGTGCGAGACTGAAGTTTTCGCAACGACTGTGATGCAGAAAGTATGATAGGAACATCACTGTCGATTATTGGGCCTTTCAAATCACCATAAAGAATGGGTGCGACAGCACCTCCGTAAGGAAAGATGCCAACCAACCTATTGAATATATATTGTTACGATTAAGAAGACGGAGTAGGTTAAGAACAAGTGAAGCATTCGTCACGCTTAGTCGAATGCGTAACGGTACACGAAGTGTATGTTCGTACATACGTAGTCGTAAAGTCGCCGATAGGCGTTCGTCCCACTACGTGGGAGAGAAGAGAAGAAGAGAAAAGAGAACGAAAACAAGAGAGTAATTCAAGACGGAAGGGGGTGCATGGGGGATTCCCCCTGCTAGGTCTGGGCAAAGCCCAGCCGACTGCAGTTCGGAGACTGCCTTGAAGTGAGGAACACGTATGGTTGCTGCGAAGGGGGGTTTTTAGAAAACGATAGGGTGATAACAAAATGTATGGGGTCTAAGAGACAAGGGGGGGTTTGTTAAAACAAAGTCGTACTTGACACATATACACTAATGAGAATATATTGAAACGGTGGGGGGTTTGTTACGATCCTTTCTGTACCTCCCACGTTAATCTATCATATTTACAAATTCTGAAGGGTTTGGTGTTTTAGAGTACCCTACCATTCAAATATCAATCAACTAGCCTAAATCGAGAGATATGGGCATTTAACAAGGAGAATAAACTATGCCAATGGTAAAAGGTAAGAAGTATCCATATACAAAAAAAGGTATGGCTGCTGCAAAGAAAGCTAAGAAGAAAATGAAAAGTAAAAAGGGTATGAAGTAGTGGCATCGCCAAAACCTAAGAATAAAGCCCTATACGCTAGAGTAAAGGCAGAAGCAAAGAAGAAGTTCAAGGTATATCCTAGTGCTTATGCTAACGCATGGCTTGTCAAAACGTACAAGAAACGTGGTGGCAAGTACTAATGGCATACAAGGGTGGACTACGCAAGTGGTTCAAAGAGGATTGGCGTGACGTCAAGACTGGAAAAAAATGTGGTCGCAGCGGAAAGAAAGACAAGGGCAGACCTTATCCTGCATGTCGACCAAAGAAAGTAGCTAGTCGTATATCGAAGAGCGAAGCATCAAAGAAGACTGGACCCAAAAGAGTTAAGTGGTCTGTCACAGCATCTGGTAAAAGGAGAAAGAAATCAAATGGCTAAGTCACCTGCATGGCAAAGAAAAGAAGGTAAGAACCCAAGTGGGGGTTTGAATGCTAAAGGTCGTGCTAGTTATAACAGAGGAAGAACTAAGACAGGGAAGAAGCGTAACCTGAAAGCACCAAGCAAAAAGGTAGGCAACCCAAGACGAGCATCCTTCTGCGCCAGAATGAAAGGAATGAAAAAGAAACTAACGAGTGCAAAGACAGCTCGTGATCCAAACTCTCGTATTAATAAATCATTGAGAGCATGGAATTGTTAAGGAGATATTATGGTTAAATATAACAAAGATTTTCAAGATGTACCGTCAGCATTGACGTTCTTAACGTCAGACGGTGTAACAGGAGCAAACATACTCAACGGTAAGATTAATGCATCTGGATCTAAATTTGATAAGATGGATGCAACAGAAAGCAATCTAATGAAAGCTATGGACACTACAGGGTATGATCTGCCTAAGACAAACATTAATGATTATAAAAAGGTAGCATCTAATGAGCCATCATGGTCAGATTATTTATTAGGTAGGTTTGGATTTAGACAAGGTACTGGTTTTTCTACTATGGATAGATATAGATCTCTTTATGAAAGAAGAAACTCTTTGAAAGGAAAAGAAAAAGAAGAATTTATTAAATTAGATAATTTGTTAAAAACTAGTAGTGGTCCTAAAATTAGAAACAAGAAAACACAGGAACAACCGAACTATGGAGATATGATTCCTAGAATACCAGAAGGTTATAAAGAACCTACTCCTATGAAAAAAGAAAATATTCCATTTAATCCAATCTTTAGACCAGGCATGGATCCAATGGGTTTACCTAATAGAAGACCTAACATGATGCCAAACAATATGGTACAGAATAGAGGCAACAATAAAACACTTGTAAAACTTGCTACAGTAAATAGATTATTTCCAGGATTAATATCATGAGTCATGGAGGAAAAAGAAAAGGTGCAGGAAGACCAAAAGGAATTCAAGCAGGTACAAAAGCAGAACGCTTAGCTGCTGAACTAGGTAAAGGTCAGACCACACCATTGAAGTATATGTTGAATATGTTGAACAACCCACAAGTATCTATTGAAAAAAAGATGTGGGCAGCAAAAGAAGCTGCACCGTTTGTTCATTCTAAACTTGCATCAATTAATAAAACTATTATGGGTGATGAAGATAAACCAGTTGCAGTAACCATAGGATGGCGTAAAAAGAAATAATGAACATAGAGATTCCGTACGAACCTCGACCATTACAAGAAAAGATTCATAACGAATTAAAACGATTCAATGTTTTAGTTTGTCATAGAAGGTTTGGCAAAACAGTATTAGCAGTAAATCATTTGATAATGACTTGCTGTGAAAAACCTAATGCAAGATTGGCGTATATAGCACCAACATATCGCCAGGGTAAGGCAGTCGCTTACGACTATTTGAAACAATACACAGAACCCTTAATGAAACTTGGTGGCAAACGTCATGAAACAGAACTCAAAGTAGATCTGTGGAACGGATCAAGATTACAAATCTTTGGAGCTGATAACCCAGATGCTTTGAGGGGATTAGGCTTTGATGGAGTTGTCTTAGATGAATTTGCTTTGATGTCTCCTAGAACTTGGACTGAGGTTGTACGACCAGCTATATCAGATAAACTTGGATATGTTATATTTATTGGAACACCAATGGGTCATAATCATTTCTGGGAAGTATATGATCTAGCTAAAAGGCGTGGTGGAGAATGGTACGCTGAATTATACAGAGCTTCTGAGACTGAAGTTATATCTCAAGAAGAACTTGAAGAAGCTGCTGCTACTATGCCAGAAGATCAATTTGAACAAGAGTTTGAAGTTAGTTTCCAAGCTGCAGTATCAGGTGCATACTTTGGAAAACAAATACAGAAAGCTGAAAGAGAAAATAGAATAACTGATGTTGACTATGATCCTAACAATGAAGTTGAAACATGGTGGGATTTAGGTATCGGTGATTCTACAGCAATATGGTTTGCACAAAGAGCAGGTAATGAAATACACCTGATTGATTATTTAGAAACGTCTGGTGAATCATTAGCTTACTACATAGGGCAGCTAAAAGAAAAAGGTTATAACTACGGTAGGCATATTGCACCACACGATATTACAACTAGAGAACTTGGTACAGGTAAATCTAGATTAGAAGTAGCAAGGGAACTTGGAATTGACTTTGAAGTTTGTCCTAGATTAGAAATAGATCATGGTATAGAAGCTGTGAGAAATAATTTAGACAAATGTTATTTTGATAAGAACAGATGTAAATATGGTATTGATTGTTTGCGACAGTACCGAAAACAATTTGATGACAGAATGCAAACATTTAAAAACAAACCTCTACATGATTGGGCATCACACGGAGCTGATGCATTTCGTTATGGATGTTCTGTTGATGGTTCAACAAGAACTGATTGGGAAAGACCAATGAGTGTAGATATAAGATATGTAGTTTAAGGAATATTATGGCAAAAGGAAGACCGTTAACGGATCACGAAATACAGGGAATAGTAGCTAGTGAACTAAGAAGTGCATTTGGTTATTATGAAACTGATTTAGTAAACTCAAGAAAGAAAGCTACTGAATATTATTTCGGTGAATCATTTGGCAATGAAGTAGAAGGAAGATCACAAGTTGTTTCAACTGATGTTGCTGATACAGTAGAATCAATACTACCTGCTTTACTTAGAATATTTACTGCTAGTGATAATATTGTAAAAGTAGATCCAGTTACTCAAGAAGATGTAGGTGTAGCCAAACAAGCTAGTGATTATCTAAATCATATATTCAATAAAGATAATGATGGGTTCACTACATTGTATGCAATGTTTAAAGATGCACTGCTGCATAAAAATGGAATAGTAAAAGTTTATTGGGATACATCAGAAAGAACAAAACAAGAAACTTATGAAAAACTTTCTGAAGCTGAATTCACAATGCTTGTTGAAGAAGATGGTGTAGAAGTAAAAGAACATACTGAGTACAACGATGAAACATTTGAAGAACAGAAAAAGAACATACAAGAACAATTAGATAATGCTCAAGATCAAGTATCTGCAAATCTTATGGAGCAACAACTAAATGAAATAAATACTCCAAAGTTACATGATGTAGTTATTATTCGTACAGAAACATTTGGTAAAGTAAAAATGGAAGCTGTACCACCTGAAGAATTTTTAATTGAAAGACGAGCAAAGAATTTAGAAGAGGCAAACTTCTTATGTCATAGAACTACAAAGACAAGAAGTGAATTAGTTGAAATGGGTTTTGATTATGACCTTGTTTATTCTTTACCAAAAGAACACGATCAAAGTTATAATGAAGAAAAGACTGTAAGACATAGAAACATTGATAACGATCTTAGCAATGAAACTGGAGATGAATCTACAGATGAAATAGTAATCTGTGAATCCTATATTAAAATGGATCAAGATGGTGACGGTATTGCAGAGATGAGAAAGATAACTTCATCTGGTGATGATAGCTATACAATACTTGATAATGTTGTTGTAGATGCACAACCTTTCTGTTCTGTTACTCCAATCGTAGTACCACATAGATTCTATGGTAGGTCAGTATCAGAATTAGTAGAAGATATTCAATTAATTAAATCTACTGTTATGCGTCAGATACTAGACAATATGTATCTAACTAATAATAACAGAGTAGCTGTAATGGATGGTCAAGTTAATCTAGAAGATCTATTAACTAATCGCCCAGGCGGAGTTGTAAGAACTAAAGCAGCTCCAGGACAAGTTATGATGCCAATGACTACTCAAACAATTAACAATCAAGCATTTCCACTACTTGAATATTTAGATACTGTTAAAGAAAACAGAAGCGGTATTACTAAATACAATCAAGGTATGGATACTGATTCTCTTAATAAAACTGCATCAGGTATAAATACTATTCTTTCACAATCACAAATGAGAATAGAATTGATTGCAAGAATATTTGCTGAGACTGGTGTTAAAGATTTATTCAAGAAGATATTTGAATTAGTTGTAAAATATCAAGATAAAGAACGTATAGTTAAAATTAGAAATAACTTTGTACCAATGAATCCTATGGAGTGGAGAGATCGTTGTAATGTAAGTATTCAAGTTGGTTTAGGAACTGGATCAAGAGATCAACAGTTATCTATTTTAAATCAAATCTTAAGACAACAAATAGATGGTATAAGATTACAAGGTTCACCACATGGACCAATAGTAAATATGAATAATATTTATAATACATTGAAAAAGATTGTAGAGAATGCAGGTCTTAAAGATGTTGATTCTTACTTTACTGATCCTATAGTTGGTATGCGTCAAATGCCGCCAAGAGGACAGAAACCTCCAACAGAATTTGAAACTGTATCAAGAATACAAACGCAGCAGAAAGCAGCTGAAGCTCAGATGCAATATGAAAATAGAATGCGTGAGATTGAACTTAGATATCAGAAGATGATGTTAGACTTCGAAGGTAAAGTAAAAGAACTAGAATTGAAATACGAAGCAGATATTGATGAGAAAGCAATTAAGAGAGAAGCATTGAAAATGAAAGGTATTTCAGAAAGCAATAAACAAATGCTTGACGCTGCAACTAAAAATCTGTTACAACCTGAAGGTATACCAAAAGGACTAACACCACAACCAAAACAAGGTAGCGATACCTTTATAGAAATAGATGTCGGATCTGATAAAGGAACAAACAAGGGGCCAAAGGGCTAAAGATATTCTAGAGGATGAACTCTTTAAAGAGTCTTTACAGACTTTGAAAGATTCATATTCTAATGCGATATTTCAAACAGGACCAAATGATGAACTGGCAAGGACAAAGATCTACCTTGCTTATCAAATTTTAGGTAAGTTTGAAAATCATTTCCGTTCCGTTATGGAAACAGGAATACTTGCTAGTAAACAATTAGAAGAGCTACGCAAGAAAAAATAGCACCAACCGTTCAGGAGTGCTTTTAACAACACCAACCAAACAAAGGAGTGTATTATGGCTGATGAAGCTATGAATGTTCTCGATGCTAGTAAAACTATTGTAGGTCTTATGAACAATAGTGCAACTGAATCAGAACCAACTAATGAAGCAGCACCTCAAGAATCTAATGAGGCACCTGCAGAAGAAACTGTAAACCCTAGCGATGTACCTTATGCGGACATTGAAAGAGATGCAGATGCAACTACAGAAACTGTAGAAGCACAAGATGAGGCTCAAGAAGATATTCAAAATGAAAGTTCAGAGGAACCTACCTACCAAGTCAAAGTACAAGGTCAAACAATGGAGGTCACCCTTGATGAACTACTTCAGGGATACCAACGAGAAGCTGATTATACAAGAAGTAAACAAGATTTATCCTTAGAGAAATCAAGGCTTGATCAAACACTTCAAAGATCTCAATCTGAGATAAATCAAAAACTCGCTAAGCTGAATGATTTAAACTCTGCAGCACAGGCGCAACTGCAACAAGAGTATGCAAATATAGACTTTGAAAGACTGTACGAAGACGATCCTGTTGAAGCTAGTAAACTAGAACACAAGATGCGTAAGAGAGCAGATAACCTTCAAAGGATTCATTACGAAACTCAACAAGCTCAACAACAAGAACTTGCTAGATTCGTACAAGACGAACAATCTAAAATGCTTACACTCATACCAGAATTTAATGACCCTAATAAAGCTAGTGCATTAAGAAATGATATGAAAGGCTATCTACAAAGACAAGGCTTTAAAGATCAAGAGATAAATAGTATCTATGATTCAAGACAAGTTATGTTGATTAGAGATGCTTTAGCATACGATAAGATTAGACGTGCAAATCCAAAGGTTAAAAAGAAAGTCGTTAATGCTCCTAAAGTAGTTAAGTCTGGCACACCTAAAACTGCTGCAGAACAAAATGCACAGCTTAGAAAAGACAAACTAAATCGTCTCAAAAAATCTGGTGGCGTAAGAGATGCTGCCAAAGTTTTTAGAGATTTTCTTTAATTAATAGGAGGCCCAAATGGCACAACCAAGTAACTTGTACGATACGTACGACACTACTGGTATTAGGGAAGATTTAGTAGATGTGATTTATAACATATCTCCTGAAGAAACCCCTATACTGTCAGCGATTCCAAGAACCGCTGCAAAATCTACGAAGCATGAATGGCAACTAGATGCATTGGCTGCACCTGCTGCAAACGCAGTTATCGAAGGTGACGATGCAACTATTGATGCTATGACTGCTACAACTAGAGCATTTAACTTTACTCAGATTTCTGACAAAGTGATTGCACTTTCTGGAACTCAATCAGCTGTTGACGCTGCTGGTAGAGCTGATGAAATGGCTTATCAAATTGCTAAGAAGTCTAAAGAGTTAAAGAAAGATATGGAATTTGCCCTTATCAAAGGACAGGTTCAAGCTGCTGGTGATGCATCAAACGCTAGAAAATTAGGATCAATCCCTACATGGATTAAAACTAATGGTGATGCAGGATCTGGTGGAGCTTTATCTACTGGCTCTGGTACAGACTTACCTAACTCTGGTACTGACAGAGACCTTACTGAAACAATTCTTAAAACAGTTGTTAAAGAGGTTTATGAGTCAGGCGGAGAAATGGATATGTTAGTTGTTCCACCATCTGTGAAACAAACTATATCTGGTTTCAACGCTAATACTACTAGATTTGGACAAGCAGAAGCTAAAGTTGAGTATGCAGCTATTGATGTTTACTCATCAGACTTTGGTGATTTGCAAGTTGTTCCAAACAGAGTTATGGCAACAACAAGTGAAAGCAATGCATTCTTACTACAAAGAGACATGGCTGCAGTAGCTTACCTAAGAGACTTTTCAGTAACTGATCTTGCA
>TARA_R100001594_G_scaffold19297_3_pt1 | contig 16016 bp, 11 predicted proteins | sample TARA_R100001594 | Tara Oceans TARA_R100001594 (sample SAMEA2622752) | marine metagenome | biome: marine biome (ENVO:00000447); feature: marine epipelagic mixed layer (ENVO:xxxxxxxxx); material: "saline water (ENVO:00002010), including plankton (ENVO:xxxxxxxx)" | depth 150 m | reverse complement strand
CTGCTGAGTGAGTGCTGCTAGTTTGTCAAGTGCAGTCTCATGACTGTCAGCAGGGAAGGCATCCCCACTTGCATAATCTGTTGTTTGTTCGTACCGCAGGACTCTTCTAATAACTACAATAATATTTGCATAGTTGGTTCCTGCACTAGCTGCCGGAGAGGTCCCAAACCTGACAGTTGTTGCCGGAGTCCCAAGAAGAGTAAAATCTGTGGTCAGGGTTTTCTTAGTCTCTGTGACTGTAGATGTCCTCTGGTCCCTAACCCAAACTTCTAAATCTGAGTTTTCAAAAAAATCCACGCCTATAGTAAAGTCCACATGGGAGTTACCAGTACATGCAATTCGAGTTACTACATCTGTGTTTGTTATTGTCATATTATAGCCCTGCCATTTCTATATAAAATTCTCTTTGTTTTTGTTGGTACTCTAGGTTCTTCGCCTTAAACATTTCTCTTCCCATCTCTCTGAACTGCCTAACCACATCTTTAATAACCTGCACTTTTGTATACCGAGGAAGGTCTTGGTAATAATCTTGCTTTACTAGTTTGTTTAAAGTTTCTTTTAACGTAGCAGGTCCAACCCCAATCCCTGCCGAATATCTTGATAATTCATCATACTGCTGGCTATTCAATTTTATAAGTTTTTTTCGGCCATCAGGAGTTCTTAAGGCGAAAGACTTTCTAATCTTACCTATTACAAGGTCTTCGGGATTACGATACAAAGCAGGTCCTTCTGCCATACCTAAGTCTTTTAGTTCCCTATAAATAGGTTCCTCTTTTTCCATGGAGATATTAAATGCTGCTCTAATAGCACTCAACATTGTTGGACTAACACTGTCACCAACTAATTCTCTTGGGGCATCCCCATAAAACATTTCCTCTCCAAGAACATTCCTAACTGGAGGTAAATCCCTATTAAACCAAGGTAACATATTTTTCCATTGGTTCATTACTGACTCCATAACCTTTAGACCATTTTCGTCATAGGTGTATGCAGTTTGTTTGGCAGGATCCATTATCTTTGTGGCCAATCGCTGTGCTCCTGATAAAGGAGTTAACCCTGCTGCCACTGTATTCAATCCTTGAATTAACCCAAATTTTGCTTTTTCAAATGAACTTGATTGTCCACCTGAAGCCATAGACAATTGATGAAGACTCTCTATTAAAAATTCTGGAGTAGCAAAACTAGCTGTTGCCCAAGCTAATGCCGTCCCTATTTTAAATCCTTCTTGATGTTCCTCTTCTGCATTAATAGCGGCTTTGTAAGTGTCCATATAATCACCTACTAGCCTTAGCATCCTCCCAAACGCCCCCAATTGATTTGAAGAAATCCAGTTACCTGCTACTTTCACGCTATACGGTCGCCTTCCATCTGCCATCCACTGTTTTTTAGCTCTAAAATCTGATGGTCCCCCTCCAGTAATATCAAACTGAGTCGCCAATATTCCGATCACCCCTGCCGAAGTTAACATTTTGGAATGGGCGATGGCTTTGTTTCTTCCCCCCATCGCTACTTGCTTTTGATAACTTTGATTGAGTAAGTTTATACCAGGGAACCTTTGGCTAGCAAAATCCGCCATGTTGTACCCAATTCTAGTAAACGGATGAATAACCCTAAGACCAGGGATATCCATAAGTTGATCACCTTTTCCAGAAATGTTTAACTGTTGTCTCCCTTCAAGCCCAAAAGATAACTCATTATACGAACGGTCCTCTGGATTAGTGTTTTTTTGAGAATATCTTTTAGTGTGAGTATATTCTCTGGCCACCTCTAAAGCTTCATCTCTAAGCTCAGCTTTTTTCAAGTTCTTCTTAAAAAGATCATTATAAACTTTTTCAAACTTGGCATCGTCTATATTTTTCATCTGACCTATATCCATGTTTGTTTGTCGAATAGCGAGGTCAGTTAATTCATTTCTGTATAGATTAAATTTAAAATATTCATCAGTGGCGTTTAAAACTTTGGACGGGAGGTTCATTACATTATTATTCGTCCACTTTAATTTTTTACTAAGTGGACTTTCTAATAATGTTTTTAATGCTTTATCTTTAACCGAAGAATCTACAGAAGCCCAATATTTAGAAATTGGTTTGAACACCCCTGATTCCATAATATTCTGGAGATCCTCTACATTTAATTCATCATGGGCAGATGAAAACTTTTGCCCATGTGGATCCAAAATAGAAGCAGACTCTTGAAACGCTTCTGCTGTTCTCTTCGCTTCCAATTGTTGAAAAGATTCAAGCTGTGCCCCTCTTTTTGCATCTAAGGAGTCAAGTATCGCTCTATTATAGGACACACTGTCCATATAAGAATTTTTTATAAGCTCTACTTTTTCTGGATCTAAATCATTCCATCTATAATATTCGTTACTAAGTTTTGCAGGCATCCTCTCTAGGGAGTAGGCTATTCTATTTAATACGTTACCTGTTAGGTTGTTCACCACTGCCATTCCAGATAGTAAACTATTATAAAAAAGATTCTTAACTGCTTCTTTAATTTTATTAAAAGAATGATGTCCTGCTATTTTATTTAGAAATTCGTTAAATACTTCTTCTTCAGCTTCTTCAAGTGACTTTTTACCCGCCATTAATTTCTTTGTTTGAACTTTTCTGTACTTTAAAAGATGGTCAAACAATTGACGTTGAGATCTTCTATCCGCTAAAGAGAGTATATTTTCTATCTTTTTATTTTGTTCACGAGTTCCTTTATACCCAGGCTGTTGAGCTAACTGGGCAAATGTCTCACCCTTTTTAGATTGACTTGTTCGTACCTGCTTTTCTACTTTTTCAGCTTGAGTTACAAAATCAGGAGATTGCCTTTTTTCAGATACAGGCGTCCCCAAAATCTTTTCTTGGACATCATCTCTTAAAAGACGTAATGCCCTAGCAGGTTCACTTGCTAACTTCTTTTTAAAATTTCCTAAATGAGTTAGCCCCTCCAATTGCCTGGTCATAAGAGCAGACCTTTGAGCTATTTCTTTTATAGTATCGGGGTTAGTATCTTTAGCATTTAGTTTATTTAGAAGGGTCATATTCTCAAAAAAATCTTCAGATGCTTTTTTGGAGAGGGCAGTCGTTACAACTTGAGCTTCGTATATATCTGACATCGCTCCTTCAACATTCTTAAAACTTTTTAACGCTGCTTCAGGATTAAACCCATTTTTCTCAGCGAACTCTTTCCAAAGTTGTTGAGCATACTCATCTCTTTTAACTCTATCCGTGGGACCTTTGGCCCACGCATTGTCCACTTCTTGTTTAAGGCTTTTAATACTTTCCTTGCCCTTCTTAACCAAAACTCCTATATCATCCACATCTGATATTTTATGAATAAAGTTTCCTTCTTCTAGGTTCTTCTTGGAAACTCTGACCACTCCAGAATCATTAACTACATCTGATAATTGTTCATATAATTTAGGTTGTTTTGTCTTAAGTAATTCTATGCTCTTATCTTTACCACGCTTAATTAATTTTTTAGTTTCTTTTATAATGGATGCAGCTTCTTCTCGAATCTCTTTATCTTGTGATAACTTTTTGCCTTTTTCAGAAACTCTTCCGAATGCTTCTTTCATAGCATCAGGGTCATTGTCTTTTACTGCCCTCTCCAAATCTATAACATCATCTTTAAAATCTTGGATGTTCTGAGCGTCCTCCACATTCTTAGCTTTTTTAGTCATGTTTTGGATCTTATCAATAGACCAGGAGATAGCATCACTTAAACCTAAATCTTCTTTAATAGACCCCTCTTGGTCTCTCCAGTAAGCCCCAAGATGATCTACTAATCTAGGATTTTTGGAGTGAGTATGTTCGATTGCGTGATTGGTTAGATCATTAAGATTAAAACTTTCATTTTGTTTAATTCTTTTTACATAGGAGTCAATTATATCTGGAGAGTTTTTTATCGAATTAACTAAAGCCCCATTCCTATATAAGTTCATAGCAGCAGGTAAGGTTTTCATAGCGTTCATACCTGCGCCTATCCCCCAACCTAACATTAAACCTTCCCCAACCCCTTTAGCTTTTACTTCCCAAAAACTGTCGTCTTCTTCAATTTTTAGGTTACTAAGGAACTGCCTGCCAAGTGTTAGGTCAGTGTTGTCCACAATATAATTAGATAAGTTCCCTGTATCTTTGGTGGTCAAGAGGGCATCGATCCCTGCTCCTGTCCCCATATTAACCATAAGCTTTTTTAAAGCTGATGCATCCTTCAGGTATTTAAGTTTATTAACATGTTTGAATACTGCTCCTGGACCTATGAACGCCCCTACAATTTGTCCTGGTAAACGAGAAGCTAATTTAGTTTGATCTTCCTCTACAGGAAGGGCCAAATCTTTTGCCTCCCTCCACCATTCGTTTTTATCAATCCCCTCTAACTCTACCATATGAAGGAAAAAATTAGGGATTGATTCCATAAAACTTATCAACCCTCTGGCAGCATGGTTAACATTGGAGGTTACCATCTTCTGCTTCTCTCCAAAAAATTGAAGAACAGGGTTATCACTTTTAGAAGCCGCATCCGCCATTTGAAAGCCCAATGCACTTGGAGATACAGGAAACTTGTAAGCAGTTACGGCTTGGTCTTCAAACTTTTGAATAAACTCTTCATTCTCTTTATCATTGACTGCTTTTTTTGCTACTTGAGTTTGACCATAATTTCCAAACTCCATGTTCCGGTCATCTTCCATTAACGAATCTATGACTTGTACTTCATTCAATTGATTTATTTGATGGTTGTATTTTTGAAGTAAAAAGTTAGGGCTTCTTGCTGCTATATAGTCATCCGCAAGGCTTGTAAGCATTCTAGAATCATTAGTCATTTTTTCTTCTAACATAAATTAGCCCTTATTGTTCGCCCGCTATACTTTGATTACTTTCTACTTTTGGATTTGGAGTTTTTGGATATGTAGAGGTTTCCTCTACATCTTTTTTACTAGGATGAGGGTGTATCGTGTCCGCCATTACTTCGCCTGTGAAGCCTATATCATTTACTTCCTCGTTAATATCCCCAAACCCTACCTGTACATTAGTTACTTCTTTATAAAGTTTTAATGCGTTCTCTACTTTTTCTAAAGCATCTCGTTGAGCTTTTGGATTACGGATTGGTTCCCCTAAGAGAACATCCTTTACACCTGAGAATAACGATTCTTTTCTTTGTATAAATTTAGTTAGATCTACTTTTCTTTCTATAATTTCTTTTTGAAGTCTTCTAAGTTCTTTTTTCCTCTCAGCAGGTTTCTCTTTCCAATTTGTTTCAAAAAATTCATTTATGCCCGTCATTACCCCCACGCCTAGCGGTCCTTCCTGAACCTCTTCATAATCGGATAAAGCATCATTAACTAATGTAGCCGCTTCTGCGTGTTGTTCTTTAACAAACTTTTTAATTTCTATTACAAATTCTTTAGGCGATATCTTCCTATCATTATAAAACCTTTGAGTGTTTTCCCATAGCTTCCTTCTGAAGCCACTAGAATGTAAATATTCACGGCTTACTTTCCCTGTTGCACTAGTCATTTTTCTTGTTAGCGAATACAGCCTCCCAAAAAACTGTTTTTTTATCGCATATAATTTATTGTTAGCCATTGCCCTTTCAACTTTCCCTAACACTGTTTTTTTGTCAGTAGGAAGTAGAGTAGGATCATTCGAAATGTTTCTCTTAAGTGCTTCCCCTTTCTCTATATCCCATGTGGCATCGACCAAGTGTTGCATCAATTTATTATCATACTCCATAAGTTTATCAAACGACTGTGTTTTTTGTGCAATGGTAATTCCTGGACTATCACTAGAAATATATGCTCCTCGATTATCATGTCTTAAATCAGCATACCCATTTTGTTGAGAAGCTAAATGTTCCGTTAAAGCGTCCCCTGATAGGCGAGATATAGCATTTTTTTCTTCTGGTGAAAGGTCTACTCCAGGAAACTGCTCCAAAAGATCCACGCCAGAAAAAGTTTTAGGGTCCGTCTGGTTTAGTGCATGGTCTGCAAGCTTAAAATACACCATTTGTTTTCCAATGGTCTCCTTATCTTCTTCTCTTTCGTTTTTCTTTTCAATCCCTTCTAATACATCATATCCTTTTTTCAATTCGATTTTTAATTGCTTTTCAAGATCGTCAACATCTACCCCTAGATCTTTTCTATCTTTTATAAACTTAATTGTGTCTTTAGCCCACTGGGGCAGAACACTCCCATCATAATATGTTTTTAATTTTTCAATGTTTGACTTGTCAGCAGCATACTTACCCATAGCTGTTTTTACTTTTTCTTTTAACGATGTGCCTATGATGGTATTTGCATGGAGTTCTAGGCTTTTTCTAGAGGATTTTCCTTCTGCCCACTTTTCAAACTCATTAAAAAATCTCCCACTACCCCCCGCTACTGCCCCTCTTTGTGTAAGAAATTCTTCAAAATCTTTCTCTGACATTTCAGGAGCATTTTCTTCTCTCCATTGATTTAGTAACAGTTTTGTAACAAAGCCTTTGCCCTTAGCATATACTTCAGCTAAGCCATTAGCCCTTGATTCTGGACTAGTTAAATCAAGCCCGTTCACTAAATTTTTTAATTCTGCTGTGCCATTTGCATGTAAAGTTTTACTATATGTTTTTGCCCCATGAATAAGTTGAAATTTTATACCCTCATTTCTATATAGCTGCTCCGTCGTTTTAATAGTTTCGCCATTCGTTTTAAAAAACTTTTCTCTATTAAAATTATCTACTTTAGAAGCACGATTCGGTATAGGGTTCCCATTTACGTCTTTAGACTCCTTAAACCATTCGGCATGAGTATTCTTTATTACTTCATCCACCATTGGGACTATATCTTTATTTTTATTAGCAGGGTCAGCCATTATTACTGAGATTTTTGATTTTAAATTTTTTTCATAGTCAGAACTTACAATCTTACTTGCTAATACTTCTTCCTTTTCCTTTTGCTTAAAATAGGCATCCCCTAACTTATAAGCTATATCTCCAATCATCTGACCTATCTGACCCCAACCTTCTGCATGAGGTGATCCAGGGTCTACTCCAGGACTCATCCCTGATCTAAAGTCATATCTATTTGATTGTTTTAATTTGGGAATCCTTACCATATCATTAGCCTCATTTAACCTAAGAGAAATTGATTCCAGGTTTTTCCTTTACCATGTCTAAATTTATAATAACCTAATTGCCCTATCCCTCCGGCAAGAGACCCAATCGTTTGATAAGGAGTAATATGGTTATAAAAATTTTGTCTTGAGTCGGCTATACCAATCTTATAATCAGATAGTTCTAAATTTGCTGCCGCTTGTTCCCTGATAGCAGTTTTTTCTTCTTCTGCTAAACCAATCACTTGTTGAGCAGCTCTAACGGCTGAGTCTGAAAACTCTACCCCAGCTACAGCATAACCCACTTCTTGTTGCCCAAGGACTTCATCGACTTGACGTTGAAAAAGAACTAAGTCTCTTTCTTTAGATTTAGTTATTAAAATCTTTTGATTTTCTAAAAATTCTTTTTGTTTTTTAGCAGCATCAGCCATCATCTCATTCTGTTTTGAATTAGAATAGATTTGTAGTCCTGTGCTAACTACTGTAGCTGCTGCCATATAAGCCATTGGTGTAGCCATTACACATTCTCCAGTCTAGAGTATAAATACTGGTCCTGACCTTCAGGACCGATGCTTTTTATTTTTGCTTCCTCTGTGAACCCTAAAACTTTTGCCCACTTTTCTTTATGAGGAAACCCATCGTCCACCCATATCTGATACCTTTTTTGTTTAGTATTTTTTATAAACTCTGATATCAAACGCTTTATCTCCCGATGCAAGCTCTTGTTGTACTTCTTAATATTAACCACATCTGGGATAAAATAAAACTCCGATGCAAAACGATGAATGCATTTAACACCTGCTATTCCTAAAATATTCTTATCTTTAAAAATAGTTACAAACCCAAACTCTTTTAGTTCGTAATTATAAATGATGTCTTCTTTAGACGTAGGAGGAGCATTAATAAAATCAGCATCATCAGGAGTAAATCGTTTTGTACTAATCATAAGTAATCCCCCTATGAACAATCGCAAGTAAATTCATCGGGAGAGGTTTATCCTGGATAACTTTAACTTGAAAGAACCTTTCATAGTCCCCAGGAAAATCTAAGTACTTATCTCCAGTAAATAACTCTAAGGCAGACCCCATGCCATGCCCCGCAGGTCTAAATACTATTTCTTCCAAGTCACTGTCAGCAGCAGACCCTAGCCCAAACTTAGCTCCGTATGTCTTGAAAAATCTTAAGACAATTGCTTCGTTTCGTTTAAAGGATCCTTGAGGAGTCCCTGCTTCTCCCCCTGCCTCTAACTTCATAGTTTTCATCTTACTTGTGTATTTAAGTCCTGCTATAACTTCTGAGACAGGATCTTTTAGCGATAAAAAACCATTGGAGTCAACGCTTGATAATTCGATTCTTGTAGGACAACTAATAGGCCTGAATAAATAATATCCTGAAGCCCCTTTTCCATTTATGTTCAACACTGCCGGAGTATCGGCTGTGGCATTGGCATAGGAAGAAGCAAGTTTAAATTGGGTATCGTTTATTTTAACTATATAATAATCAGTGTTGGGAGCTAAAGAAATAGTATCCGACCCAACTAAATAAGTTATATCTGAATTAGCTGAAGACTCATAATGAACTTTAGTCCCTGTAACTAAGTTATGATGCCTATCCGCTGGACCTGCATTAACTAGTTTTAAAGTATCATCAACATTTACATTACCTGGTAGAACGACAAAAGCACTACCAACAAAACCATTTGTTTCATAAAAACCATCAGCTAATACCTCCACTTCCTGATTTTGCAAGTGGGTAAATCCTGGAAAAGAATATGCAGTTACAGGAGTAATAGTAACTGTACTCGCACTGCCTACGAGTGCACTTATATCCTGGGGAACATCTTCAAACGCTGCCGAAGCAGTCGTAGCAAATTTTATAAGATCATCAGTCTCTCTTATTACCCACACATGCCCATCAGAGTTTACACTAACTCCTCCAGGAAGAGTGCCCCCCGTTAAAGTAACTTTTGTCCCTGTCCCGTATCCATGCCCCGTAATAGAAACCGTGTTATTGCTAACACTAACAACCCCACTATTATTAGCATCAAATGTTTTTACATTATCGGAAATTTTTACCCTCTTGGAAGAGTCAGAAAACCATGCCTGGTCATCGTCATAAGTCGAAGTATTTTTCAAAAGAGTATGATCAAAATCCCCACCTATTTTTTCTAAGTAATGTTTTGTTGAACCTGCTACAGTCCTGCTAAGTGAGATATAAAGGTCATCAAAAGTACCAGTACTGTTAGGAATAACAGTAACTCCGTTAATCGAAACATCATCCCCTCCTAGAGTGTGTCTGTGCCAAGCTACGGTCTCCGTATCGTTATCTAACGTCAAACCGATCAATTTATTTGTACTTGTCACAAACCAAACAATCCCCCTAGAGGCTTGATGAATCATTTGGGTTATCTCAATACCTGCTGTATTCGTGGTAGGACTGGCACCGTGACTAACAATATGTTCCGAAGCTACCGACAAGTTCCTTGCCATGTACCCACCATAGTCATTGTTATAACGAAACTCTCTTACCCTTTTCCCATCTCTAGTGACAAACAGTGTGGCCTGTTCCACCCGTTTAACTTGAGTCCCCAAACCTCCATGGTTAGTCTGAGGTTGGATAAGGACATTAGTCGCTGTAACTGCACTCTCCCCACCTGTGACTACATACTCCGCCCCAAGTGTACCTACTTCTAAAGCTCTCTGAGCAGCTAACCATGTTATCTGGTTTACTTCCTGGGAAGCTATATTAAATGCCCAAGGATCTGAAGCTTTTGCAGTAGTTCCACTGTAATCAAGTTCAGTAGGAACACCCGCATCATCTGTTCCTGTACCCGCTCCCATTCGGGAAGCCATAAAGTGATAAAAGTTATTCGTCATAGATCCATAAACAGTATCTGACCTATCCTGAGTCCCTCCGAAAACTATTCGACTTTCAAAAAAGGCTACCGTTCTAGGCCATCCTCTATAATTATTCCAAGCTGATTCAAGCCAGTTATCCGATTTAGTTCCTCCTGCATCTACATGAACAGTAACTTTAGCTTTCCCTGTTAATTGAGGAACTAAGGTATGTGTACCGGATCCTCCAGAAAGAGAGATCCCTGTCCCTCCTGAAATCGCATTATAAACTTGATTTTGATTAGAAGCATGTAACTGGAAATGATCAGTATTATTATTGATTACATAGTAATCTGTATTAACAGTTAGCCCCGATGGAAGAGACCCTGCCGTAGTAAACTGGATAACATCATTATTGACAAACGGATGCCCTGTATAATTGACTCTATTATTACCCGTATCAAAAGACCAGGCACTTGAACTATCAATGGTAGCTGGAAGCCCATCTGAGTAATTGATCTGATAAATCCCCCAATGTGAAGAGAATAATTTATAATACGCCCCAAAGAAACCTGTCCTACTATTGCAACTCCAGTGTGGAACACTGACATCCGTGCCCCCACTCTTTACCATTAAGAAAGTACCGTCAGTCGCACCTTGAGATCCTGAAGCTTTTATCATCAAATCTGGATCTATGTTAGCTGTATTGTAAGGAACCGAAAGTGCTTTCTTCTTTTCAATAGGCCAATAAGATTCTGAATGCCTACTGATTTGAAACTTACTTGAAGCAATCCTAGAGATAACCATCGGTTGGATTCTACCGCTAGAATGAGTTAAGAAAAACTCCCCTGCTGACTGAGCATAAATAAACCCATTTAGATCCGTAGTAATATTGGAGAGCCCCTCTCCTCTAAAACTCCCTGATGCTGACCCGACTGTAAAATTTTGAGAAGTAGCATAAGCCCCTTCATCTACCCTTAAGGAAACTGCCGTTCCAGAAGAATCAAACATTTTAAACTTAAGAACGTCTGTGCTAACAGGTTCTATAGTTATGACATAGGCTTCAGTTTTTGAAAAAATAAAGTTCAATAGGATAACTTTATTCGTAGCTGAAAAGTCCAGAACAAACCTGCTCCCTGGTCTCCTCGCAATCCCACCTTGCCTTACTGTCAAAAAGTTCTCAAGTTCAGCCACACCCCCAAAGTATTCCTTTAGGTCAGTTCTTCCATCTAACTTTGGATGGAGTTCTCCCGCAGCGAAACTATTTTGAACAAACCGATATCTGGTCACAGTCTACTCTCCACAAAGCTGTCATCAATAAGGTCAGGTGCAGTCCCTTCTTGTGCATCAATACTTCTAGCAGCACTCAACACATTCTCATATTCCCCTAAAAGTTTTTGACTTAGAGAAGAACTTTGGACAAGTGCATAGCTGATGTCAGCCGCTAGTCTGAATGATAAAGCTTCTATAAATTGGGAATCATATTCTGCTGTAGCAGTTACTCGTGAAATATATTTTATCTTTACCGTGGCACTATCCGATAAAAGTTTCCTGTCAGCTTCAATTGACCATTTAATAGTATTGTCATGAAGCTCTAAGACTCTTAAACAATCTGAAGGAAGGAGATACTCGTAATCATATTCAAAAGCAGGAGTAGTTGTTAACTGACTCAACTCCATCCTTTTAATAGCGAAGTTCCAGGGGTGTGCCCTTAAAACTTCATCTCGAACTTTTTCATATTGTTCGTTACAAAGCTGTGCCCTTCGATTGGTTTCAGTCAGACTATTAATACGTTCCGCACCGAGTTTGACAAGCGCAGAATTAGAAATAGACGTTTCAGTCGTAGTTAACGCCATACCTACCCCGATGCAAAAAAGGGGACCGAAGTCCCCTAATAATTAATCTACTACGTAAAGAACCATAATTTGAAGTACATGGTCTGTAGCCCCGACAACCGCATCAGCTTTTACAGTTAATCGAAGAGTACATTCAGCAGAGAACTTTTTCATTCTTCCACCTAAAATACCCAATGACGTAGAACCCGCACTTGAAGGGTTATACCCATCAAGGAAGCCATCAGCATCACCTGCCTCGACTCCATCATCAGAAGCTGACCAACCAAGATCAATCGTTCCACCATCAAGAGCAGAATGGACAAAATGTATGTCTATAATTCTAGCTCCCTTAGGGATCTTCATAAAGTCAATTGTATCTGTATCATCAACATCACCTACGAAGGTGTAGTCATCATAAGCAACACGCATTACTCCGTATTGTTCCCCTGCGGGAATCTTTTCCGAAGGTACGTTCACAAATTGTTTTGTGTAATTTGTACTGTAATATGCAGCCATTATATCCTCCTATTATTCTTTACAAGCAATTTCTACGACTTTGTTTTCTTCCATACGAGTCGCACCCATTCCCATACAGGCGTATACTTGTGTACTGTATGACTTATCTGCTCTCTCAGAAATTTTCCCTTGAACTTCTTTGGCCGTAGCTAAAAGAAGACCATCTTGTGCCCAAGCAAAACACTTTCTGTAAGTAGCAGAACCAGGAGTCAAAGCTTGAGAACCTGTACCGTAAGTACCATCAGCATTGTTATAACTAATGTTGGAACTACCGTAGTCAGTAGATAGTCTTTCTGTTCTTATGAACTTAAAGCCTAGGAATGTGTCTATCTCACCCTGAACAAGAGCTTTAACAGTGTTAAAGTCGGCAGATGTAATAGAAGTTTCGCCCAATAGAGCTTGAAGTTGAGAAGATCCAATAGCAATATAACGTGGAATAGATTCATCCACATCATTGGCATCAAATTTCTCTTTAACTTTTCTTAAAGTTTGAAGGTTCAAGTTGTTACCTGCTGTAGCAGAACCATCAAAGGCAGCTACTTTATTAGCTGCGGCAAGAGCTACAGTAGAACTTCCGTCCTCTCCGCCATATGCTGAACCAGTAGCGGCCTCGATAATCAGGTCATCTTTTGCCCTAGCTAAGGCCCAAACAGCAGCTTGAGCATAAGCACTAGTAGGATCAATAAGCATTCTGATTTTATCAGCATCATCAACTAGATCTGCCCACTCATAATCAGTCAACGTAACTCTACGTCTTGAATGTGGAGTATCGATCTGAGGAGTATCAGCATGACGAGAAGTTCTCTTAACAGCCGTTACAGAACCGATTCTATCATAAAAAGCAGACTTTCCTCTTTGAGATTCGTTTCTTACGAATGCTCCTAGCCTGCTACCTTTTTGTTGAGACAAATGGAAAACGTTTGCAGAAAATTGTTTCACAAACGCTGTAGTAATTTCACTAGACATATTTAACTCCGTGGTTACTAAACGTTAAAAAAATTTACTCTATTGAATTGCCCCGATAACAGGATTCAGAAGTGAACACTCCAAGGAGGTCCTTTCAGATTATCTCGTGTCCACTTGTTATATTAAAGATTTTAAAATTTTGCGTCAACTATAGATGTTGGAATAATCTTTGAACATCTGTTACTGCCGCCTCGTGATTTGGATGTCCTTTTTGATGATATGGGTGGTTAGGATCCGCCATAACAGTATTAATTTCTGCTTGGGCATCCGAAGGTGTCCTTCCCAATTGAACAGGTCCTTCTCCTTGAAAAGTATCTTCTGACAATGTTTCTCCAATTTTGGCAAAAGTCTTTATCAATTCTGGATGATTTCCTAAACCTGAGTCATCTAAATAAGTTTTGAAGCTCTCATCAGTAAAATGATTTACTGCCGCTTGAGCAGACCTAACTTTATTATCGTACTCTTTTCCCCATTCAGTTTTTAAACCATTTACAGCTTGGTCCACTTTTGACTGAGCTTGTTTAGTATATTCTTCACCTTGTCGATGAGCTTCTTCATTATACCAATTAAAAAGCTTTTGAGCTTGGTTAGGTAGGATCCCAGCTTCATGGGCAGATTCTTTAAACCCTTTAAAAAAGTTTTCATCAAACTCTTGCCCTCCTGTTTCAATACTGTAGTCGTCCACTTTCTCCGGTAAGCCAAGTTTAGAAAAAACATTGTTCTTCCAATCATCATCAGTGGCATACTGTCCTGGTACAACTATCCGATCCTTGCCTATCATGCGTTGGGCATTCACATACGATTTGGCCAAATTCTCTACCGATTCAATCGGTCCCAAACTTGGATCTTCTTTAATGTCTTCAGGTAAAGCACTCTTCCACGTTACTTCTTCAGTGGAGCCATTCTCCGGTGTTTCTGTATTGTCCATCAGTCTCTAGTCCTCTGTTAAGTATATCTTGTAACTCTCTTTCATCGGTTTTTAGTATAGACAGAATTCTTAGAATAACATTCCTATGACCTTCTCTTAATGCCATCTCATGAGGATCATTTGAAAAAGTAGACGTTATCATAAAACTATTCTTCATCAAATCATAAAGAACCCGTTCGCCTTCATCACTGCGAAATATTTTTTTGTAATCCGCAGTTATATCTAACATCTTATTTTTCACTTATTCCCCTTGATTTGGACTCATATTTTGAAGGGCTGACGCCCCATCTTTGGCCATAGAAGCTTGTGCCATCATCTGTTGCATCTGCTGCGCTTGTGCCTGCTGTGCCTGCCTAGCTTCTCTTGTACCTATTACATCCTCCATCGGACGCAACATTTGTTCAGGAAGCCCATACGCTTTAGATAAAAACCTTAATGCCTGATCCCCGTTGAGGTTGTCAATAATTTCAGGCTGTAATTGAGAAAGAGGAGCTAGAATATTCATAACTCTTACAAAACTATCTGCTTCAGAAGTCTTCTGTGCCTTAGCTATCTGGCTACTATACTGCACCTGTAATTCACGATCGGCTAACACTTCTGGAATCATGCCCAACATTTTCTTTCGCATCATTATATTGAACAGTCTGCCAACCATAGGACGTAGTAATTCAAACTGTTGTCTTCCCAGGATAGGCCCAAGTAACCTGAGTTTCTCTTCTGTTCTCTGAGCTACTTCGGTAGCCGTCATCTGAGGACCTGTGTTTAATTGCAATTGATCTATAAAGAAGGCTTCTCTAATCTTCATTCGAATAGATTCAACAAACTGAATCCCAAAATCAATCTTAGATCCAGTCTCCAAAGGAGTGATCATCTTATCAGTTCCAAGCCCCGCCCTATAAAAATTGATTGCCCCTGGCGTAGTCTTGAATGGCATGAGCACACCATCATCCGGCATAAGAAGAGGAGGATCTATAACCTTTTGTGCTCCCCTAATAGTTGTCTTCATAACCAAGTTTAGCATCTTAAGATCCGCTAGTGCCTTCATAGCAGGAGACCTACCATAGACTTCACCCGCTATCTTAGTCCACCGAGGAACAACAAATGGGAACTCTTTAAAGCCCCCTTCATTAAGAAGAAGTTGTTTTTCTTTTAACACATACGCACTTCTAAACTTAAACCCCTTCTTTGTTGCAGGATATTCAACATCATCTTCAATAGGTTCTACTGCATGAATAATCTCATATTCCTGCATATAATTAGTTTTCAATTGTTCAAGGAGAGATTGATCCATCGCCTCCTCTCCGAAGTGCTGTCGGATTTGTCTTACACTGTACTTAAACGTCCTATAAACCGTGTCCACAATAGACTGATGATTTTCACTTATATAAGACTCATAAATAGGCCTAGACTGAAACCTGACCACATCTGTATCATGTTCCTCAATCCGCATAAGCCCCGTCCCAAAACAGCCAACGTCCAGGTAAAGCTCATGAATATGTGTGTGGAAATTAGAGTTATTCAATACATTATGCATCTGCCTGGCACTATCTTGTAACCAAAGACGAACTTCATCGTCTTGATCTAAGAACTCATCCCCTGTGCTTAGCGAGAACCATGGTGTTGCAGGGTTAGTCAACATCCCATGCAGGGCAGATGCTAACAATTCATTAGAGTGGATACCCGTTGAATCAAATAATTGATTCCCCTTTTTCTCACCCTTCATGTTAGTTTTATAAACATCATCCTTCCTGGGAATAACGTAATCAGCAAGCTCTTGCCAATGTTGATCCCAGTTAACCCTTTGACCTTTTAAATACTCATATCTATCAATTATCTTTCTCGCTAAACCCATCTCTTA
>TARA_R100001594_G_scaffold53925_2_pt1 | contig 16022 bp, 27 predicted proteins | sample TARA_R100001594 | Tara Oceans TARA_R100001594 (sample SAMEA2622752) | marine metagenome | biome: marine biome (ENVO:00000447); feature: marine epipelagic mixed layer (ENVO:xxxxxxxxx); material: "saline water (ENVO:00002010), including plankton (ENVO:xxxxxxxx)" | depth 150 m | reverse complement strand
GCGGGCCTTTCGTTTTAAAGGACCCGAAAGCCTTATAGTATAAGGGTTTCAGGCTCATCATTTTTTTGCCATCTCTTTTTGTAAGCTAAATTTCAATTCTTTTCTGAAATTGCTTTTCACTACACCCATGCCAATCTCGTAAAACGGAAAACGCTTTTTATAATTAATGGTTTCTTTAAAAGCAATTAACAATTTTTCTGGTTTGCCTTTGACCATCTGGTAAACACCCATTCCAGTTTTTGTTGGCATTACTTTTCTGTTTCTTTTTGTGGTGAGCTTCTTAAACTTTAAGTTGCCATGTTCATTTAGTTTTGCCTCTTTTGTTGGTACAGCTTCAGGATACTTGGGTGTCGATGGACCTCCTTCGATCTGTGGTTTTAAATAACGTGCTACAAAATCTTTAACCTGCACAAAGGCTTCTAACTTATTTCTTGTAGCGCTACCAATAAAAAAACCATCAATGGTTTTAGGTATAGGTCTGTCAAATACTTTTTTGGTCTGTATGCCATATGTTTTTTTTAATTTTTTAGCAGTGTTGTTTAAAGCCCACCTTGTTGCTTCTGGTAAGTGCTTCTTATACTTCCTGCCTAAAGATTTAACAACTTCTTTTTGGTTTGTTTTAATACTTATTTTCATTTATTACCTGGAAATTTATTTGCAACTTTTATGTTGTACTTCTTCGCCCAACGGGAAACAGTCGCTTTATCTACATCAAAACTCATAGCAATATCGTGCATGGAATCTCCATGCTCAATGCGTTTTTTTAGTATGTCTTTTAGTTCTTTACTATTAGCCATATTAAATATATTGCCTATATTATTTCGTTTTGCATATTTTCGCCAATTTTTCCATACCCTTGTATGTCAATCCAACTATCTCTTATGTCTGGATTATTGGTAGCCCTCAATGCTTTGAACGCAACCATCATAGCCACTGCTTCTGTTGTGGATATTTTTTTCCCTAACATGTGTGTCCATATTTCTGCTAATGCCCCAAAGAAATGCTCTGGCTTTCCATACTCTTTTCCTTTCATTTCAATTAGTTCTTCTATCGTCATTTCATTACCTCGCTTCCAGGAATATCCTGTTTTATTTTGTTTATAAAATCAAATGCATCGCTTGGTATTAATTTTAAGAATTCTTCTAAATACCAAACACATTCTCTATCGTTATTTTTCTTAGCCATATCAACGGCCAACGGCATTGACCTTTTATCCTTGACCAATAAAAAACATTGACCGTCGTGTTTAAACTCCCAAATGTCATCTCCCAGGGGTTCATGTCCCCTATCTATTACATTTTGTTCGCAAACATCAAAAGCCCTTAACATACCTTCGGCCATCGTTGTTATAGAAAGATAGTTTGTGCCTTTGATAACTGCGTTATATTTATTCTTCATTTGAATAAAGCGATTACGCACGTCAGGATCTAGTAACGACACAAATCTATCTTCCCCCCATTTCTTATAAATCTCATCCTCTTTTCGCCTAACTAGGGACACGACAGAATAAGATTTATCTTTTGGGTTATTGTTATTCATTTCTTTTTACTCCGTAAGTGTTTCTTCTGTAACCGTTCCGTAGGACAGTAATCTATAAGAGATTACTGTCCTTACGGTCCAAATAGGTCGATTCTCTACGGAGCTTACGGAGCTTACGGAGTTACTTACTGTCATCTTTAATATTAGTAGGTGTAAACTTCTTACTACCTACCTCCTCTATATATCCTAAATCCTTCAATGCCTTTTTTGCATAATAGATATCGAAATCACAGGCTTTAGTTAATTCTTCTTGTGTTACAAAAACTTCTTCTTTCATTCCATCTTTTGACAGTTTTTCATAATAAATACTCTCCAAAGCGTTCAATAAAAATTCTTGATTTTTACCCAACGCCTTCTTTTCTGGTTTAGCCTCATAAGGAATACTTATCAATCCGCCTGATGTTGTTGGATACCCGTCTTCGTCTTTTAATTCCATAAATTCACATTCCTGGAATTGAAATCTCATGGGTGATATGCCTCTGCCGTCTTTCACTAAAGTTTGTTCTAAATCTAAAGACCAATCTGCATGGTCCAATCCATCGTTCTTTTTTACTCTTAATTCTGCATCTAGAGCTGCGGGTAAAACACTAGAACCACGTCCCCTTCCTTTTTCATTATGTCCTGTATGGTGTACTAATAAAACACCGCAACGGAATTCCTCTCTCAACCACCTATCTACAGAATAGATAAAAGAATTCATGTCTTCAGTGCTATTTTCGTTACCCACAAAATTTCTTGCAACTGTGTCAATAATTACTAATTTTGGAGGTTCTTTATATAAGTCCTGAAGAACTAAAGCTTCATTCCTCATTAGTTCTGCGTCCAAAGGATCTTGTATAGAAACACCCCTATCTGAATAGTGAAATTTGCTATCATCCAGTGAAGTCTTATTTAAGACAGACCAGGATAAAAGTCTTTTTGCTAAATTACGATGACCTTCGGCACATAAATACAAAACCAACCCTTCTTTCGTTGTCTTTTCGTGCCAATCTTTCCCTGTTGCTACACAACAAGCCATATCTATAGCGACAAAAGACTTACCTGCTTTTGGTGAACCAAACATGCCTATAATTGAATCTTCCTCAGCGACATTTCTTATAATCCACCTAGGCGTTTCAATATTATCTATAGCCTCTTTAGCGTGATAAAAACGCAACGCTCTTTGGTCTATTTGTGGTTTATAGGTTACTTCCTCGATACCCAAACTCTTCCTTGCTAAATTGAAGGCACTCTTCCAATCACTATTGGCTTCAAGGATGCGGGCTAAATCAAAAGCATCATGTGAATGTCCATCCCCTAGTACGTCGGCTCCATGATGGCTGTAAATTGTGCCATCTTCCAGAACGACTATACCTGGGGTCTTTGTACTTGAATGGGGAGATAAATAACGGTTTTTGCCTTTCTTTATATAGCCATTCTTTTCTAATATCTCTTCAGCAGAGTGGGTACGATTAAACATATCTATAATGTCTGCTGTGTCATTCTTGGTTGGAAGCTTATGTTTTATCGGTTCTGGCTTCCATTTACCCAGGGCCATCAACATTAGTTTTTCGTATGCTTCCCAATTCTCCCAGAGATCCATGAGAACCTCTGGAAGAACGGGAATGTCCTCAAATGAGTTTGGCGGGGGATTGATCCACTCATAAGGGATTCCACTAGGGTGAATTGAAGGCGGTAACAAATCATGGCAAGCAGCGTTGCCAGTAGAGCCACGCAATTCAAAAACAGTTATAATATTATTATCTTCCTTGAACGCTAATTTCTTAATACTTAAATTTTGAGCGTCATGTGGCATACGATAAAGAAACTTAATACCTTTGTGAGATCCTCGCCAACAGATACCCTCTTTTTTCATCTTTTCAGGATCAATACCCAAAACCTCCTCAAAAACTTTAGCTGATAACTGCCTGTCGTCTATATCTACAGACATGGTTCCAGTGCGATTATGAAGAAGACCAATATTATGGTCATCCGTTAACTGCTCAACATCAACGCCCTTGTCACCCCAATTTGGAGTGTTTGGTCCTTTATGGCCACTTTTCATGGCGACCAATTCAAAACCCAGGGCGTCGTATTTTCTTGCTTCCTCTTTTATCCCCATTTTAAATCACCTTAAAATGGAAGATCGTCTTCTTTTTCCTCCTCAACAGGCTTAGGCTCCTCAACAGATTGTTCTTCCCAATCTTCTGGCCTATCTACCCACTTAATGATTTCGAAGTTCGGTATCCTACTTCTCCAATCAGTTTCTGTTGATCCTGTGTACTTCAACACTGCCAACTTGCCGTTTTTTGACTCGTCGTGACCGAATATATCTGCGTAGATGTTATTGATACCCTGTAGAGCGCCTTTGGTTATCGTAGACCAATTATAGACCCCCTGCATATGCTCAGATTTAAAATAGCAATCCACACTTATTGCTCTATTCCAACCATCTGGCCCTGTTTCACCAGGAGCGGGTTCTTTAATTTTCAAATCGTTTTGCCATTTATATTCTGGCGCAACGCCTCTTTGTATTTTGCCCCAACCAAGCTTAATTGATTCATGGTCAAAAATAAAAGCGCTTATAGCTTCTTCAGATATTTCACCTTCATTGTATTGCCATTCATCATTTTGTGGTTTGTAAGCAATCCACTTAATTTGGCTCTCGCCACTTCCTATATCTAACATAATTACTCCTAAATAGTTTATTTGTTATATTTTTCTATCAAACTCTCTAAGTTACGTTCACAGAATTCGTCCAAAGTTTCACCAGGAATGTCCTTTCTGTGTTCTTCAATACAGAACGCTAAGAATTCATCCTGGGCAAAAGCATCATTGAGAATATTCGTTACCACAACTTTAATTTCTTGTTGTCTTAGTCTCGCAAGCGCTTTTGATTTTGTCCAAACTGTATCACTAACGTAGAGTTGTTTTAGATTGTTGTTTTTATCATTCATAAGTTTACCTTAAAAAAGTGTTTACAATTATCCACAAATAAACTAAAGTTACAACACTTATTTACTAACTAGGAGAAAAAAATGAGCAAATTAACAATATTAGAAAAATTTGAAAAACTAGAGGAGTCACTTCATACGGCAGAAGCGGTTATTCAACAACTAGAGAATAAGGATAATCTTTATTCAAATAAGTACGAACTAGAGTCATTAGATGAATATGATAAAGAGGAGATAGATTCTCTTTTATTCACTCTAAATCGCACTTTTGATAGGTTGTCATCTGAGTATTTTTTGAACTGCAATCACAGGCAGTATCGACCTGAAATGTTAGAGGAACAGGCATAAAGCCTGTTCCTTAACTTGTAGGAGAAAAAGATGAAACTGACTCAAGAAGAAAAATACCTAATAGCCTATGCTACGGAATTAGTAACTGACGACCCAGAAGGATTGATTCACCATAATCAATATTTTGCTGAGGAAGGAGAAGATCACATCAAAGATTTAGATAGGGATAAGGCTAGAACACTAGCAATAAGCATATATAGAAAATTAGATTTATAGGAGAATAAAATGAAAGCAAAATTTCAAAATAACACTGTCCTTTACGAAGGTGAAGGGTATAAATTTTCTTTTAAAGAAGAAAAGCACAACAACTATGCAAGTCTAATAGTGAAACCTAATCACTTAAAACTTCTATTTAATGAAACCGATTTGTCTGACTCTGATCTCAAGGCGAATATTATCCAAGATTGGTTCGCTGAAGAAAACGAAAGAGTTAGAGAGAGAAATAATCGCAAAGCTAAGGAAAGGAGAAAAAATGTATAGAGTAATGCAAGAAGTAAAGGGCGGTTTTGTTAGTGTTCTTAAAACTAAGGATGAAAACAGAGCTAAGGAAAAAACACTAGCTTTATTAAAACAAGAGAAAAAAGCTTATTTTGAGGATGCAAAATGGTAGGAAAGCTAACAGACGATAGCGGACCTTCGTGTTCGCTTTTAGCATCCATTATGGGCGAAAGTCCACATAAGTCACAGAACGAAGCCTTAGATGGATGCATGAGAGCGGGCAAGGGCTTAGACATTAGAAATGAGCAAAATTCAATAATGCTTATGGGTGATCGTCTTGAGGCAACATTATTAAATGGCGCAAAAGAGGATCTTGACCTGGACAGTTGTATTACCGATATTAATACCAAAGTAGTACACACAGAAATTCCATTACAGGGATCCTTGGATGGTATTTGTGAGGTTAAAGAACCCAGGATAATTAAAGAAGACCCCGCTAATAATATATATGTTATGACCAAGAACAAGGAAGCTCTTTTGGATGGACAAGGCGTTTTAGAGTGCAAAATAACAAGCGCCTATCCAGAATCCCCAAATGAGCTTCCGCTTTGGAGGGGTCCATTACAACTACAGGGCTTGATGGATATAACTGATTCAAAATACGGCATACTGGTTGTCCTCTATCAAAGTATCCACATCAGATACTTCATTTACGAAAGAGAAGAAGAAACTGTAAACAGGATACATGAAGCTGTTTTAGACTTTGATCGTAGAATAAGAGAAAAAGACTACTTTGAAGCTAAAGACCCAGAGGATGCTGTTTTAATATATCCAGAGGCCCAGGATAGTCATTTAGACCTGGAACAAAGCGCTATTAAAGAAATCGGCTCACTAGAAAGGGCTAGAGACATGATAAAGCGTTGGACAGCAGAAAAAGACAAGCACCAAGCTAATTTAATGGAACTCCTAGGAGACAACACGACGGGTTCTGTTAGCCACGACGGAACAACCTATATTATTAAATGGGGTATGCGTAATATAAAACCAAAACCCGAAAAGATAATACCCGCCACAGAAGGTTACGCGGTCAGGTCTAAGACCATTACAGTTAAGCATATTATTGAAGATCAGAATTGAGGTTTAGAGGGCAATTCTTCTTCTGCTTTTTCTAGCAAAGAAGCATTATAAATTGCCCTCCTTCCAACCTGAGCTGCGTACTTACTATCTAGGAGATTCCTTGCAGCCCCTTCCCAGTTGCTCTCTTTTAAATCTGTCAACATGTTCCGAAATGTAGATAAGGCACCGATACCCATATTAAAGGCCAAATCTGCCATAACAAGTTTTGCCCTTAACGGCAAATCGTTATACCAGGGCCAATTCTCTTGGATTCTTTCTATAACGTGATTTACATCGTTGTTTAATAGATACATAGCTTCTTCTTCTGTAATGCCTACATCGTCTAAATTACGCCCTACTCCCAGGGTAAGCTTCCCAGAAGTGCAGTGATAAGGGCGAGTCTTTAACCCTTCAAACTCTAACAAATGTTGTTTAAATTCTTCAATCATCCGAGTGTGAGGCTCCAAAATAAAAGGATATGATTGCTGATGCTAGTCCACCCAAGTAACCTAAAACCAAACTAACTATAGTGTCACTATTAGCGTCAGGCGGCATTAGTGTGACCGTAAAGATATAACCAATAAAACCCACAAGAACCAATGTGCCTAATACCTTGGGTGTCCAGTCTTTGGAAAATGTTTTTCTTGCTGCTTCTATGTCTGCCGTCTCTAAAGCAAAAAGATCTATTTCTAGTTCTTTCATTTTTAGTTCAAATTCGTTATCTATCTCTTTTAACTTTGCTAGTTCGTCAGGCGTTGCGGTTTGTATCTTCTGTTCAATTACTTTTTGGTCGTTTTTTACACCTAGCGCCTGACTCACCATATTCATTGCCATGCCGCCCATTGGACCACCTAGCGCTGTTCCTATTGTTGGTGCTACAGCACCTATTACACCTTTCAATAAATCTTTCATGCCTCTTTTTGTAAGTTGCAAAAGAAAAAAATCAAGTTTTTACCGTGTAAATATTAAGCGCATCCTTTTTGCCTTTCACTTTTATAGGCTCCAATTCTTCAAGTTCATATGACGTAAATTTAGCTGTATTTTCACCTATAATTATATCTACCCCAACGTCTTTGGTTGCGGACTCAAAACGTGCAGCCTGGTTAACTGGGTCGCCAATAGCGGTATAAACAAACTTTTGCCTGGAACCATGGTTTCCAACAATAGCCTCCCCGCTCTGAACTCCAACACCTATTTTTACGCCCAGGTTTGCTTTTTTTGTATCTTCTATTATTTCAATAGCTGTTTTAATTGCCATGTCCTCCTGGTCTTTCAAATCTAAAGGGCAATTAAATATGCCAAAACAAGCGTCTCCTATAAAGTTTGAAACCAATCCTCCATTTCGCAATATCGCATTTGCCTGGATAGTTAAAGATTCATTTAAAATATAAGTAATATCCTCTGGCGAAACCCTCTCTGTCATGCTAGTGAATGAACGTAAATCTGTAAAAAGGTAAGAGCAGTATCTTCTTTCTCCCCCTAGCTTTAATAGATCTGGGTTTTTTTGCAGTTCCTTAATGGCTTTAGGGTCTAGATAATGCTCAAACTGCTTTTTAATTTGTAGCCTAAGCTTATATTGTTCTCTAAATCTTAAATAGAAGGCCGTAGAAGCGGTTATAAACTGAGAAATCAAAGCCCAGGTCACATCTATTAACAAACCCTTCTGGATAGTCCAAACGCCAAAAAACGCCGTAGAGAGCAAAATAACCCCAGATAGGGTAATTCCCCAGGTTATACCTAAAACATTCAATAGAAGCCAAATTAGGGCTACTGACAGTGCGAATAAAGCTATTTCCAGGGCTATACTGTAATCAGGTATATATGGACTATCTTGGATAAGTATAGATTCAGCCAGGGCAGCTTGTACTTTGTGTGGTTCTAGTAAACCCCCAGGAGTTGCTATTTGGCTCGTTATGCCTTTTGCACTAAACCCAACAAATACAAACTTGCCCTCTACGTCTAAATCTTTCATATTGGTTATTGGGGTATTAACCCAACTTACCCACTTTCTACCATATCCATCTACGTTTATAGGAGGTAAACCCTTAACCCGTATTTGCTCTAAACCATTTTCATTTGTTTTGATAATGTAAGTGTCTGTTTTTGTTAGTACCTTCAGTACCTCTATTGCGTACGAAGGAACCCAACCGTCTGGGGTTCTCATTAATAAAGGTAATTTTCTGACCAGGTTATCTACATCTGTACGGGCAACAGCTATACCCTCAGAAGCGCTATTTGCTAAGACGGGAGTATTTTTAATAACACCTTTGGTCACAATACCCTTCCCTGTATCATCCCCCATTATGACCGTGCCTGTCGTGTTTGGATATATACCATTGTTATCTTCAAACATAGCCAGGACTGAAGGTATGTATCTTAAACTTTGTGCAAATGCTTCATCTCCACCAAAACGGTCTGGTTGTGGAAATGAATACCAACCCACACCTATGGCCCCCTCGTTTATAAGTTCTATTTGTATTTGTGCTAAAAGTTCCCTAGGTAAAGGTATTCCCCCAAACCGCTCTAAATCTTTTTCTGTTATATCTAATATAACGAAATGATTACTGGGCTGTTGGTCTTTTACAAAAGCATCAAATGTCTTTAACTTGAGTACCTCCAATATTGTCCACCCTTGCAATAAAGGTATAGACAGCAAAAAAAGTAACCCTAAGAGTTGGGCTGTTTTTAGGAGCCTTGTGTTATTTTTATTACGGATGATCCCCCCCCGTTTACTGTAATCGTTTTAGAGACGCCTTCCTGGATAAATATAACAGTATATTCGCCTGAACCATCTATATTTAGCTCTGCATAGTGACCGACATTTCTTATTAGCTTTACACTTTGCCCCTGGATTATCGTGGTTATCTGTGTTTCTAAATCTTGCCCCACTTTTGTGCCTGTAATCGAAACCTGGGTTGCGTCTACAGATAAAGCGTCTTCTTGTTTAATAATATCTAATTCTTGCATAATGTCCAAAAGGTCTTCCAGGAAATTGACATCCAGGTAATTAATATCTAATTCGGTAAACTCTAAATCTGCTTCGTTATCCAGGACATCTTCTTCCAGGTAATCTACATCTAAATCGTTAAAATCTAAAAGATTAACTTGTTGGGTTTGTTCTTCTTCTTGTATTTCAACTATTTCTTTTGGCGGACTGACTATTAACATATTATCAATAAGATCTAGAGTAAGATCTAAGACAACTGGTTTAGTAGGCGCACTTTCATATACAGAAACAGACGTTGCTTCAAATGGTTTATTTAATAAAACCGATCCCATGGCTGTTGTAACTAAAATCTCTCCACTAGATAAACCGAATTCATCAGGGAGAAGAACAATCAGTGAGGCGCCAAGCTCATTTGTTGTACAAGAAAATGAAGTTCCTCTAATAGAAATTTGTGCTGTTGGTGTGCTTAGAAAGATATTTTCTTTGTTAATTTTTCCTAAACCACCTGTTATGAATCTCGCAGTCCCACTTGCGAATTTCAATGCCATTTTTGACTTTGAAGGATCAGGGTCAAATATAAAAGAATCAATGACCAATTTGCTATGTTCTGTGAGTCGCACAACAGAACCATCCAGGAATTTAATCCCTACCCTTCCTGCTGCCGTTCTTACATCATCTAATGATTGTATGCCTAACTTTAATTCGGCACCTATTTCTTCATCTCTTAATACTTTGGCGTTGCCAGTTAGTTCAGAAATATTACCTATATTAGCAACTGGTTGAGGTTCCGCCGTCATTTTGAATGACGCAAACAGTACCATTACTGCCAATAGATATAATTTTAAGCCAATCATTATCTAGTGTGCTTGATTGTGTGATATTAAAAGTACGACTTCCACCCGTATGGTCCAAATAGAAATAACCGCCTTGATACCCACTGGCGGTAAAATTAACAGTATTATCTGAACCATCAATATCCATATAATTAGTGGCTAAGTCATAATTTATGTTAGAAGTAATCTCATTACTGCTGCCGTTTATAGTCCAATCTAAATCTAGTGTACTAGCCAGGGCAGAAGTAGCCTGGTTAAGCGTAAACTCATTTGAGTCACCCGTTACCTGGATATTCAAATTACTATCGTCCGCTCCGTAGGTATTATCTTTGTCTACATTAATATCAAATATATTGCTATCACCTGTAAACTCAAAAAATCCCGTAAACGAATCTGCAAGAATATCCCCCAGGAATTGGTTACTAGAACCAATTTGGTTAATATCTAATGTCATAGTAATGCCATCCAAATCAAGAGCCGTCATATCTCCTGCGGTTGCATCGCTTCCTCCTATAATATTTCCAGAACCTAATTGCTCTAAGTCAATATTTGCTGTAGCTCCACTTTGATCTACTGATATTTCATTATCAGACGCAAACAAGAAAAACGGCAATATAATTAAACTAATTATTTTCTTCTTCATAACTCCAATAGCCCCTCTCATAGCCGATGGTTATTAATTGTAATATAGCTCCTTCGATTGCTATTTGCAAAGCCAAGGTTGCGCTTTCATTCTCAGACATACCCATTTCTACTTCAACCAGTTCGGTTGATTGTTCGTAGAAACGGAATAAGTCTTGTGATTGTCCATAACTAAAAACTGTTTTTTGTGACGTTACTTCTATTAAAACTTCTCCTGTTGCCACTGATACCATTCGCAAAGAAACAGTTAAAGAGTCTTCGCGATAAGATGCAGAAGACGAAACAGATAACGCCCTTGCTCCCGCGCCCCCCGTGCGTAAATTTCGGTCTATACTGACCACGGCACCCTCTATTAAGACTCCCGCAAAGAGCAACGGCATTAATGGTCTTTTTCCATCCTGTTCTTCAAAACTTTCACGGGTTGAGCGTATAAGAGATCTCTCCTTTGTTAGATTATCCAGGCCACGTCTTTCTACTACACGGAAAAAATTACCATTGGCTGCATGTTTAAGCGCCCTTATTAAAAGTGCGTCTGGTGCTTGAGTAATTGCTGAACTAAAAAGTGCGAATTGTGAATTGCTTTTTCTTTGCCCTGTTTGGTCTGTAAAACTATTACCGTAGACGGCAACAACAGGACGGATTGTGGGAGCTTGAACTTCTTTTAATTCCTTAGATTGTAACTCTAATATATGTGCGACTTTATAAAAGTCTTTTGCCAGGTGATCGTCAAAAGCATCTTGTACTCTAGCTAATGAACAACTAGAAAGTAAAATCACCAACAGGAAGGCTAATAGTCGTGACGTTTCCATCTTCATCGGTTATTTTTAGAGTAATAATCCCGTCCTCAATCCAATACTCTATGATGTTGCCCAACAACTCTAATAAACCTTCTGTCTGTGGATTCTCACCAAAAAGGTTATCTATTAACTGTCTGCTTAACTGCGCAAACAGTCTGCTTTCCAAGTTCCTATAGAACCTGGCTAAAGTTGTATTATTTGCCTCTCTTTCTGCTGCTTCTTTTAGCGCTTCTATTTCAGCCTCTAGCGCTTCTTTTCTGTTGAACTCTTGGTTCTCTATCGTCAAATAGTGTGAACTCGTATTAACACCACTGAATGATGGGTTCTTAAATTTGTGAACTATCTCGTCAGCAGTAACATTGTGTGTAAATGCTATTAATGTAATTGCGATAATGGCCATGAATACACCCATAGCCCAAGCTGTAAAATAATCAATTTTAGATGTCTCGTTTTTTTTAATCTTTTCTTTGGTCATCTCTGTCTGCTTTTGCTATTTTATCTGTATCTATTAAATTTGAAACCCCCAGGAGAGTTTTTAATAAAACGTCCTGGCGTATGCTCTGATTATCTACAGCCCTTACTCTGTCTATCAAGGATACGATTATACCGTATTGAGAATCTAATTTGGTAGTAACCCTCTCTTCCATTGTGTCCAAGCTGACTTGCACTTTTTCATCTAGCGCATCCAGTTTGGTTTCCATACCATCTATAATTCTATTTATAAGCTTCCATATAAAAAAGCCAAGACCAAGGGCTGCTGCAATAGGAAATCCAACCTCATTAATTAATGAAATTGTCGTTTCCATTATTTGTCTATTGGTACTTCTATAGTTTTATATGCTTCATTAACATCAGGAGTAGATTTATCATCAGCCTTATAACGACCATCCTCGTCCCTGGCTCTGACTTTCTTTTCCTTTACTCCTCTCGCTCTTTCAGAAAAGCTTTTTAAGTAGTCATAGTATGTTTTTGATAAGTATTTCATAAAATCACCTTTGGGTTAAAAATTTTTAATTGGATTAACTTTTCCCTGTTCTCTAAATGTTCTTTTTCTATTTCTTTTTTTGATTGACCGTAATAATTTACGGCCAAATAATTGTCTACCAACGCCTGGTTTACATTTAGGCCGTCAACGTACAAGGTCCCTAAGACTCTACCGAACTTTCCTCTAGAGTCTTTCAATTCTGTTTTGATAACTATATCTTTGCCCGAATTTATAGTGTCTTCTAAAAATTCTTTTGCCAGTTTTCCTCTAGCTTTCTCATCAAGATCCCTAGTGCGTGACTCGGGAGTATCAATACCAAAAAGACGAACACTAGAACGATAAGAAATAGAAAAACCAAGCTGAATACTAAGAATGAGAGAATCACCATCAATAACTCTTTCAACATTACAAGCATATTCGTACATCAGATAAATCTCGCAACTACTATACAGGTAACAATGAAAGGATAGACACCCCATATAATAGTTTCAAGACGTTTAAATTTAGCACTGCCTTCGTCTAGCCTATCTTCAATATGTTTGAAACGAATAGCGCACTCTCGTTCGTGCGCCTCAAGTAACGAAATAGATTTACTGCTAGTGAGTTTTTCCTTCATTTATCAATTCATGTAATTCTTTTTGCTTGAGCCTAAAATGATCCCTAGCCTTTTCAAACTGGTCTACATAATTCGCTAAATTTTGTAAATCAACCTGAATTCTTTGCAACATGACTGCTACAGTGTAGGCTTCATCGTTTAGATCCTTGGTTTTAACCAAGACTCCGCCTGGCAGTTCTATTTCGAATTCTTGCCTTTGAATTTGGCTTTGATTTTCTTCCATAAATTCTTGAGATAACTCTTCAGCTTCTTCAATAATTTCTTTATTTTTGCCATTTTTTATTTTCTCCATTTTTTTTGCACTCCTACTTTTTTAAATAGATGGTTTGATTATACTAACTATTTCAGTATTTTAGAAACTAAAACCTTATATTGTTCAGTGACTTGTGTTTGTCCAGGAGTTCCTTCCAGGACTTCATACTTCTTTGTTACGTCTTCTGATTGAGTATCTGAATCGTCTATAAAACCACCAACATTATATTCTTGACCTATAAGGTTAACGCCTGGAATAGTGTCTAATATAGGACTATCCTTTTGGAATACCCACATTACTTGAGTGGCACCCAGGGACTTAACAAACGGTCTCCTGGTTAATAAGAAATTAGGGTCATATATCCAACTTCTACTGTTTGCTTTATTTCTTCTGTATAAGCCATAACATCTAATTAAGTTGCCCTTCATTTCATTATCTTCCATATCTACACCGAGCCAACCGCCTTCTATGCCCACTATGTAATCATCCTCTTTTATAACTGCCATCCAACCATTCTCTGCTATTACTACACCTCTCCAATTCTGTAGGATGTATTGCCTCTTTCCATTTTTATCAGGATCCTCTGCTGAATAATCATAACCAAAGTCTGTTTGCTTTTCGTATATATGCCATTTATAGGTACTGGTGTCGCCTCCTGTACCTTCTAAATACTTACTAGAATCATCATACAAAGATCTTAGCGTTCCATCTTCCATATATTGATCCCATTCTTCTAGGGTCATTTTAGACATGGAGTAGGGCATTATTGCCACCTCATATAGCGTTCCGTTGTGGTATCGAAGGTACCTAAACCAGTCCCAGTCCAGGTCCAACTATGTAAATCGAAGCTTCCAACAGTCCCCCCACTTGAGTGTGTTGCTGATGTTCTATTTAAAGTGTTGTTGTCTATTTCAAGAGTTGACCAAAATGTTTCGGATTCGCCAGTTGGTATTCCTATTGAGAATACAAAAGTTCCACTATTTAATGAAATTAAACTAATATAACCCGTAGTGTAGTTAGTTTTATTGATTGTGAATTGCGTCATGGCTACAAGATGGGTTCCTGTTCCATTTAGGGTAGCACCAGAAAAAGCAGAGCCAACTCCGTAGGTTGTTGAACCTCCCTTAACTGTAATGGTTTGTGTTCCTCCTTTTAGGCGGAAAATACCACCAAAAACATCTTTCATCGAACATGTAGCCGTAGTTCCTACGTTGTATCTACCTGCCATAGATGCCTGGTTAAGACTCACGCTTGAGTCTGAGACGTTAAGTTTATCTGTTATGTCGTCAACGTCTAAAGCTTCTCCTGGAAAGCCAGTTGTGACATGAGGCATAATTTACGCCCAAATAGCAGCGCAGATGGTTTTTACTAATTCGTCTTCTTTTGAATAATCAGTTGCAGCTCCGCCATCTTCAACAAACTTCGTTAAATGTTTAGTTTTAGAAGTTGATACTGGCAGATCATCGTCAGATGAATCATCAAATGTGTCTACATATACCACCATAAGTGTGGGGTGTTTTGCGTTCGCTGATGCTGCTGCCGTTGCGTCCTGGAGGGGGTAAACCTCTATTCGCTGTACTGTAGTAGTTTTTTTAATCGCCATTTTTTTCTCCTTTTAGCTTATTAATTTCTTCTCTAAGTTCTTTTATTAATTCTTCTTGCCTTTTAGCGTTTTCAATTAAATATCCAACCATATTACCATACGCTACAGACTTAGTACCCATTTCATCGTCTGCTGTTTTTACCAGTTCTGGTGCTACTTGTTCTAATTCTTGTGCTATTACTCCTGAGCCTTCTTTGCCGTCTCTAGTAAAAGAAACACCTCTCATATCTAATACTTTTTTTCCGTCTAAAGTTTCTATGTTGTCTTTTAATCTTTCATCAGAATAAGCAGTAACATTGTTGTTAAATGTTGCGGCACCTGCATCTGACATATCAAGGGTAAGGGCAGTAATAAATGATGTGCCATCTTGCCCTCTAAACTTTAAATCTGCATCTGTAACCCTTGACTGTATTTCTACATCATTGGTAGTGATATCAATTAAGGCCTTTAATACGCCCGCATCTTTGAAACTTACTTGGCCACCATCTGAGTCAAGATCAATTCCGCCACCAACATCTAGGGTTAGATTATTAGTTGAATTTATTAATAAATTTTCTGAACTGTCTAGTTCCACTTTGGCTGTATTTGAAGCCGCGTTATAGAATCTTAATCCTGCCGTTCCGCTTCCGTCTTTGTCTATAATTACAGTTGAACTTGAGTCTGGATTACCATAGTTTGTCCATAAAGTTCCTCCATCTGTAATTCGTACTGCTTCTGTTCCTGATGCATTTTCAAATCGTATATCATCACCTTTTATTTTTAATGCGCCATCACCCACTAGATCTAAGAAACCATGGCTTCCACTATGATAAATTTTGAAATCATTACCTGTTCCAAGAACTAAGTCTTTTGAATCGTTTAATTTAATTTGTTCAAGGTTGTATAAGACTCGACCACTATTTAAAACATTAGTCGTACCCATTTTTAAATTGCCAGAAAGAATATAAAAATGTCCGTCAGTATCTACAGTTA
>TARA_R100001594_G_scaffold24924_1_pt1 | contig 16022 bp, 14 predicted proteins | sample TARA_R100001594 | Tara Oceans TARA_R100001594 (sample SAMEA2622752) | marine metagenome | biome: marine biome (ENVO:00000447); feature: marine epipelagic mixed layer (ENVO:xxxxxxxxx); material: "saline water (ENVO:00002010), including plankton (ENVO:xxxxxxxx)" | depth 150 m | reverse complement strand
TCACTTTTTCTTATTATAAAATTCTTTTCTTCTAGCTGTTTCAGCGTTCCCTACTTGAGGATCTCCTTCTTTTTTTATTAATTGTAAATTAAAAGATACGGATCTTCTTTCTTCATTTTGTGTTCTAAAAGGATAAACACCATGTGCTAACCAATGAGGAAATAAAAATATATCTCCTACTTTAGGAGAGTGTTGAAATTTGTGACCACTAAATGTAGCAGCTTGACCATTAAACCAACATATATCACCTACTGTTGGGTAGTGATCTTCCTTTGCATATTCATCAGGTAAACTTGGTGGTACTCGTAAATAACATACACCAGATAATTGTCCCTCGTGTATATGAAAAGGATTAAAGTCTCCCGCCCATTGGCTCACGGCCCACATAGATTCAATAATCATTTGACCTACGAACTCAGGACTAATTGTTTCACTAGCAGGTGGAATAGAAAGATAAGATTTAACCATTTCACCCATTAAGTGAATCATTGGTTGAGCATCAGGTGAACCTAACCATTCAGGATCATATCTTGTTTCTTGTTTAACATTTCCTGCTAAATGAGGTGCATGATCAAATTTTTTTGCATATTCTTTATCTTCAAACATTTCTGAAGCTTTATCATCTAATAACTTAACTATACTATTAGGCATTTTACCTTTAACAATAGTAGGACCAAAAGGTCTAATAGCTTCAAATTGTAATACTTGGTCTTCTTTTTTCTCTTTCTTCGCCATACCTACCTTTCTTTACTATAAATATCTATTGTCATATAGCAATATTTTCCCTATAAATATATAAATAAATTGGCTTTTTCTTACAAGTCTTGCCTTCTTGCATTTTCAACAAAAAAACAGTTGCTATTAAAGGATTATGCATGATTGACGAAAAATTTTTAAAAACTATTCCTCAATACGGTATTGGCGGATTTGTTAAAAATATATTTAAAAAAGTAAAAGATACTGTTAAAAAAGTTGCTCCTATTGCAGGAGCTGGTATTGGTTTTTTAATTGGTGGTGCGGCAGGTGCCGGTATTGGATCAGGTATAGGAAGTTTAATAGCAGGAAAATCTCCTGAAGAAGCTCTTAAAGCAGCAGCTCTTGGATATGGTATAGGCTCTTTAGCAGGTGTAACTCCTGGTCTTAGAGGATTTGCTGGAAAAGGTATTGGAGGCAGGTTTGATATGGGAGATGAACATAACATTTTAAAGAAATTTTTTAAAGGTCCTCAAGAAATTGTTACAGCAGATACAAGTACTACAGCATCAGGAATGGATGAAGTAGCATACTTAAAATCTAAAAATGTAAACCCAGCAGTATTTACCGAAGGTAACACGGAAACAAAACAACTAATTACTAACGCAATGATAAAGGATATAGGGGCAAAAGAAGTTGCGGCAACGGGCGGTAAAAAACTTTTAGGAGGTAATTTTGTAGGTAATGCATTAATGGCAGGTGCAGTTACATCTCCCTTGTTAACATATATGGCCGCTTCAAAAGAAGCAGAAGAATTTGTTCCTCCTGATCCAATGGCATTAAATCCATTATATTATCAAGACCCACAAGAATTTCAAATAGCAGGACAAGGAGTTAAACCTTATTACTATAAAGATTTACAAGATTATTACGGACTTCCTGCCGAAGATTTACCAACTGATTTTATTCGTACATCTGCTGAAGGCGGAATAATACAATTAGCTGATGGATCAGAAAAATATTTTCCACGAAAGAATGGCGAAATAAGTGGTCCAGGCACAGGCACAAGCGATGATATTCCTGCTATGTTAAGTGATGGGGAATTTGTATTTACAGCTAAAGCTGTAGAAAATGCAGGAGGAGGAAGTAGAAGAGAAGGCGCTAAAAAAATGTATGAAGTAATGAAAAATTTAGAAAAAGGTGGTACATTGTCCACGCAATCTAGAGGAGTAGCAGCATAATGGCAGTTGAAGAATATATTACAAGAGAAGCCCCCGATATAGAAGCCCGTAAACTTGGGTTAATGGATACGGCGAAAGCTCTTACAGAAAAAGGGTATACTCTTCCTGATTATATTCTTGCAGGTTTAACACAAGCTCAAAAAGATGCCATTGCATTACAAAAAGCAGGCATTGGTGCATACCAACCATTTTTAACTCAAGGACAACAAGCCGCAGCAACAGGGTTAGGTACAACAGGACAAGCTATTACTCAATTAGGCGGTATTACAGGGGCACCTACTCAAGCCCAGCTTGATGCTTACATGAACCCTTTCCAACAATCGGTTATTGATGCCACAATGTCTGAACTTAATAAACAAGGTCAATTAGCTCAATCACAATTAGCAACTCAAGCACAAGAAGCAGGAGCATTTGGTGGTTCGCGTTACGGAGTTCAACAAGCAGAACTTGGAGAAAATTTACAAGATGCACGAGCACGAGCTTTAGCTCAATTAAATTTACAAAATTTTGGTCAAGCTCAAGCAGGCGTTGCTAATCAAATGGAAAGACAACGATTAGCAGCATTAGGAATTGGATCTTTAGGTTTACAAGAAGCTCAACTTGGTCAAGCAATAGCAGGACTAGGTGCACAACAACAAGGTTTAGCTGCACAAGATGTGTCTAACCTTCTTGGTATTGGAGGATTAGAACAACAATTTGCACAACAACAAGAAGATATTAAACGACAAAATTTAGTACAAGGTATTATGCAACCATATCAACAATTAGGTTTTTACGGTGATATTTTACAAGGAGCACCAACTACTCAGCAAATGTTAAATATTTCTCAAACACCTTCTGTAAGCCCATTACAACAAGCAATTGGAACAGGTGTAGGAGCTATATCAGGAATAGCTGGTCTTAAAAAGTTAGGGGTAGTGTAATGGCAGTTTTAAATAGACAAATGTTTAGAAGACCTTCAGCATTACCACCTCTTCGTGGTCCGATGCCCGTGGTTCGTGAAACATACCCCGTAGTTAAAAGAGATAGTGGTTCTCCTAAAGAAGGAGAAATAGTAGATGATATTGAGTTTACAGATGAAATGTTTGAAGGAAGTCAATCTATAGAAGATAAAGCAGCGGGTTTTGGAAAAAAAGTAGTATCTGGGTTAGAAAAATTGTTAAGTAATCTTAAAGGTAGTAATTTTATAAATACTATTAATGAATTTGTAGACAAACCTACAGATCAATGGGGAGAAGGAAGTGATTATGTTTTGGATGAGGTTAATTGGAGCTTATTATATCCTGATGTACCTTATCCTTCTATACCAGAAGAACGAATAATTAGTACTAGTGGAAATGAATACCAAAAATTATTGCAAATAAAAGATCAATTAAGAAATGAAATGAATGAAGAGATGAATAGATCTGAAGGTTCTGGCCCACACGGAGAAGACAAGATGAGAGAAACTTTACTCCAAGCTATACAAAATTTTTTATCACAACAACAACCAACTTCTTCTGTTGTAAGAGAAGGAGAACAAGCTTACGATCCTAATTATGGTTTAACAGATGAAGAAATTGAATTAATAAACTTACAAATTACAAGATCGGGAATGCCAGAAAACATATTGGAAGATGTTTTACGAGAAAAAGAATTTAGAAATGTAAACAAAGATGAATTAAGATTTAGACAAGCAGGATCTCCTCCAATGGGAGAACAAGTAAATGCTGAAAATGTAGGTATTATGGATGGCTTTAGTGAAGAACAAAGTGCTGCAATGATAGCAGAAGGAGAAGCTGCTAGACAACAAATAGATAGTTCTGAAACTTATGATGAGTTAATGCAATCTACTAGAGGCGATAATTTAAGTGAAGCTGATAGAAGAAAAGAATTAGCGGCTTATGTAGGGGAAGAAGATGCTGAAAAAACACCTGATAGTGTGTTAGCATTAATTCAACCAGTTATGCAAATGCTTAACACGGAAACGGCTAATGTTGGAATAGCTCAAGTAGAAGACGGAAGTTTAGAAATGCCTACAGAACCTGTTGGAATAGCCCAAGGAGGAATTGTAGGCTATGCAATGGGAGGAGCTGTACGCAAAATCCCAAAGTATGCTAGTGGCACTGGTTCTTCTGGTGTAAGTGTTGAAGAGGAACAAGGATTTGGTTTTGAAGCCTCAGATCCCTACCCTAATACAGTTGAATTTCTAATGGATCTTGTTACTCAAGATACAGATGCAGCATCTCCTTTACGAACTAAATATGATGCTAACTATAAATTATTTTCTGATATTTTAGGAGGAGATCCAGGAGCGGATAAAGACATGATGATAGGTGACATTCTTTCTACAGTTGTTGCACCGTTATCCATGGCTTATGCTCAAGGAGAACCTTTAGCTAATGTTTTAGGTCAAGGATCAAAAATGGTAGGAGAAAAAGCATTAGCCTATGATAAAATATCCAAAGAGAGAAAAGCAGCAATTAAAAATTTAGCTTTAACCCAAGCTCTTAAAAAAGCAGACGACCCATTAATAACAGTATATTTAAAAGATAATCCCGATACCCCTGATGTAGATGAAAGTTTAGTAGGTGTAAAACGTCTAACCTCTGAAGTAATAAAATATCCAGATTTATATACAGCAGAATCCGTAGGTAAAGTAACCGCAGATGTTGCAAAAGTAAAAAAAGAAACAAAACAAATAGAAATAAAAACAGCTATTGATGAAGTAGATTTAAAATATAAAGCAATTCTAAAAGATTTAGAAATTGAAGAAAAAGATGCATTAATTGATGGTGTCTATCTTAACAATAAGATTCAAGAAATAGTTTTAGCAAATAAACCAGAATTATTAGCTGCAGAATTACAAAGTATAAATTTATCTAATATAGAAAAAAGTATTACCAATGATACACTTCGACCAAAATTAGAAGCAGAATTAGATCAAGCTTTAATTAACATTGACATTGCAAAAGAAAATTTAAAACAAGAAATAGTTACAACTAAATATGCTGATAAACTAGAAGGTTTTAAAGGTGATAAACTAAAAGCTGAAATAGATCTACTTGTACAAGAAGAAGATTTTAATGATAATATGAATGTTCTTCTTCTTGAAGAAAAATCAGCAGAAATAGATAATCTTATTCTAACAAGTAAAAACCTTACTCTTGAAAATGAATACAAAGAATTAGAAAATAAATTTAAAGCAGAAACATATGATGAAGATGTTGCGGCTAAAATTTTAGAAAACACTCAAAAACGATTAGAAAACATTAACCTTAGTATACAAAATGAATATTTACCTGAGGAGAAAAAATTAGGCATTGATAAAATAAAAACAGATCTAGAATATGTTAAAGAACAAATTAATGGACAAATTATTAAAAATGAAAAAGGTGAAATTGAACTACAAGGTTATGAAAATAAACTTTGGTTAGATATGCAAAAACAAATGCTTGATATTGAAAAATTAGAGTATGATTTAGCCAACCCTGTTAAAGATTTAACTCAAGTTAAAGTGGAAGATACTTTTAGAAAAGAATTTAATGACTCTTCTATTGCGAAGAATACGGAGGAAAGATATATGTTTATGGGATCTCTTATTGATAATGCTAACTTAAATACAGGTCCGGGTGATATAAGCTTTATTTTCCAATACATGAAGATGCTTGATCCACGATCCGTTGTTCGTGAAGGAGAGTTTGCAACGGCAGCTAGTGCTGGTGGTGTTCCTGCAAGTGTATGGAAAATTTACAATAGTTTATTAGAAGGAGATCTATTAGCTCCATCCGTTAAAGGTCAATTCTTAGAAGCGGCTTACGGTATGTTTAATGCTCAGAAATCATTATATGATGATCAGTATGAGATTTTTAAAGATATTGCTACTGAGAGAGGCTTTAATGTAGATAGTGCTGTTCCTTATTTTCCTTTTGATCAAAACCTTCTTACAAGATGGGAGAAAATGTTTACGCTAGCTCAACCTTCTAATGTTGGTAGTGATACTAATAGTACAACAGGTAAAAAAATGAAAAAAGTTTGGTCTTCAGAAGCAAATAATGGTGAAGGTGGCTTCATAATGAAGCCGGTTGAGGAGTGATATGGTTGAAACAATAGAATTTAGTACAACAGCGCAAATAACCGATCTTCCTAAAGAAGTAAGAAAAAAATATATTTACGAAAAGTTAGGTATTTTAGATCAAGAAAGTATTAATGATTTAAATTACATGAGAGAAAATGCGGCTTACCCCGCTCCACTAGAACCTTTAGCGCCAGGAGAATTTAATGATTGGGTTTCAATGATAACTTCACTACCTTTTGCTAACTTTGACGGAGTTGATATAGAAACTTTTGCTATAATGTATATTGCACAGGAAAAAGTAGGAAATCTAGTATCAAGTAAAGAATTACAAAAAGAAATGGCCGCTTTAGCAGGAGGAGTTATTTTACCGAGTTTAGTACCTGGACTTGGACAAACTACGGCATATCCTCGATTAGCATTGTATTTATCTAAATATCCTGCACGAGCAAAAATGATAGCCGCATTTATAGGCGGTATGGCAGGGTCTGGTCCTTTTACAGAAGGACAATTAAGTGATAGAGCTCTAGAAGCGATGGGATACGGAGCTATTGAAGCTACAGGGGAAGGTATATTTCAAGTGTTAGCAAAAGTATTTCCTTTCTTTAAAAATTTAGCTCAAGGTAACAAAAGAGAAAAAATTGTAAAAGGGGCAGAGGAAGCTCAAGAACTTATTACAAAAGAAGGAGGAACTTTAACAGCGGCTAAAATAACGGATGATCCCACTATTGAATTTTTTGAAAGTGTAGCGGAAGGATCTTTTTTAGGAGGAGGAGCTATACGACAAACAGGAAAAGAAACAATTTCTAAAACACAAGAAGCATTAGGAAGAATTTTTACTAAAACTTTTCTTGAGTCTCAAGATAAAAATGCTCTTGAATTTGAAACTAACATTATACGACAATTTATTAATAAAGTGTCACAAAAAGACATGGATGCTGTTATTAAAAGTTTTTTAACAAATGGAAATAAATTTTATGAGACAGCAGTAAACAAAGCTTATAAAGACATGGATGTTGCCGTAAGTAAGGCCTTAGGTAAAAAAAATATTATTGACATTAGTAAACTTAAAAAAATATTAAAAAGATCTATAAAAATAAATGCTGGAGACATAGGAGATGTTGCAGTTAAAGATTTAATAAGATATGTAGATGGTTTAGCTGATAAAGTTGATTTTCAAACAGCTAAAGCTATTCGATCTCATTTTTTATCTAAAACAGGGGCTTTTGCTACAAGTAGTGGAACTGCTCCTAAATGGGTAAATAAAATTGCTGGAACTTTAGCTAATGCTACAAGTGTATCAATGAAAGATAGTTTAAATGCTGCGGTAAAAGCTAGTAAACTTTCTAAAGAGGAAGCACAAAATATTTTAAAATTATATAAATCAGCAAATGCTGTTTTTAAACAAGGAAAACAAACTTTTAATACTAAAATTGTTTTGCAAGCTCTTGATGAGAACCTAACTAAACAAGGGGTTGATAATTCAACTAAAATTTTTGATAATTTTTTTGCTTCAGGGAAAAAAGGTCGTGTTAGATTTTTTTATGATCTTTTAGACGATGCTGTTAAAAATAAAGTTATTACCAAAGAAGCTGCTCAAAAAATAGTTGGAGATATTCAAGGTGCATTTATTGTAAAAGGATTAAAAGCAGGAGGTACATTTGATCCTACCACCAATACACTTAATGCCAATTTATTTAGAAAATTTATGGCTGGATGGGAAGGAGCAGGAAAAGATGTTATTGAGGAAGTATTTAAAGATAATTATAAGCTTGGAATTAATGGAAAACAAATATTAAGAAATTTTGAAAAATATGCAAAAGCCTTAGAACTCGCTCAAAGTCGAGGAATAGAAGGAAGTAAAGGAAAACTTTTTATTGCTTTAAGTCAATTCTCAGCGGCAGGATCTATTCTAACTCTTGATTTTTTAGGGGGAGGAGGAATTGAAACTACAGGTGCATTAGGGGCACTTGCTATTTTAGGTGGACCAGCAGCACTAGCAAAGGCATTTTCTAGGCCTAGTTTTGTTAATGGTTTATTAAAAGTAACTAAAGGAGAACCTGGAACAAGTGTATACGGAAGAGGAGTTGTACAAGTTATTACAAGTTTAGCTAAAAATGGTTTAATTGATCCCATACTAGCTAAAGATCATCTTCAAGAAGGAGTAAACCAAGAAATAATAAAAGATTGGCAATTTGATAGCTATTTAAAAGAATTAGATTTAAAGGGAAATGAAGACATACCAGAAAATAATCTTCCTGAAGGAAATCAACTTTTAAATAATCTTGCTGAAAGTATGATATTTGATGAAACAAAAGAGGCTATGCCTACTACTCAAGACTTTGAAGACTCAGCCGAATTTGAAACAGAAATAAATATTCCTGAAGCTAACACCGAAGTAATGGAAAAAGAAATAATAACACCAGTATCTGCTGCTACTCCTTTTCCAGGACCAGCAGGAATGAATGTTAATCCTGAAACATTAGAAAAATTAGAACAAGTTGAACTACCATTATTTGAAGCAAATCACGGTGGTATAGCAGCACTTTTTAAAGCAAGAAAACCTAAACAAATGGTAGTGTAATGTCTAAAGATGATTTTAGAGGAGGGACTTCAAGAACAAGAACAGAAGCAAGCACAGCTCGAAAAAAAGCTATATCTCAAATAAAAGATCCACGAGAAAAAGCTATTGCTACTGCTGCTACAAAATCAAAAAGTGATAGAATTAAAGACATTGAACAAGGTGTAGGAAGTCTTGATCGAAGAATTAACAAAGCAATAAAAGGTGGCGATACATCTTTAGCTAAAGATTTAAGGTCACGAGAAAATAAACTTACAACAAAGTTAGGAATTGAACGAGCTCTTCAATTAGACGGAGGAGTAGTTAGAAGTAAAGACGGAAAAATTATACGTACTTCAACAGGACAACCTATCTTAACAAGTAAAGGAAGAAAAATTTTTGATCAAACAAAAGATTTAGATTTTATAGATCCAACAAGAAGACTTAAAAATTTATATCCTAAGGAATTTGGTAAAATGTACCCTATTCAAACAGGGTTAGAAAGAGGAATAAAATTGTTAATGAAAGATTTTAAAAAAAGAAACATTCCTTATTCTAATCCATTAATGCCAGCACAAAGATATCCTCTTCAAAATATTGATCCATTTGCTGGTAAAAGTTTTGATCCAAATGTTGGTCGTTACTACTCGGGTCAAAAATTTTACCCTTCAAAGGAAGATTATTTTTATGAGACTGATACTTTGGAAAATGTAGATGATACTAACATTGAAGTAATTAAAGAAACAAAAAATAAAAATAAATCTACAGATACTTTACAAAATATTTATGAAGAAAAAATATTTAGAGATGCTCTTGTTAATCCTCAAAATGTTAGGGCTCTTCCCCCTAATTTTGAAAACACTCTTAATCGCTTAACCAACATTAATGCTCTTACTAGTGGAGATTACTTAAAAGCAAAACAACTTTTAGATAATTTTCAATACATTTCTCCGACAGACTTATCATCTGGAATTGTAAATTCTCTTCCTTCTACTTTTGAAGTAGCTGAAAACACTTTTTTTGCCCCCACAATTAGTGATACATTACAAAGCTTAAGTGATAACAAAGGATTTGATGTAAATGTTCAAAATCCTGGAATTACATATTCAAAAGACTTTTTAGGAGGAACAATAGAAGCAGGTATAAGTGGTATAGGAACAGATGAACCTAAAGCTGGCTTGTTTTATAATAAGGTAATTTAATGGAAACAAATCTTAAAAATATTATTTGGCTTGGGTTAATTTTAGTAACAGCCGGAGTAACTTATGGCATGATGTCCCAACGATTAGAAGCAGTTGAATCAAAACAAAACCAATTAGAAATGATAATACTCCAAGACATACCAGAAATAAAAGAACGAGTGATACGCCTTGAAGTATTATTGGAACAAGCATTAGAAAATTAAGTTTTATTTTCATATCTTTTATTTAAAATATTTTTTATTCTATCCCAATCTTTTCTATCTTTCCATTGTTTCGGTGTTATAGGGTCGCGTAACGCGACCCTATCAAGTTCAATAGATCTTATAATTAATTTTTCATGTAAAGTTTTTTTCATTATTTATTAAACTGCATAAACAGTTTTTAATAATTTAATTTCTTGATCCGTTTTGTTGCATCTCATACCATTCCACGAATCAAAACTCCAACCATCTTCTAAGTTTGAAATGTCATAAACATTAACAGTAAAAACATGGCCTTTTAATTTAAAGAGATGTTTCCAATCTCTTTTACATTGCCTAGCTGCTTTAACAGCAACCTTGCCTATTTCATCATCTTGATACCAAGATGAGCCACCACCTATTAAAATGATGCCAAGATAAAATTTTTGTTTTTTGTTTTCTTTATTCATATATTTTCCTTTCTTTAATTTAAGTAACTTTGGTTTACAAAATATTGTAAAGTACAATAATGTTTATCATCTCTATGATCTAAAATTATTGCAAATTTATCAAATTTTCTAAAACTAATTACTTCTTCTCTTGCACTTTTCCATTCAGGATGTTTTTCAATATTATCATAGCCTGGAAATTCATCTGTCTTAGGATCTCTAAAGCTATCTAATGTATTCATATAATGTTTAGTATCACTATCAATAAAACCATCCATTAATTTTTTTGGAACTTTATCAAATGAAACATTTTCTTTGATAACTGTTTCATATTCATCCATCATAATTTCTCCTTTCTTTAATATAATATTATATTATACTATATAATACTTAAAGTCAAGAAAAATTTTAAGTCGCTTCTCCCCATGATTTTCCAATATCGCAATCAACCTTACTTGGAACAGATAATTCAATTGCATTTTCCATTGTAGAAATAATTTTATTTTTTATTTCTTCCGACCCATCAAAACTTAAAGTTAGTTCATCATGAATTTGTATCAATGGTGTTAAACCTTCATTATATAAATTAATCATTGCTTGCTTTGTTTGATCCGCAGCAGATCCTTGTATTAATCTGTTTAAAGCTTTATATGTTCCTGCTCTTTTTAAATGATGATGTTTACCATATTTTAATTTAGCTTGATCTAAAGGTAATGCTTTAAATACCCCAAAGGTAGTTGGTTCCCATAATTCAAAACGACATTTTCTTCCCCTCAATGTTGAAACATATCCTTCGCTGTTAGCATATGTAGAAACTCTTGTTGCTAAATCTTTAATAAAAGGAACTTTATTATTGTATTGAGATAAAATTTCTTTTGCTATCTCTACTTTTACTTGTAACTCATTAGATAATTTATTAACTCCCATTCCGTAAAATAATCCTAAATTAATTGTTTTAGCTTGATCTCTTTCAATAGCAGCAATTTCCGATACAATATTATGAAAATCAGCATCAGAATTTTTTTGATATTCATCTACAATTGTTTGAGCTCCTTCACATCCAAGTTTAAAAGCATAATGAGACGCGATCCGTGGTTCTTGTTGGGAATAATCAAAACTTCCCCAGGTTTCTCCTTCTTCAGGTAAAAATAATCCTCTAATTTGTTTTTTAATTTCTTTATTTCTAGCAGGTAATTGTTGTAAATTTGGATTTGAATAACTTAATCGTCCAGAAACTGTTCCCGCTTCGCCGTCACGCATTTGATGAATACTTGCATGAATTCTACCTGTTTCTCCATGTTTTAAAATAGTATCAATAAAAGTAGATTGAACTTTATTGTATTCTCTAGCACTTTGTATTTGTTGAGCAATAGGATGAGAATGATGTAATAAAAAATCTTTGGTAAAACTTGGGGCATTTGTTTTTTCTGTGCGTGGATATTTTATTTTAAGTTTATCAAAAACTTGTGCCACACTTGCTGCAGCCCAAACATCAACTGCAATACCCGTTTTTGCCAATATACCATCTAGTATTTTTTTCTCTGTACTTTTAAAAGTTTTTTTATAACGTCTTGCTTTTTCAACATCTACTCTTACTCCTTTTTTAATCATATTAAATATAACAGGAATTAATTCCATTTCTAATTTATAAACAGTTGTTAAACTTTCTTTTTCTATAATGGGTCTCATGTGTTGAAATAAACGTAAAGTTAAATCAGCATCTTGTTCTGCATATGAGCCTACAAAAATAGCAGGTAATTTGTACATTTCATTTTTGGGATCTACCCCAAATTCAATAGCAGCTTGTTTTAATAAATTTTCAGATTTATATTCATTCAACATATCTTTTCCCACAGCATTTAAAGCATAAGAAAATTTATTTTCATTAATAATAGGGGCCATAATCATTGTGTCAACAATAGGTCCTTTAACTTCTATTCCCTCAGCATAAAGCCAACCTAAATCATAAATAGCATTGTGAGCCACTTTAATAGCATCTGTTTGCATTAATTTTTTAAACCAGTTAAGAACTCTTTTTCTATCCCAATTAAAACCATTTTCATGACGAATAGGGTAGTAACCTTTCCATCCTTCTACCGCTACTGCTATACCTATTATATGGCCATTTTTAGTAGTCCATCCTGGACCTGTTGATTTTAATCCTGGATCATATGTTTCTAAATCAAAAGCAATAACTTTTGCATCAAAAATATTAGGTAACTCATGAGGAGGAATCCATTCAGATTGTGTAAAACTAAAATTGTGCTGCATTATTTACTCCTATTTTTTTTCATTTTCTCGTGTGATTTTTTTACCCATTTAGGATCAAAACCCCATTCTTTAACTAAATATTTAGCTACTCTTTTATCATTTTTTTCTAACCATTTTTCTAATTTTTTTACTTCCTCTTTCTTCATTAAATTCTATATCCTTGATGTGTTTGTGCTTCCACCATATATAAATTTTCTTTCGTTCTTGTAACTGCCACATAAAACACACGATGTTCATCATCAGGATTTTTAGTATAAGATTTATAAACTATTCTTCCTAAATCTAAAAGAATTACTACATTATCGCATTCCCCACCTTTTGCTTGATGGATAGTAGAAACGCGAATACGCGGTTCGCCTTTAATATTTTCCCCAACTTGTTCTAATCTTCTCAGATATACAATATCAAAATCTGAAATGTTATCTAAGACATCATACCATTTACCGTCAGAGAGTAATCCGTGATTGTTTTTTAAATCTTGTAATGTAAATAATGATTCTTCAGTTTCACCTTTAAAAGTTTTTCCTCCCCTCTTTATTCCTTTTCCATTTTTATTTATTTCTGATTTAATTTTATTATATAAATTTTTTACATCTAATAAAGAAGCTGTTTCACCTTTCTTTAAACGTTGCCATGTTTCAATAGCATCTAAAGTAGACGGAGGAACAGGACGATGATCCCCTCTTCCATACCAATATCCCCTTTCTTTTAAAAAATCTTCAATCATTTCGTTTCTAATTTTTTTAGTTCTTCCTAAGAGCAGCCAATTACCTGTTGATAAATCAATGTGTTTTAAATGAGCTACCCTTATTACTTTTCCTTCTGTATTTTTGGGCTCCCAATTTTTAGATCTCCTATTTTGAATTCGTGTAATAATATAATTAGCTAATCGATAAATTCTTTTTGGACAACGATAAGATTTATCTAATACTGTTACATTACCTTTTAAGTTAATAAATTTATCTACATCAGCACCAGACCATCTAAAAATAGCCTGATCATCATCTCCGGCAATATATGTTTCTTTACTATTCTTTATTAATTTATCCACCATATTATATTGAATGCGTGGCATGTCTTGAGCTTCGTCAATAAAAAGCACATCAAACTGTGTTAAAAATGTGTCATTTGTGTAATTAATGATCATATCACTAAAATCAAATAACTTATTTTGTTCTTTGTATTCTTCAATACATCTATTTAAATAATCTAGTTTAGACCAATTAATTGTATGATCCCCATAATTCCAAGCATCTTTTAAAGGAATATTTTTAAGCCTAGATAAATTTATTAAATTTACATAAACATGATTAGAGTTAGAATAAATTGAATCATCATTTGTATCAAAAACTAAATCAAACCCAATTATTTTAGATAACTCCTTCCAATGTTTACTTTTCATCAAACTATTTTCTTTCATCGGAAGATGTTTATAAGCAAAACTATGTAAAGTTCTAAAATGAATTAAATCATCTTTACTAGCCTGAAATTTTTCTCTTGCTCTGTCTCGAGCTTCGTATGCAGCTTTTTTGGAAAAAGAAAAAAAACCTATCTTGTCCCAAGAAATTCCCTGCTCTTTTTTTTGATGACAAATATTTAAAAGAGTTGTTGTTTTTCCTGTTCCTGGAGGTCCTAAAATAATATTGATCAAAATGGTATTTCCTCTTCATCGTCCCCTCCTAATACTGTTTTTTCTTTTGAAGGTTCATCATTGCTTTTTAACACAGATGGAGTTGAAATTTCCTCTTCTGATTTTTCAAAAGCAGGTATGACCCATGCACGAGTTTGTACTTTTCTTACTGATACTAACACACTCATCCCGCCTATTTCTTTTAATCTTTGAACAATCCATACTCTTTGAACTTTAAAATTTTTATTATTTTCTAACCATTTTGAAAGATCTACTAATCGTAGATAAGTAGGAACTGCTTCAAATTCTTTTTTCTTTCGTGTAAATGTTTTTTTACTGTCATAATCCGTAAAAGCTTTTTGCATTTCTAATTCATCCATTTTAAAAGCCTCTCCTCTTCCTAAACAAAATTCTTTTAAATAATCTAAAAATTCTCCTACCTTGGATACATCAGCGGGAACTTCATCTATTTTTATACTCTCAAATAATTGAGCCACTATTTCTTCCCAATCACTAGCTTTAACTCTGGGAACATATATTTTTAATTGTTCTCCAATTACTTTTCGTAATAAAGAATGATTATATAAAACTCCTAAATCATTAAATTCTACTCTTTCATTCCCTACATTCAAAAACCAAATAGGGGGAACAGTTCCCAAACACGATAACTCACTATAAGTAGGGTGATCAATTGATGATTGTCCTATTCCATATTTTCTCATTTTACATAAAGATTTTTGACAAACAGAAACAATGGGTTGATCATTGCAACGGTAAGAATATTTAAGAGAACCATCGGTTTTATTAGATCTTACTTGTTTTTGTAAAACTGTAACTTCATTTGCATTTAAGGGAGGGTCCATATATTCTCGGTTATAACTTTCCATTAAACTTTCCCAATTATCTGGATTAGATTTTCTATAAAAAATTCCTATGTTAAATAAACCATTATTTCTTGTTCCTGCCGGAAATCCTTGTGTAGTTAAAATTTGAAGACATGGTGGTCCTTCTGGTATTCTTTCTTGTTTTATCTTAATTGTTATTTTACTAATATCTTTACATGCATACTTCTCATATAAAGAAAAAAATTCGTCAAGAGAAGCTCCCTCTCCGTTATCAAGATACGCCCAACGCGTTTCACCATGATAAGGTAAATTTAACCAAGATCCTGTGTCTTTCTCATTGGCTAATTGAGTTTGTTTAGGAAAAACTTCTGCATTTGCGTAACCTAAGTAAGAAGAAATTTCTTTAAGTTTTTGTTGAAATAAATTTGCTGATTGAGGAATTAATGAAAAAAGAAAAATATGTGCTCCAAAAGATTTAGATGAACACATTATTAATGGCAGCTTATACTTTCTTATTTTTGATAATATTTTCTTATGATCAAGAGGATATTCATCAATATCAATACACCCCCAAAAACATGTTGCATCATCCCGAATAGGAACAATTCCTAAAGCAGGTTCTTTTCCATCCAAATGATCCTGATACATTTGTAAAGTAGGAGGTTCATGCTTGGTAAACATTTTACCGTCTCTTTTTCCATTAACTTTTATATCAGTATACCGATACTCGCCGTGAGCTCTTTCAAGCCCTTTAAATATATTTTTAAACTTTTCTACTTTCATACATATAAATAATAAATAGAGGGCGAACTATCGGAAGGTTATTCGCCCTCTAACTTGATAAAAAGGATTAAGATCCTAAAACAACACTATCCGCATTTGGGGTAATGTCTTTCAA
>TARA_R100001594_G_scaffold2494_2_pt1 | contig 16050 bp, 14 predicted proteins | sample TARA_R100001594 | Tara Oceans TARA_R100001594 (sample SAMEA2622752) | marine metagenome | biome: marine biome (ENVO:00000447); feature: marine epipelagic mixed layer (ENVO:xxxxxxxxx); material: "saline water (ENVO:00002010), including plankton (ENVO:xxxxxxxx)" | depth 150 m | reverse complement strand
GGGAAGTGACGCTTGACAAGTTGGATAAATTTTTTCTTTTGTTCTTCTGGGACCGTAATATTTTCATTTTTTAGAATGTTATAGCATCTCTTGACAGCACGCTCAACAACCGGCTTAATATCTAAAGCTTGACACCTTGATTGCAGAGCAGGAATAATTTTATGTTTGTAGTTTGCTGTCAGAATAAACCTACAATACTTAGCATAAGTCTCCATTGTATTACGCAAAGCAGATTGTGCTTGTGTGGTTAGACCATCAGCCTCATCTAGTATAACTACTTTTACCTTACCATCAAAAGATTTAGTTTGAGCGAAGTTAGTAATATTATGTCGGATGGTATCGATACCAGACTCATCAGAAGCATTAATGTAAAGGTAATTACATCCGAGTACATCGTTAACAATAATCCTAGCAAGTGTGGTCTTACCAGTACCGGGACTACCAACAAAGAGAAGATTAGGTATTTCATCTTTAAATTCTTCTACTTGCTTAAGCGTTCTTTCATCTAGAATAATATCATCTAGAGCAGTTGGTCGGTATTTTTCAACCCAAATCTTATCAAAATCAATCATAATTATTTACCTGAAGAGCCAAAGCCTTTTTCGCCGCGTTTTGATTCCATAATTTCACCTTCGGATACTTCAACGGTATAATTTCTATATACAACAAACTGCGCGACTCTATCACCTGCTTTAACTTTGTAATCAGTATCAGTATTATTATATAACTTTACACCAGCGTCTCCACGGTATCCTTGATCAATAATACCTGGATGTGGAATAATTCCATGTTTGAAGCCAAGGCCAGAGCGCCCTTCTACCTTTACCCAGAACCCAAGATCAATATATGCAAACTTTAACCCAACATCAACAACAGCAGAACCACGAGCTGGTATAATTTTATCTTCTACAGAGGTTACATCCAACCCAGTATCTGCTTCATGGTTCTTTGAAGGTATTACAGCTTTATCATTAGTCTTTTTAAAACGTACAACCATATGACTATAATAAGGTATGTTGCAAAAAATTCAAGTAAAGATTAAATATATGTATGGCCGAAGAATTAGACGAGGCTGTTAACGATATTATCACGCAATTAAAGCAAAATAATAAAGTTGCAAAAGCTCCTATAGAAGAAAGTATTCTTAATAAAGAAGACTTAGAGGATTTCCTTATTCAAAATTCAGGTAAATTGATCAAAAAATCATTGAGTATTGTAGATAACGTCAATGATTACATTTCCTCTGCTCCAGAAAATAGAGATGTTGCGGCGCTTGCTGAGCTTATTAAAGCATCGTCTTCTGCTATTGAGACATTAAACAAACTTCACACCGCTAAGGAAAGAAACGAGACACAAGTTGCCGTAAAGCAGATGGATGTTGAAAGTAAGGAACGTCTTAATATTGCTGATAATGGTACTAAGCTGTTATTATCAAGAGATGATATTATGAAGGCCCTTGTGGATAAAGATGATGTAATTGATGTATAAACTATTCGTTACCAAACATACCTCCGTCCTCTTCTACATCTACACCGCTACCTAGCTGACCTTTGACCGTATATAGCTTAAATTTATTTTCACCATTGTTATCCTCTGTTTTAAGCTCAAACTTTCTTCTCTCAACACTATCGAAAGTTCGACCAAACATATCTGTCTCTACTTTCTTTGTTTCTTTTGTTAATATTTCCGGTTTATTGCATTTGATGCAATCATCCTCTTCCTCCTCTTTTTCAAGAAATGTCTGTTGCATATAATCAACGTTTCGGTTAATAGAAGCTCCTACAGAGTGAGCTAGATTCTGGTATTCATTAAAGTAATTAATTAACTTTCGAAAAAGGAAAAGTCTAAATGCTTTATCACCCAAATACTCGTTGATTAGTTCAATAATACGGTCTTGAACATCTTCGTGAATTTTAATCTTTTCAATGTCTTTGACCATTAAGTTTCCGTGTACTGGGTTTACTTTATTTCTACCACTGCCAGGTTCCACCTCTCCGGAATAGGCTTCAACCATTGAAAGTGCACCAACTCCTTCTTCCTCTGGCGCATCACCTGAAGCTCTTTGCGGAACTCCTGCTTCTTGTTCTTTCCGGTCATCGTTGTTCTTATCCATTTGCATTATACCGTGTAATAAAGAGGGGTACGGTGCTGTATTTTCGTCGATTGCACCACTACCGAGGACCGCACCTGCAAACACACCAGATGCATTTCCTGCGCCCTGGAACATTAGATTTGTTAAAAATCCTGGTGCTTTTCTTAAAGTATCATTAGGTACCATGGTGTTACCTGCCTGAAGCGCGTTAACCCATACCGGGGCTGATGAAGTAGTTACATTTGAGTTAGCGTTAACACCCATAATATCAGGCCCGGGCCTAAAAATTTCTACACTAATTTTATCAAGACCTTTGCTTCTTCCAGTCGCCTCGTGTGTTTCCTGTTCATACGGTCCGTGCTCTAATAGCGAGATATAGTACAAGATTGAATATTCGTCTAGTTTATTTTCATCACCGCCGCCCGCTTCTGTCGGCGCTGCTTCGTCAAGCCCAGTTATAAATTTTGTTAGCTGCTTAGTTCCTAGTGAATAAACCTTTTTAAATTCTTCCATTAACTGTAGGTCAATAGCTTTAATATTGCTTTTTTCTCCTTTGTTTTCGCAAAAGGGCAATCTTCTAATACGACCATACTCTTTGTTAAACTGTTTTTCAGTTAGCTCTAAAGCTCTTAATATTTCTACCTTCTTAGTAAATGAAGGCAGTTCCGAATCATAAAATTCAGGATCCCCCGGAGCTGGCTCCGATCCTTGATTAATAGGTGTTGTTATATCAATATTCATGACAGTCCATCGCTTGGGGCCGGCTCCCCGGGACCCATATGAGGTTTTATACACTGTATTACATTAGTGTAGTTGTCTACTTTTGCAGTAGTAAATTCGTGTCTTATTTTTGTAACAAACCATTGCCCTAACAGCTTGGCATCACTTCTGTGTTTTAACTTACCGCCTCCCCTTTGAAAGGGATTCTTACCTTCACTTTCTTTCATCTCTCTAGCTACTGATACATCTACCATTTCACCAGGTTGCCTATCTGTGTTACCTAGAGTCTGAAACGCGAGTTGTAAATTTAATAGAGTCATGTTAGTAGTTAATTCTGCTTCTGCTAAAGCTCTCATTCTATCTGGTGTAAAATTCATCCCTAAATTACGGAATAGTCTATAGCTTTTAACGTTATTTAACACAACCCACGGTTGGGGCAATCCTCCTATATATTTAAACGGCTCAACAAAAATTACCTTCCATCCCTTCTTAACTTCTTTTATACGAACTTGACTCATTACATGTTCACCTAAGACTGAGTCATACGTACTTACTAATAAATTATTTAAGTATGTATTAGAGTATGTCAACATAGGTGTGGAAAAGTCTGTATGTGCTAACGCCGCGTACTTTAGGTTATGTGGAGTAAACCCTGGAGCTGTAACCGGGTTGTTTGGGTTAACTCCACATTTAGTAACTAAATCATCAACTGAAAAACCTTCTCTAATTTTCGCATTTAGAAAGGGATCAGATAGAGGTAGATATTTATAACTTTTACATCTTCTACACCAATTGAGAAATAGTCTAACGTAGCAGCCACCGCATGTCTCCACACACGTAGAGACCCACTTGTAGTTTATCTTAATCAAATATTTAATAAGATCTGAATATCTAAAAGTTGATGGTGGGAGAATATGTTCCGGGAAAATATCAATCTCATGATCTCCACAATCCCACTCTCCTGTGGGTATGCCGAACTCTGCCAATATATCTCTAATTATACATCCTACCTTACCTCTAAATCTTCTCCCGTAGGGAATCTGCTCACTAAGAAGAAAGTAGTTTCGGTCTAAAAGTCTATAGGTTTTAAAGTTGTTTAATCTATCTGTTTTAGATGCACTGTTAAACTCGCTGCTAATGACAAAGCTGTATTCTAGTGGAATTGATTTTTCTTCTCCTGGATCTGTCCCAGTACCATCTCCTTCATCTACAGGTTTTAAATAAACTGTAAATTTATCGCGCCCGTCTCCACGAATAAGCTTACCGTCTTCAATAAAGTCTAATGGGTTATTAATGTATATATTTCCATTAGTAAACGGTTCTAAGAAATTTTCTTCTATATCCATACCTCTTATAGCAGATTTAGAAAAGTTTATTTCAGTTGAATCACCTTGTGATTTACCTCCAACACCACCATCTCCTCCGTCTGGTGCCGTTGGCGCGGTAGAGAGCGTAAATTTAGCCTCAAATTCCGCATTATTAATTTTATATTTAATTGCTTCGCTCATACTAAAAATGCCGATTGCCAAACACTGTGGAATTTGTCATTTCTGTATATATAAATGCGAGAAACTCAGGCTTTATAAATTTTAATTGAACTCCACCGTCCACGTAAAATTTATTTCTTAGCACATCGAGATTGTTTAAATAAAGAATCCACCAGAGACTAATATTATCATATATATGATATGAGACGGTAGTGAGAGGTAATCTCCCTGTGACCTTATGAAGACCAAAAAATTCACTATCCAAATTTGTTGGAAAATCTATCTTGTTAAGAATATTATAGAAATAAAATTGCTTATCAGTATCTTCCGCGGCTTGTGTATATACTTTAAAAATATTTTCATACATACCAAGCGGCACGCCAGATAAACTAGTTATTTGGTTTTGATATTTTCCTAATTTACCAATTAATTCCATTACATTCCAGCCCTTTCTATAAAGTTTGCAGGTTCTATTGTTAGTGAATTAAACACCAAAGAAATACCATATGCTTCAGGTGCAATTTTGTTGTTTACTTGTCTTCGCTGACCTAATAAATTAAAGGCAGCATTGGCTAAATAAGCCCATCTTATATATCTTAACCCGGGGACTTTAATTTCATAAATCCTAGGAAATGTCATTTCTAATGCGCTGCCTCGTCTTGGTCTTGCCTCTTCCATAATTTTCTTTATTAATTCTTGATTCTTTTCTCGGTCTCCCCTGTCTATAGTGTTAGCTAAAACAAAGCTTATTTCAAGCCCAGCGTCGGTATTTGCATATTGATAAAACATCGGGTGTTCAATATATGTGCCTGGATACTCACCGGGGTTGTTAGGGCGAGGTAGTCTAAACTGAAAGTTTTGAGCCTTTGCATCAAACTTGTCTAATAATGCGTTAGCGCGATCATCAACAGTACCAGCCACCTTTTCAAACTGTGTAGCGAGAGATGTGTTACCGACCTGCTGCACGGTTGCACCTAAACCTATAACTTCGTCAACGATATTGCCAGCAGGGTTTACAAAATCTGCACCTAAAAATTGTGCCCCTCGTTGACTAATTTGTGAAAAGGTATCTGCATAGTTATTGCTAAACCCTCTAAAATTATCTTCAAAAAATGGGAATCTATATCTTGTAGGACCCTCGGCACTTCCATTACCTGATTTTGTTTTATATAATCCATCATAAAACTTCATAGGATTTTTTGAACCTTCATTAAACACATTAACGTATCCACTAACAAATGCTCTTAATTGACTTTCTTCTAGTTCGTATGATGTAACTAGGGCGTTAGGAGCCTCTGCACGTAACGGTGCGCGCTTTGGAATAGACGTCCAAGCGTAATCTGCAACTACATCAATTATACCAGCCATTAATAATATTTATACTAAGACTATGTTAGCACAAAATTAGAATTAATACTATATAAAGAATTCACAAGCCCGGCACGTGAATCAAGTTTAGGTGGGCCCATCGAAGGGACATTAGTTGCAACTACATTAGAACCTTCATTAGTTCCTCTACCCCCACTTCGTTGACCTGGCGCCACCACAACCTGGTTTCCATTACCGGCGGCACCTGCACGTGTATTACGTTCAATTTGCGTTAGAATGTCTGTCTGATTTTGTAATTCGGTATCTGCAATAGACGTGCCGCTCGCCCCTCCAGATCCGAGTGGTACTACTACTGCACCCCCACCCGGCATTCCCGGTGCTCCGGTTATTCCTGGCGCTCCTCGGGCACCTCGATCTCCACTAGCAGGGGTCCAAGTAATTGGACCGGGCCAAGAGTCAGATGGAAACGGTGGAAATAAGTTTTTAAGTTTATCCTTGATGTTGAGGATTTTAACTTTATCCCAGATATCAATTAAATTAGGAAGATCCCACTTCGGAGTGCCACCAAATGTCTGACCAGGCATCCTTTCAACACCGGGATATTTGTCGCCTGGATCAAGCCAGTCCATAAACTTCTGCTTAGCCAGCCAATCCTGAACACCTGGTCTTTTTTTGGCTGCATCTTTTTCTTCTTGTATCTCTTTTTTTATTGCATCAATTTTAGGCTGCGCATCAGGAAACAGAGGTTGCCTTGGACTCATAATCTTGTGTTGTTGAGTTGGTAAAGGATTATATACTGCTGGTGTCATCGCAGTTTTTAGCAAATTTAAAAGAGGTATAGTAATTCCTTCTTGAAGTGCGTGTTTGAGAACTTGAAACAGGGTTCTACCCTCAAATATTTTATCCAAAAGTCCAGCAAATGCTGTAAGTAAATTTGCAATAGCTAATTTAAAATTAGGTAAAAAGCTACTATTAAACCACTTTTTTAAATTGTCCCACATTGACTGGAGAATATTAAAAAGTGTTCCAAGTATCTCAGGTAACATTGCGATAAAATCCTTAATACCCTTGACGACGCCTTTTAGCCATTCCCAAAAAGGCCCCTTAATCCACTCCAAAACTTTCTCACCCCATGCTATAATGTCCTTAATAACTCTAACAACTGGGTTTTTTGAGTTCTCCCACCATGGAACAATTACATCATTATAGAACTTTGTTAATGGTTCTTTTAATAAAGACCATAACAGAATACCGGATACCCAGCTTTTAAGCATTGACCCTAATATACTATTACCCTTTTGTACAGCTTGATGGGTTTTTTCAGCCATATCTGCTTGCTTCACTTGCATGCGCGCAATATTAGTTTTGCCCTTTTCATCCGCTGGCTTTTGATACATCCACGGAAACATTCTAGCTAAAACACCACCGACAACTCGAGTTTCATTCTCAAGCTTTTGCCGTTCAATAGCTCCAACGTTTGCGTTAGGTCGTTGCTGTTTAAACGCAGATGCTTGTGAAGGAATTATATCTCGCGAATACTGAGATCTAGCTAAATCTTGAGCAGCTAACTCGCCCATGGCCTCTTCACGGGCCCGGACTAGATGCATTAATTGCTCTGTTCTTGGTGCTGCCACATAGATATTTAATCTATATCACCTGTATCGAAGAATCGAGCGTCAATTGACACGGTAACATCATCAACAGTTAAAATTTCTGCTAGATATTCATTGACTGAGTTAATATAATCCGAAATTTCATTATACATTACAAGAGGCAGCTCTTCAATTAACTTAATGCGATCATTAATTCGAATTTGACTGAAGTCAATTTCTTCGTCTTCAATTATTAGTTTATCGATAAACTTAATAATTTCTAACATATACAATGTACCGATACCTTCTTTTGTAATATCGTCTCTCGGATTAACACCTTGTTCCCCTTTGGACACAATAACGTTCTCTTCCGTTAGAGTAGGTATTTTTAAGTGTACAGCTAGAGTTTTTAGCACCACTACGTGCTCGTCCTTAACCTTGAGCGTTGTGTTTTTAATATTAGCAATAATGCTATTCAAGTCAACAACGGTATCATCAACTTTAACTTTATCACCTAGAGACTGCTTTCTTAAACCAATAACAAAGGGATATTTGTCGTAAAGCTTTAAATCTTTATTTCCTGTGTTTTTGATGACGATGTCGTTTAGAGTTTTACTAAAATTTAATGCGCCTCTTAATCCATCAAGTGCAGATGATATTAGGTCTTTTTGTTGCTTGAGTGTAAGAGGTGTCGTTTCAATAGACTTTTTAATAGAAGGCACGTAAATCTTTATAGTGTCTTCGTTTATTTTTCCAAGCTTTTTTAAAAATCCTGATACGTTTTTGCTCATAAGGATATTTAATAGAGTATTTTATTTATCAAGGCGTTGGGCCCCCTTGTTGTTTTGTGTTTTGATTTTCAATCTCATCTCTATAGAGCTGGAAATAATCATTTACCTCTAAAAATGTTGAATTAGCTAAGAATGACACATCGTTTATTCTCCTTGAAAGCGCAAATAGCATCTCTCTATATCCTGCTGTTGTTATGCACAAAAAAAGTGAAGTAATAAAATCTGCAAAGCCATATTCCATAACATTAAACTTTATAGGCTTTACATCAACATTTTCTCTTTCTTCTAGTAAGGTTAATGTAAAAAACTCTTTACAGTCTTCTATAAATTTATCGATATGTTCATGCAGCGTATCTGGTAAACGCTCTATTGCCTCTTGGTACTCTTCTTCTGTTAGTTCTGCAAGAACTAATTCTTCGTCTCCTATTCTAATCTTTTTAACGAGAGATAAAATAAAATCATCATTTCCTGTGTTAAAATGATGAGGAAAGTCAAGAGTGTAAGTTATATTATCTATGGGTATGTCTGTTTCTATGTTAGGTAACCCACCGGCGTTTTCTAGTAAAAAATCTAAATCTACATTAATAGGTCCCTTGTTTGAAGTTATAGTGATTTGGTTTCCAATACATTTTTGGCGGAGATAAAATAGACAGTAAAATTTTTCTAAAATATTAAGATTTTTTGTTAAGATAAAAGATTCTAAAAACTCCAGTCGACCATGTAACGCTGTATCGCTGTATAAATTAAAAGTCCGTAGATCCTTGTATAGTATTTCTTTAAGTCTTACTTCTTTCCTGTTTGGAAGAATATATGTAAAAGTCATGTCATTACTTACATTAATACTATGCAACCTCAAGGTTAGAGCGGGGCGTAATCTTTAAAAGCAAATGTTACTGTTTTTTCAGGGTAAATAGCTTCAGGTTCTTGAGTGAGAGTAAACCCTTCAACGTTCGTTGGGAAAGCGTCAATAAATTTATACCCTTTCCGTACTCGTTTTAAATTATCATATTGCTGGACGTATATGTTGGCTTTAAGTCCGAAATTTGTAAGCCCATCTACCCCTATGGCAACAGACCATGGAGTAAAAAATTGATGAACTATATCATCTATTGTTTCAATAAAATTAATGGATAGGTTTCTAGTTAGAAAGCTTTCACGCTGCTGTAAACCGTACCCCGGCATAAACCCACCTCTACTATTTTGACCTGCCTCTAAAAATGTTGAGTTTTCGTTTGGTATAGTAACTTCTCTAGCAGCTAAGAGATTATTGCTTCCCCAATCTGCTACAGGTCTCGCTGACCATTGTCCCTGACCAGCTATTTTGCTAGTAGCGGTATTAATTGATCCTGCTAAACCACCAAGGCCTGGTATAGAAACGGTCCAGAGGAAAGGAAGGGATAGATAATACGGACTCTCTTGTGAAAGTTTGCTTAAAAATCTTCGCGTCGGTCTAGTGTCCATTAGTACTACTAATATTTATCTATTAGTAGTATTTTATTGTCCACCGAATGGATTTCCCGCTCCAGTAAGGGTGTTTTCGTAGTAGTGATACGCAAAGGATACAGGGAAGGAAACTACCTCACCTGTACCATCAGAAATACTATAACTTAAATCTCCAATATCACGTATAGAAGCACCTATTAACTTAAGTTGCTTCGTCGTGTTTAATCCTTTGTCTAAGAGATCTAATGTTATAACGTCTTCCACCCCAGGCATACCATATTGACCTGTACTAAATTGATCATCGAATACTGCTCTCGAAGCTGCTTCGAATTTTCCGCGAAGAGAATTATCTGCATCTGCATAAAACTCTACTGAATAACCAGCGGAATTAGTATAAGTCGCTCTGCCAGGTAAGTTAAAATCAAGACCCATATAGCTTACTACTTTATTTTCGATTGCCCTGCCAGGTAGGGTAGCAGATCTGGCATATATTAGCTCCTGATCACCACCAAACTCAATACTCGACCCTGCGGTCGGACCAGTGAGCTTTATATTATTAACCCTAAAGAGAAAATCTCTAGAAAACTCTGCTTCCTGTGCTTTTGCAAAAAAGTTCTGTATTGTTGTCGCCATATAATTATTTATTGTAAATTAGATTTATCTAACCGGTCTTCCTTCAGGTCTTCCAGGTCCTAACAGTTCTTGGAAGTTTGCATCAGTTCTTGTTGCGTAGAACGTTATTAAGATAAACTCTGCAGTTCTGACAGGCTTGAGGTAAATATCCACTCTCAATTTATTTTCGTCAATAATCTGCGGAGTGTTATTTCTTTCATCACAAACGATCAAGTAATCATAAACACCTTGGTTTTGCTTAGCACGTTCAAATAGAGGTGTTAAGACGTTAACCAATCTTGTTCTTGTAAATTCTGTGTTAGGCTCAAACACGAAAAAGCGCGCTGCTTTCTTAGTAGGCCTTTCAAGTGCTAAGAACAGCCTTCTAACGTTAATTCTATCAAATGCACTTGGCTTCCTGTTAAGAGTCTTTTGTCCAAATATCGCATTACCTTGTGATGGGAAGAATGCTACTGGGTTAATATTAGACTTATATAACTCATCACGCTGCTTTTGGTTTGGATTAATAGCAATATCAGTTGGTGTATGCAATATACCTCTGGTAAATCCTGCTGGTGCAAACCATGGGAAGGTTGCTGAATCACTATTAGCCATTGTTGCTGCAGCGAATCCAGAAAATGGAACCCAAACTAATTCACCTAATCCGCTATCGTATATTTGAGCCCAGTTGCCATATACCGCAGCGTAGGAAGTGTTTTGTGTTTCAAACTGATGTTTCATCGGCCAGAAGATATCCGTTTGGAAGTTTCTAGTTTTATCATCTAATACTTTTGTATTACCGGCACCAATAGCAACAATTTGTCTAAAGGTATCAGCGATAAAGATACAATCACCTCTTTCACCACCTAAGAACGGTGGCTTAACGAATTCTTGGAAGCGGTTAAAAATGGTATTGTAGTTATTTCTAAGAGTAAGAGCATTACCAGCTATGGGTTTTGAAGTTCTCAAACCATCAACTGCTCCAGCGGTTGTGCCTTGGTAATAAAACTCATCGTAGTATAGAGGGTCTCCGGAATCTATAGTTCTAGATTTAGCTAACGCCCAGATAGTACCCAGCCCCGCTTCAGGAACAACATCAATATCGTAAATTTCGTCATTTTTAACTGCCTCTAACGCTCTATTTAGTTTAGTAGGTATATCACCTAAATCTTTATTAGTTACCTTTGAGTTAACATAAGATCCAAGCGGGAATAAGCTTGACGATTCACCAAGCCCGGTTTTAAAGTCAGCTAGAGCTGAATTTGGGAACCCTAGAGTGTCAAAAGGTGCACTATCTAATGCTTCACTTAATGCTCTGATCTTTAATTTAGGATTACCAAGATCATCTAAATTATCATCACCAGAATTAAGCTGAGTAATATTTTCATTAACTTTAATAGCTACATTACGTGATTTGTCGCTTTGAGCGCCAATAAAATAGTTCATCTGTCTCCCGCCCTTTGGATCGTCAATCTTTCTTCTCGCGTTAATAGATCCTACTAATCTATCTTCCAAGACATAACCAAGTTCAACTGGCCTAGGAGAATTTTGTGTTCTTCTTAATTTAAACACACCCACGCTTAAAATATCATCATTGCTTCTTCCTTCTAAATCCCAATCTACCAGATTCTCCATTATTTCAGATATACTACCGTTTGGACCAGTAGTAGCTGACGCCGACATCGGAAAACTTAGCACGGATTCATTTAATGAAATATATGACCTGTCTAGTCCAGCAGAAGCGGTTATAGTCTTGGTAGTTCCAATGCCTACGAAATTATTAGCAGGGTTAATATCGGCATTACCAATCAGTCCAACATAGTAACCTTCGTAGTTCTGATTAATAGTACTAGTCGACTTATTTAAAATAATTAAAGGAGCTCGTCCTGCAGAGCCTGTACATGCGCATGCAGCTGGCGAAAACGCCTGACTATAGGTCAAATCACTTTTAGCTAACCCACCAGCGTCTTGCCACTCCCATAAAGTATCATTTATCGCACTAAGATATTGAGCTTCAGTAAGTTCAATATGTGTTGGTTGGCCGAGAAGCACCGTGCCACCAGAAGCTATGCTGCCCCATGTGCTACCCTGCGCCTGATAACCGCCAGATGCACCATTCGAACCTCCGGAGAGTGAAATTGCCGAACCGGAATAAACTAAAGCAGAATATTGTGACCCAAACCCATCACCGTTTCCAGCGCCATATGGCAGTCTAGTAGTGTATAAATTAGCTGGTGAGTTCAGAACCTCACTCGCTGTGTGAAAAAAGTACCGCTCTGCAGAGTTAGTCGGCACTCCATAAATTTGTTCTAAGTCTTGCTGCGAGGTTAATTTTATAACTTCATCATAGGGCCCCTGTGCAGCGAATCCTGTCATGTATACATTTGTTCCTACACCTGGAAGCGCTACATTTGAATAGTCCCACTCGTTTATTTCAACACCCGGTGAAGATATTGTTGGATTAAAGTCTATTGCCATAAAATTATTTATCCTAATTCAGATAAAAATATTCAAAAATCGATTATTTCTGTATGAAGTTGAGAATAAACAAATGTAAAACCGGACTGGATTTCATCTGGAGTTTGGTAGTTATATGTAATTGCCTCTAAAGTAGTGGGGAAAGCCTTTGTATAAGTGAATTTTATTCTACTATTGTTAAATTCGTCTTTACCAAAAATTGTTAAATCTGTTTGATACTCTTCAAACCCTTCTATAGAAGTTAATTCTCTCTCATTATAACGACCTTCATATTGACTATGAAGCAAATTTAACCACGTGTACATAACCCAGTAGTTTCTGTATTGGTTGTCAATATTAAAGTCCACTGTTACAGGTGGGTATGAATTTTTTGAGTGAGAAGATACATACAAGGTACTTCCGGCGTATCTCGTTTCAACAGCTGGTACAGTTATCTCCGGCACCGCAGAGCCAAAAATAGAAAACTGAACAGAGTCGCTAATTATAGTAGTGTTAGATTGGTCTCCTACCCATGGTCTGTCTATACCTTTTAGAATAGTAGGCAAATCAAAAACCAAGAGAAACTTATCAGCTCTTGATTTGTTGAGTACTGCCTGTTTTAGCTGATTGGTAGCCATATAGTATATTTATTCGCGAATAGGCCTGCCCGTCCAATCTATTTCAGGTTCAACTGGCTTCCCTGTCCAATTTTTAGGCGGTTCTTCGCCAATGAGCTGATATCCGAAAACTCTCAACTCAGACATTTCTGTTTCATTTTCTTGACTCATACCCCACACCACCGCATTCATTTCATGAGTGTTGCTGCCCATAATTTCATTATCTAGATATATAGAGGTTGGATCCTCAAAATAATTAATACCAAAATCCATCGGCTCAATTACAGCCGGTTTACCCATATCATCAACTTCTACTATTTCAAAAAATCGCTGTGTTATTTCATTCTCTAATATAAAGAGACCGTATAACATAGCCATTACTCTATCGTCATGAAACCCTGCGCGTGCTTTCCATGTACCATTAGGATATCTTACAAAATTTCTAAGCTCTTCTACAGTCTCTTGCTCGTTTATGTTTACAGCTCTAACTTCGTTCATAAAGTAACGCATATTTAAAACACCTTTATATTTTGTATTAGTGTGAGCAATCATTCCTCTCATTACATTACGGCGATGAGCATTAGCATTACCATACGAAACAATCTTTTCGTATCCTAAATCAACAGCTAGCCTGTCCACAACCTGTGCGCCACAATTGTTTCTCTCTATGAGAGCTAAGGGAGACCCCCAGTTACGTAAAATTTTGTATAACTTATTAGTAAATTCTAAAGGCGGGATTTTATTGTTTCTATATACAGCTACTTGTCTAATTTGCTTAATATCTGTAATGTCTAGTATTTGGATAACTGAAGAATCTACACCTACGCCTTCAGATATATCTACACCAGCTACATATAATTTTGAATCATCCGGCTCTTCCCATAACTTATAATGCCCGTCATCTAAAATAATTTTCGGCTTAGATACCTTCGACATCATCTCTTCAAATAGCTCGTCATCAAGAGTAGATTCACCTGAATGAATAAACTCACATTCGAATTCCTGTAACCAAGCATCTGCAGAGCCGATTGCTGTTTTAGTAGCTTTTGCCCAAGCTTCATCACGCCCGGGTATTTCATCCCACCTTATTTTATCATGAGCCCAGCCGTTTTCGTTTTCTATCGCACCATGGTATAGTTTATAAAATAGGTTGTCTGTGCCATTAGCAGTAGAACAAACAAACACTTTAGATTTTTTAGAAGAAGTAATAATAGGGAAAACTGATTTCCAGAATTCTTCTACCAAGTGAGGCTCAATAAACGCCATCTCATCAATAACAAGGCAGTTAACAGATTGACCACGAGCAGCAGTGCCGGTAGTAGTTGTAATACCTATTCTGCTACCATTTTCTAATGTCATTGACGTCTTAGCGTATTCTTTAACTGGTGGCTTTAACCAGTTAGGAAGCTCTTCATATGCCATTCGAACTCTTTGAAATATCTCAATAGCAGTAGCCTCTTTGTTTGCCACTAAAAGTATACGTTGATCATTATTAAAACATGCCTGCCATAATATGTATATGGTCATCATAGTCGATTTACCAATCTGTCTAGAAGCTAATAAGCAAAAGAATCGATTATCTCTCATCTTTCTCAAAGCTCTTTTTTGTGGTTTATATAACTTTATTTTTTCTTTACCTCTGTCTAGGTTGACGATATGAAAGAAATTTTCAGCGAAATGTAGTATATTACTACTCGCCTTTTTTAACTGTTTTACTTGTTCTTTAGTATATTCACCCTTCCAATTAACATTGGGTAGGTTTTTATTACCCATATAGAACATATTATCTTTAGCAGGCACAAAAATATTTAATGAGAGACATAAATAATTACATGTCAAAAAAGAAAGACTGGATATCATTAGGTGAAGCATACGGCGATGTGCTTAACAAAGTTGTAATAAATGAGGAGGTGCCAGCTGGTGAAGTTGGTGAAGCACCTCTAGAGTCAGGCGGCCCGGAAGAGAGAGGAGGTTTTAGACCGTCACAGATTGATATTACTAGAATGTCCGAAAAAGATAAAGAGGATAATATCTACAATATAAAGGGGTATACATATGGGGACGGTAATAACCCGGGTAATACTAACCAGCCAGATCCAACAGGTCCAGAGTTTGATCAGGTACCTTATTCTGGTATAGTTGGTCCTGAAGAGGATGAAGAGACATTGAGTACATTTGATACTGAGCTTTTAAGAGGTGTTAAGGGATACAAAAGTACAGCAGGTAGAGCATTATTAGAAAGAGCTCAACGAGAAGTACAAAAACAGGGATATCTTTCTCATGACACAAGACAAGCTTTAGCTGGAGATGTCTACGAGGAAGATGAAGAACAAGCTGTTGTTTGGAATGAAGGGATTTTAAAAACCTTGCTTGATCTATTCACTAAAGCTGGAGCGAAATTTGTTTCCAGACCAGTAAAGGGCGCTAAAGACGGATCTCGCGAGTTCAGCAAATGGCGCACCGCCGGCTCTGTCGGCGTCCCCGCCACAAAAGGTGCAATAGAAGGTTTCGGGAAGGAAACGGGGGAAGCCTTTCACCAGGGATACGAAGATAAGCGCAACAAGCCCAAAGGTTCCGGTGTGGGTGCCGAAGCGGGGAGAAAAGCCGGCTCGAAAAAGGCGGAGCAAGAAGAAAATAACGAATACGAGGCAGATTGGAGTAAACTAGTTCCACCAGCGGCCTTTACCGGCGGTTACTTATTAGGACGTAAAAATAAAAAGAAGAAAAAGAAGGGGGAAAACGAAGAAGATGAAGAAATTTTGGCAGAACACGAGAAAATTGCACGCTCTGGCCTAAATAATTTTATGAGCAAGTCCGTATTTGATAAACTTTATAATAAGGTAATGGTAACCGAAAATTTCGACGAGGTCGAAGATGTTTCAGAACTTGAAGCTCTTGGAATTGATAAAG